>Ga0307509_10008316_pt1 | contig 13253 bp, 17 predicted proteins | sample 10_EM_MG_FD_202245 | JGI IMG/M metagenome (GOLD analysis project Ga0307509, IMG submission 202245) | Populus trichocarpa ectomycorrhiza microbial communities from riparian zone in the Pacific Northwest, United States - 10_EM | ecosystem: Host-associated > Plants > Roots > Unclassified | place...
GCCGAGTTGCTCTCCAAGCATAAGCTGTTTTTAGACCTGGAACTGCGGTAATAAGCTTTGCTTGGCTGCATCGAATGGAATTGAGCAACAAGGAAACTTGAAGGTATTCTCCTTACCAAATGGCAGACAGCGATGGGGCTAAGTCGTGGATATGAACGAGCTGAGCTGGGCATCCAGTGCTTCTCAGTGCCCGCACCCAAGTTATTGAATCGAGAGGGCCGAAGAGCTCGGATTGTCGCGGATCGCGTGCTTCATTGACGACCCCATGTTAAGTTTTGTCCTTATCATATGTGCGCCTATAGGCAGAGTTTATTTGACGCCTGAATGCTGGAAGACGACAGGTTAACGTTTGAGGTTGATATTTAATCCGGTGACATGCGAAACGATGATATCATACCACAAGCGTCCGGCAACACACGCGACTTGACGGGATCGATAACACTTTGCTGTATGTGGTGTGGAGAGACATCATGTATGTAGCACCCCATGACCTCGAGGCTAAAAAAAAAAAACAACGATTGAGGACTATTTCCCCGATAAAGCTTGTTGACTGAAAGGAGAGAAGTCATCCATGAGAACAAAAATACAAAGATGAACTATGAGTCGTTGTCGAAGAAGTGAAAAAAAAATTGACACGGTGTAAACTTCCAGCACTCCTTAGCCAACAGTTCTTCGCGGACTAATTTATTACCAAGTAACAAGTATCGAATTTCCAATCAAGGCGAATAGGCAGTGAGACATTGGCCAGGGATTTAAAGAGGGACGGTGCCAGAGGAGGCCTCGGAAGACGTGGAATAACAAAAAACCATGAGAACAGGAGATGAAAAACAAGGCAGGGCAGAAAGTTGAAGAGAAAAGAAGAAAAGATAGCACCAACCACATTCCTGGGTTCTTTCTTCATTAGATAGATAGTTCGCGAGCGTGGGGATAATTGAAATCCCACAACCCATCCAACCTTTGCCAACTGGCAGTGGATTAGCCAGGTTCTAGCTTGGGTGTCCGCCTCCACGTCCAAAGGTCCAAGTGAAGTGGTCCAACAAAATATAACCAATTTATGGAGGCAAAGGCCAAATGAAGTAGTCCAAGAAAAAAAAACGTGCCAACGCATGTGCGAACAGATAGAGTCGGAATTAAGTTCGAGACTAGTGGCCTGAGCGTTAGACGTTACGTTGGTCGTGCCAAGGACAAGGAAAAGAAAAGGGATCGAAATTTGGGATAAGCAGAGCTCCCAAAAAGTACAAGCGCAAGAGAAGTATGGGGATGATGACAGCAACGCAATTACTTGATAATTGTTCGTCCTCGTGCATATCGTTACGCCTTCATTCAAATACGACTATACTATAATAAATGGTCACAACAATTAACGAGTTAGTCTAAAAAATCTCCATAACAAACAAAACATACACTCCACTTTTCTCCGACTCTCTCGCTCTCGTTACCTGGACACCCTACCCGTATCTCCAATGATTGGTATCCTCGGCGATATAACTTGAATTAATATCAGAATCAGATCCCGAGGATAAGCAGTTGGTGGATCGGGGTCGGACATTCACCTCAAGAAAAAAAGAATACTTGACGCCAAGGCGCATCGTGGTTATCGCAGTGGCGGCGGTTGCAACAGGCTAAGAATAGGTTGATTGAAGTCCTAGGCTAGCCATAAAAGCTTTGTCCAAAAGTTCCGATTCACGTTGGAAGTCATTAAGAACCCTTCTCCTCGCGGACCTCGCCATCACCACCGCCTTCGAACTTCTCGCCAAGCCCATCACACCGGAGTTGAAGGTAGAACCAGAAAGGGAATGAAAGGTCCGAATCGGTGTATGTTGAGATCAAAGAGCTGGAGTAACAGTTATGGAAGAAGAGAAGAGATAGGGGCTGGGAAGAGCTTGGCGAGTTGGAGTCGTTGGGCTGTGCTGTATGATCATGAAGTTGGGTTGCGCGAAGGGGAGACTGGGAAGGTTTTCTTCTAGTAGGTCTTGGCTAAGCTGCGGACATTAGGCCGTTCGAAATGGTACCAGAAGGAGCGAGTAAGAGTTTGATTGAGCAAGCAATACGGGTTGCCCAGTGCCAAGCGCAAATTGCCTAGCATCCGGCCGAGTGTCGTCTCCGAGCGCCATTCACCGTTGGTCGGAGAAGACTCAATCGTCCAACGTCCAAGCCTACTCCAAGCCTCCAAGAAGGAAGCGTACAAGGGAAGAAAACTTTTTTTTGTTGTTTCTTCCTTTTTTTTTTTTTTACGAAGAAAAACAACGAGTTCTTGGGTGCGGGGCTTGGGGGAAAGGTGATTGATATAGAGATTTTTTTGTTTTTTCCTTGAATTGTTGGGTACGCACGGGCGAGGAATGGCGTATCGTAGACAGAATCCGTCTGGGGGTGAGTTTCGATAAGGACAAAAGCCAAGGTCACGAGGCGACATAACCTAACAGTGGATTGCTGTTTGCACAATGGACTGCACGAGGGATTTACGCCAGTTGGTCTGGAAAGTGGGCCAGACATGTCGAAGATCTGAACCGGATGATAGGGTGATTAGATCAGCAATATATACAAAGAGATCTGGCGGCGAACGGGGCCATGTCGCGGAGGATGGACCGGAGTGTGACAGTGACAGGTTCCATGGATCGGGAGATTGGCGATTGGGATATAAACAGTCCTGGTTTTTCATCCAGCCAAATCCTCTTCGTTATGCCTCTGGACTGCTAACAGTGTGCTCAGGCTTTCTGCCTCGCCCGCCATGTCTCCTAGACCCATTCTCAAGCATCCTTCTGCTCACCACCACCCCCAGTCTCACCATGGCGTCCACTTTCCCCCATCGCCCTCACTCACCCGCACCTTCACAGCTCATTCAGCTGCGGCGTACGACCGTTCTCCGATTACCGTCACCCCAAACTCTTGTGCACTCCCTGAACGCGGTTGTCCTGGACGGACATACCTCCTTGATGAGACCGACGACACAAAACCTCAGCCCTCGCGCTACCCCCGCGGCATTGCATACGCTCGCGACTATCATCCCCGTGCACTAGCATTCGCATCATCAACAAACATGGTTCCCCAGCTCATCCCAGACATGTCCTCCGAGAGTGAAGAAAGCGATGGGTTCTCGGGCATCCCTGCACAACTCCCCACCAACTACCCAATGACGACCAACGCAAAAAAGCACGGCCAATACTCCGACTTACCCAGCTTGAATGTGAATCCCTACTCTTCCAACCCGTCATACACCCCTGCCCGCGACGATCACAACAGTTATTCGCCGTACCCTCCTCCCTCCCCCATCCTCCCACCCTCGCCGTCCGGATATCACTGGGGCGCACACTCAGACGGCATCCATAATAGCCAGAAGCCCAGGCGCAAAAAGGATGGGCGCAGACATGACAGTTCGCGCGATCCAGACCGGATACCAGGCAGTGGGGCGGTGGACGTTCCCGCCCTTGGCTTCGGTATCAGTTCCCTCTCCATTCTTCCTCCCTCTCCCATCGCCTACTCATCCTCAAACTCGCCCACTTCTCCCTCCTCTCCTCCGAGGAAGAAAGGCGTTAGGAGACACCACGGACCCACCTCTTCTTTCGTCGGAGGCGGCTTTGGAGTGCATGATGATGGGTGTCTTGGAGGGTTCTGACCTCGCTCTTCGTCGCCGTCGAGCTAATCTGCTGGTGGTTCTTTTTATATACGAACGAATGCAATGACTTGACCGATGTACTGATGACCCCACCCTTGTACTACCCCTTGTTTTCCTACTCTCCTCTTCAAACCTCCGTCCTTCCCCCAACCCTCTTCACTCTTTCCGCCCTCTCTATTCACACATCGCCTCGCTCTGAGATTTTGCACTGCACTCTGTTCGGGATTGCTCACGTTTCTGCCTGGCCACACTCGGACACTCGACTGATCCTCACTCCCTGATCATCCTGCACTACTATTATTTAGATACAACTACCATACCCTTGTACTACCACCTCTAGTACCACCCTTTGGAAAATGCAAGTTTGATCTGTGGTACATATCTTGTCTCGTTTCGGATATCTTTAATGTTCAAGAATAAGATGTGTGCAGAAGCTATTTTTAGCTCCGTCCGCCGCCGGTGTCAAAGGAAATGAAAAGGAACCGTCACTGGCTTAAAGCTTTGGTTACATGGTGCCATGAAAAGTTATACTTGGACCTATGTTGCCGGCTTGAAGGGTAAGTTTCTTTGTGTCTTAGGTTCCCGGTGGCGCCAGTAAGGGACTCCAATGGTACTTGGTGGAAAGGGAGGCTGAGCCACAGCCGATCTCCGAGCGTGCAGTTGCGTGCTGTGCCAATCAACCAACATTCGAACGTGTGTGTGTGGGTATCACTTCAAGTCCCACCTCTACTCCGCATAGTAATCAACGCAGCGGCGCTGGATTCTATTCTTTTCATCCAAGTTTGAGCGATAACGCGTATCAAGGTTCACCTATCGGTTGAAATGGACCGCAGCTTTCCCTTGCACTGGCTCATTTGCGGTTTATGTTAACTGTTTCGTATCTTTGGCACCTTGTCAACGCGTCATTGTCCCGAACTCGGAAGATAAGTAAGCTGCTGGTGAAAATATAGATAGATACGTAGGTATGGCGTCTGCCCCAAATGCGATCCTGCGGGCATTCATCGTTTTAAGTTCAACCAGTGCACTGGTCACTAGTTCACTCCATCAGTCAATCTGAATCCTTCCCAGTAAGCAGTCAGTCAGTCAGTCCAGTCCAGTCGGGTAGCCGTGGGATATTTTCTTTGACTTGGGGGACTTTGGGGGTGGATAAGGTATGATAGATAGATAAATCCGTGAGCCCCGTTTTACGAATATAGAATATCTCATTCGAATCAATGGGGCTACATATAGGACTTGGAGCTGTGGCGGAGGCGTTACTTGCGAAATAGGGCAGTTGTTTAGAAGGAGATAACGGCGAAAGACACGCATTGTCTTGCGAGAATGATCCCCGCGCGCTGCTGTGCGGCGCGTCGCGCCCGGGGACGTAAGTTTCCGGGCTCCCGGTATGTCAGCGAGTGGAGGCTCATCGCTAGTGTCAGTGGAAATACGCGAGATGACACACATAAATAGATGTCGAATTTTTTGTGCCCTTGCTGGGTTTGAAATGGCGATAAGAAAAAAAAGTTAGACATTGGCCATGGAACCGCAAAGATGGAATTCAGTTGACCTTGATAAAGGAATTGGAGGTGATATCTCTGGCGGAAGTGAGGTGTTTTCGCTTATGTTCATAGTAACTATGACTTCATACTTGGCCCTCGTTACAGTTATCGTACTATGTTTAGGAAAATATGATAGGCCTGTTTCGGGTATGCTATGAATAGCGATGAGACGCGCTTCTCCCTCCGGTCATGTGGTTTTGACACTCTGCGACGTAACTCATGAGTAAGTAAGCTATAGTGTGACGTTGGCGTAATGCGAAGATTTTGCTAAATTTGGCGCCCGTGATATTACTCAGTTGGTCACGAGCCTGAGGTTTAGCGCTCGCTCACAGTCATTCATCATCAACACGGTGCTCAAACCGTTCTTGAACATCGAGTAATAAAACTTGCAGGTATAACCTGGGTCGTCCCAAACTCGCAGTATGCAGGTGTGTGTGAGGTGAGTTTCTGTGGGTTAACTTTAATCGCTCTTCTCTGATCAAATTGGCGGTGCTGTGAGATTAAAAGAACCAAAGTACTACCCGGGTTCGGGCTCGGCTCTGTGGGTGCTATGTCATGAAGCTATTTGGGAGGTTTTGTAAGACATATTCGATAACGAGCATAGCCTGTGCGTGTGGCCGCCGTGTGGTGTGTTATGGTAAGAATAACTTCTTTAGCAGCCAAGTGGTCTTGGCGTGAACTCTTCTATTAACTAATTATAAACATTCCATTCATCACTCTGCATCCGAATACCCAATCGGTACTAGCTCACGCAACTTTGTAGAAACCAAACGAAGTTGAAGCTATTGTGGCTTCGTTCAGGATCCCACGGGAAGTGCTTGGCAATTATTAATCTTCATGCAACGGAATCGCCAAGTCCGTACTACGGTCTGAAAGAGGACAATTGTTTTCACAATGGGTGGCTACCATGGGATGTTATACATCACTTCAGGCCATCGGGAAGGATTCAAAGTGGCGGAAAGATGTGCAGTCTACGCCACCATCCGGGTCACGCCGATAATCACACCCGGTCGAAGGGCGAGGATCACAAACATACTACATATTCAGGAAATCAGATAACGGCTTCAGATGGTATGACTGATCTTCAGGGCATTTGAGTGCCATCCCCCGGATGTCATGGAGGGTTTTGGATGATTTTCGATCCACCCTCGATTACGAAAGGGCTTTGTACAATCGACATTTCACCCACAAAAGATGATTTTTTGTTCAAGTGGAAATTATAACCACTGCGAGAGGAGGGTCCTTCCCTAGCTTGAGGTTACAAGGGTGCTTTAGTCGACATTATCGTCATATGATCGATTCCGATGCCGCCACACCATATTTCCTTAATATACAGTGACGATCTTTCCTGCTCCTGGGACTGATGCTGACTGATGTATATTGGGATTGCGCACATGATACGTAGGGAGAACTCATCGGGGTTCGCGCCGACGACCAACCGATTGAATTATTCGTCCGTGGATCTAAGGTAATAATTTCGAGCTTCCATGTATTTTTTCTTGGAGTTATAATCGAATTGGATATCGTACACTGTTTTCCTTTTTTGTGAGTTAAGTGTCTTCCCACGAAGTTCAAACAGCATTTGAGGGTCGAACATTCCTGTCACTTTGGCCGGCTTATTTTCCAGGAATAGGATTGCAAAAAAATATCAATAAGGTAGAAAGAGAAGCTTTGATTACTGCTGGGGCTCCCATTATTCGTCAATGTATTATAGTTATTTCTTATGACAATATTGAGTTGCTTGGGGGTCGTTCACTAAAGTATATAGATTGTCGTGCTTCACAATATCCCACGACATCGCTGACCTGACCACTGGTGCCGCGGCGCTCAGCGGCAAGGCCTGTCAGAATCTGCAGAGATCGGGGAGGGCGATATATTAAATCGTTGTCGTGATGTTTCCTTTCGCATCAGCGACAATCCCGGTCGGTCAGCAGTGCAAAGAACTTGTGATACTCCTTTCCTAGGAGAAAGATGGTTGCTAATGAGCTATAGGGGAGCGAGGATGACCTCCTATCCCTATTAGCTCGGATACCCGAAGTACTTCCCCATTTTGAAGGACTGAATCCTTGGACTGTTCTTCTTTTTTTCAGAAAAAAATAATTACGGACCCCAGTTTTCAAGCTAAACCTCAAAAGCTTGAGCTTCAAGAAACCTCAAACTTTCCTGCTCCCTCCGTACGGAGCTCGTGCCTCCGGCGGCTCGGTGCCTTTGCAACCCCTGTGTTGCTCCGGATCACACTTGTGTGAAATTATCGGACCGAAACGGTTCTGAATCCGCGGCCATCGATCATTTCAGCATCCACTTCCGCTTCTTATTTTATGAATCTCCTGAGAGGACCAAGGGCGAACGCTGAAGCAACTTGACTAAAGACGGAATGTTACCTGGGTCCGATCTTATGAACAAGTTATTTCCCATGATTACGCATTGTTTGCAGATCGCTCAAGGACGCTTTGGAATACTGGAATACTCATGCATAATGGTTCAAAAAGAACGCTCCTACAAACATCTTCGAAAGATCTATGGCATAGATTCTCTGAGTAGAGATGATTGGTCAGGTCACGACTTTTGCCTGACAAACCAAAGCGGCGCGACTTTACTTGACTCGGGTACTTGCTGACTGAGTAGACCATGAACTCACTGCGTGCTAATAACTTCATGCCGTCCTTCCCTGCTTCTTGAAAATTTCTTGTGTATACTTTACCCATGGAAAACATGCTTAGCGTTGCCGAACATGTGGAAAGCTCTTCTAATTGGTGCGTTTCGTCAGCCCAAACCTCTTTTAGTTTGACGTACGAATCTTGGGATATAGATGCAAAGCTTGTGCTGAGTAACCTTCCATTGGAAATGCTGGTCCTCGTCCTGGGAGAATTGCAGTGGAGTATGTCCTTTACTAATCGCTTGTGGCACAGCCATGGGGCCCATAACGTCTCTTCAAAAGTTGTGTTTACCTCCTTCCAGATGAAGCAGAAAGGAGAACCACTATTTGCTCCACCAGATTTGCGCGGCCCATTACGAATTCCCGGAGACTTGAAATGCTTGATTGAGCATTTGTCGAAATGCCTTCATCTGCTACATCCCCCCAGATTTTGCAGCATGAACGTCCTACGACTCTCAAGAATCGGAGTTCTTCTTTCTTGCCCTTCCCGGGTGCGGAACTTGGGTAGAGAAAAGAGGATAGGCTTCCCCCCTGAAGCTGAATGGTTGGTGCAACCAATATGGTTTTCCATATGCACTTCGTGGAGGGGAATTTATTTATGTGCCGAAAACTGGCTCCCTCATCTACCTTGACCTTGGTATAAGTTCCTCAACCACCGAGTATCCTCATCTCGGACCCAGATTGACCACCCCACTTCCACTGGAGATGTCAATCGCTATTGGTATGGATAGAACCTCGGTGTTTCTTGTACTGAACATTGGACTTCTCAATGAACGGCTACATGATGTTGGGCTTACATCGAAGCATATAGCGACATTCCCTCTGGAAACCCAAATTTATTTCCCTTAGGCCATCTCACTGCTAGGCCTTTCCCGTTTCGTGTATAGCATACGAAGGACTTTAACAACCGTGTTATACACTGCAAAAGGGTAAAGGAGGAGTGGAATCTTTCAGATTCGCCCAGCGGCCGTGGGCTCATTGACAGGACGTTGAATTCCTTTTGCGAACTAAAAATCTATCTGACCTGTCTAAAGGGATCCACTCATTTACTGCCAGGCGCTAAAACTGTATACCAGTTCAGGTTATGCATTGTGCACACCTCTTCGACTGTTCCAATGTTGAGGAAACAGTGCTATTGCAATGTATGCACGATCCCGACCTGGAAGATAAGACGCCACGAGTTGGGAGAGGTATAAGGTATGGCCATCCATATTTTTACCATTAGATTTGGCGTTCGCGTTTAGGCTGGGATAATTGGGCTGATTGTTGACTATTCTCCCAACCTCTACTCTCCTGAACCGCCAGCCCGAGCGGTATTATTAATGGAATTTCCCTGCTGTGGTCCTGTGCGTATTCATATGTTCATTGGATCTAATTCAATAGTCGTTTTAGATGACCAGATGGAGACTTATTGATCAGATATTCATAGGAACCTGGTAAGACAAACACTAGTGGTGTTATCCCCGCTTCATGGCTGCGTATAGAACTTACTCTGAAGAATGTAAGCTTGGGCTACCGGTAGATGTGGAATCAGGGCGAGTAGTTTGTCGTGCCTCCGAACAGGACCCAGAGCATTTGTTGGGGATTTTTCACTTAACAAATCCGAGTTCTAATCACAGTGCCCCGAATCCAAATGTATTGGCCTTTAATCACGGGCACTCGGACTCCGGCGCAAGTCTATTCTGTCTTATGATTTGGCTCAAGATTGAAGAGACAGAGTACTCACCTGATGATGCACAGTCTGCAATTTACGTGCTGCCAACATCGGGTTTTTTTTTGGTGTCAGGCTTTAAAGCACAATCGAGAAGGAAGGGAGTTTTTCTCTATCCCGAGTCCCGACGGTGTATCGGATCTGACTGCGGCGGGATTGCGGTGATTATCGCCACACGTGATTCCAATGAACGCAATATCTTGCCCGGTTTGGACATCGCGTCAAACTTTTTCTTCCTTCCTTTCCACCACACAATCCCAAGAATGGTCAAAGCTGTTGTTCTCGGAGCTGCTGGTAAATCATATTTTTTGCAGATTTCCATCAAAACATTTCATTTGAACTTTAAGGCGGTATTGGTCAACCTTTGGCTCTCTTGTTGAAGGCAAACCCCCTTGTCACTGAGGTAAATCCGTCCATATGTTCTTTGAAGAACTGGACCCTCATCAGATTACAGCTCGGCCTCTTTGATATTGTCAACACCCCCGGAGTTGCTGCCGATCTTGCGCACATCTCGACCCCTGCCAAAGTCGAGGGTTATCTTCCCCCTGACGATGGCCTAAAAAAGGCCCTCAAGGGTGCTGACATCGTTGTAATACCCGCTGGGGTTCCAAGAAAACCTGGTGTATGCATTTCTATGTTATCGTACGATAATCATGCTTACGATCTTCGTAGATGACGCGGTAAGGTGGTCTCATCTGCTTCGTAATTTAGACTAAATGGGGTTGACGTGCAGCGATGATCTCTTCAAGGTATGCATCCTGTCGCGATTTTGAGCGCCTTTCTCATTGCCCATTAGATCAACGCTGGCATCGTTAAAGACTTGGCAACTGGAATTGCCACTACTGCTCCTAAGGCCTTCGTTCTCGTCATCTCCAACCCGGTTAACTCCACTGTTCCCATCGTCGCAGAAGTTTTCAAGAAGCATGGTGTCTTTGATCCTAAGCGGCGCGCCCTATATATACTGAAGATGTTCGAGAGATACTTACACCTTCCTGTAGCCTTTTCGGTGTTACCACTCTCGACGTCGTCCGTGCCTCGACCTTCGTTGCTGAGATCGTCGGTGACCTCTCCTTGTCCAAGGATGTCGTCGTGCCCGTTGTTGGCGGCCACAGTGGTGTCACCGTACGTGTTCATCTTTCTTAGCTTTATCTTGTATGTTAAGGCTTTTTTTTTCAGATCGTGCCTCTCCTCTCCCAATCATCCCACCCATTACCTTCGAGCCTCTCTAAGGAATCCCATGACACCCTTGTAAACCGTATTCAATTCGGTGGTGATGAAGTCGTGAAGGCGAAGAACGGCGCTGGATCTGCGACTCTCTCCATGGCTTATGCCGGTGCCGAATTCGCTGCAAAAGTCCTTCGTGCCCTGAATGGCGAGAAGGGTATCGTAGCTCCTAGCTACGTGAGCGTTGCGGCTGATGCCTCCGGCTCTGCTACTCTCACCAAGGAGCTCGGCCAGGAGCTTGCCTTCTTCTCGTCCAATGTCGAACTCGGAGTGCGTTCTTTCCATAGTTCCGTTTGCCGTCTATGATGCTTATGGTTGACCAGACTGAGGGTGTCGCCAAAATAATCCCTCTGGGGAAGATCACAGAGGGCGAGCAAGCTCTCATCAAAGCTGCTCTCCCAGAACTGGTCAAGAATATCGAAACCGTATGTTCGGGAATTTTTTCACTTTAACTGCGGCTAATCGTTTTGAAATTCAGGGCGTTAACTTCGTTTCTGACGCCTACAAGACTGAAGAGCCAAGGCTGTAGATCCTCGAATGAATTGAAGAGAATAGACTTATGTAAGAAAGAAGCAGTAGAATTTCTATCCTGTTTGTAATTCCGAATGTTAGATGAATCGAATGAACGAGAATTATGGCCTGATTGAAAATTTCTCTGAAAACAACATAAACTGCGTTCGTACCGGGTCCATATATTGCGAGGGGAAACTTGCTACAAAGGCCAAATTTGCAAAAAATATGATGGTGCCGTGAGTCCTGTTTATAATTTATAAAGTAATAAAGTGGCACCATAAGCTGCATCCCACATCTACCACTGGTATCCCAGGCCGACATTCTTCGAGAGTCCTTTCTATCCTGTCCTAATTTTTTGCGGTGGCCTTAAGCATCTCCAGGATAGTGTTGTTCTCTGTCATCGTGACTTGGAAACCATTCTCGTTTACCACCAGGAGCTGGACAATGGTACAAGCTCCTATTGTATAGCTGCCATTATAGATTGCGAAATGAGCGGATTCTTTACCTTCTCCTACGAATATGTTCACAAAGACTTATTTCTTGGCTCTTCCACTGATCTGCATTTTACGTGGTACGCCTTGTTCAAAGAACATGGGCGCCTGTAGTTCCGATGGAGCCTCTGCCTACAACGTCCCACGCTTCATTTGTAGAGGCGATCGAGCTCATCTACCATTCACAAGACTGAGGGAAGAAACCAATATATAGCCTGATAACCGAGAACTGGGTTGCAAGGGAAGGTGTGGTGGGACAACAGCCAGGCCCGTCCCAGCTGGCTGGTTGAAAAAAGATGGCCAACCGAGTAAGCGAGTTCCTTGAGCTGAGATGGAGGTAATAGTAGATCGGATACTCAAAGAGTGGGCCCGTAAGTAGATTATCTTTACTATACTGTAACTCTATGTGTGTGTCATATGTGACGACCGGTAATACTTAACAAAGGCTACAGTAAATACATTCATTTCTGTAGCGCAGTTATGGTTAACGCCATGTAGATCCTCGAAATAAAAGGTGAAGCTTGAAGCCCTGAACTCTGAACTTGGGCAGGCGACTGAACCATCAAAATTTGACAGAGGTGTGTTCTAGTAAGTCCGAGTCGTGCGCTGATTCCCCTCTTTCATGTCCACAACGATTAAGCTTGTCTTCTATTGGCATCGAAATAGTGTTGGAAAAGGATGTCAAAGAAGCAATGATAATAAATAAACTACCTTCCTGGCCAGCCGGTGCGTATCATCTGCTATGGAAGGTTTTTGTTCCTTTCGATGAATATTCCGAGCTGAATACGACAGTTAACAGAGTGCCAGAGTGGCTAAGTACCTTCTAGTCTCCTTTAGCAGATTTGGATCTCCCTCTTGAACGTTGAACCCCTGCCTGGATTGTCCCAGCTCATCCCGCATGCCGATTAATTCTCTGAAAAAGACAATGTCTCTACCACTTCAGTGAATTAATAATTGGAACAAAGGGCGCTTCAGAACTTGATGCAGAGAGCTGAAAGCAGTACCGTACCTCGGCTGCCGGAGTTTTAATCGCCCTAACTGATCCCACTTCAACACGAATCAATACCGACGTTGTATAGCGTTTGCGGCGGGGGATGTCATCCAGGTATCATCCTGATCTGTGAAACATCATGTACTTGGGCTTTGGAGGCGCCGGTTTACACAGGCGCCTAAGTTTCCTGGGCCAGAATGTAGCGCCGAGCCGATGCATTTGTTAAGCGCCCAGCTGAAATCCTTGAACGCGACCACGCAGGAGAGAACCTTTGAGTTTACAATCTTAATGAAAACTCGTAAATACCAAGAAAATAAAATCCGATTCCCTGACGTTTCTGTTCATTCAGAACAGATCGGTGGCTCTAGACATTAATTGTATGTACATGTTGATTATCAGGATTTCCAGCGCTTGTCTTTCCTTGCTCACTGGCCAGCACACAACCTCCTTTCTGCTTCGTCTGTTTTGCACTTCCAACACACGTACAAGCGTGTCAGTCTTTGTGGCATTCCGACG
>Ga0307509_10008318_pt1 | contig 13250 bp, 9 predicted proteins | sample 10_EM_MG_FD_202245 | JGI IMG/M metagenome (GOLD analysis project Ga0307509, IMG submission 202245) | Populus trichocarpa ectomycorrhiza microbial communities from riparian zone in the Pacific Northwest, United States - 10_EM | ecosystem: Host-associated > Plants > Roots > Unclassified | place...
GGGGGTGAAATGCCGACCGTGCAAAACCTAAGCGAGGTGCAAAGGAAGTGCGGGGTAAGGGGGAGAACCGAACTTCATGAGCGGGAGTCAACGATGAACGAGAACAAGAACCCCGTGGAGGAGGGGGTAGACCCCTGAGGGAGGGGGGGTTGTAGCATCGCTCCCCTAGGCAGAAGCCATCAAGGGGGAGGAGAGGGGGTGGTGGTGGATCCCACGATGATTTCCCTGGTGTTGAGATTTCAATCGCCAGAGGTGTAGGGGAGATGGTTCGTGTCTAACTACTGTGACCGCGTCCTCCTTATATAGACTCTTCACACCAACAATGCTAACCCTGGTGACTTATAACTTGAGTCACACGATCCTATGATTTATAACAAGTCATACCCGAAATCCATCAGATGACTCTTATGAGTCACTGCGCAACATACCGTAATCCTATCATAAAACATAAAACATATCAGGTGCGCAAAGCATGTCCCCTGTGTGAAACACGTCACTAATAATGTGAGTCACGCGCGAAAGTCATTACATCAGTGTGACTCACAATCGTGAGTCATACAAACATTAACCAATCATAACATAACGATGACACGCAAGTGCGAATCATGTGGAAACTATGAGTCAACTGACTGCATAGTGCAGAATATAATCATCCCTTATGACTAATAACTATTAGTCATGTGAAATCTTCCTTGCTTAGTCACGATTTGTGACAGGTAATGTAGTAATCTATCTTGATTGCAACTTAAATTTACATTACTTAATAAAGGAGTTAGCTGTCGCTTGAGGTCAGGTAGTGCTTTTGAAGGAGTTCAAAAAAGGGTTTGTATAAGAACAAGAGTTTCTAAAGACTCTATTAACTAGCAGACTATTTAGTACATAAAAGAACCATAATTCATCTACTGTATTTATATATAGATAAGCTAGATAAATAGAGTAGGGATACAGGTATGATAGTACTTTATTAATTTAGATAATATATTGTTTTATATTGATTAACTAGAAAATTGTACTAATGCAGTAGAGTGTAATAATATGTATATATACTAGAAGCATTGTTTATATGTAGAAGAAGAGAAGAGTTGAATTATCTTAATCAGTGTTGATAAGAAGCTAATAATATTGAATACTGAGATCACTTTCAAACAGTACAAGTAGAATGTTATATCATACAAATATTATTTGTTTAAAGTTATTGAAGAAATTTAATTTATGGGAATGAAAAGCGAAGAAGCTAAATATTGTTTGAAAGACCAACAGGAATGAACTTTTAAGTATATTATCCTTCATAGTTATTATGAAATCGAAGGTTGTTAAAGTTGAAGTTTTCTTGTTTTCTCTACTAATGCAAGCACTTTGAAATCTATTTTAAATAATAAGTACTATTTAAAGACTTCATAAACAAAAATCAATAATGTTTTAGTCAGAAATCTACAAGCCAATAGAAATTAAGGTTATTGAATAATAAGCAAACTATGAAGGCTTTTACACCTTCAAAAGCCACCCTTGGGCTTACTACTGACAAGCAGGAATTATATTCAATATATTCTAATTGGAGTATACAGTAGAACCCTTCTCTTTGCATATCTCAGAGCTACCAATTCCACAAAGCCGAGTGAATACATTATAGATAAGTGGATTAGACGGAAAAGGAAACCAAAAGAACCTGAGAAGAACGCAAAATGACATCTGGCCCCTTTCAGGCCTTGTTACTGATCGGTAGTGCAACAATCTGAGGTGGTGGGAAAGTGGCCACTACCCTTTCTTTGGGAGATCGTTGCCGCTGACATGTTCCAGTAAGGGAATGAGGGTGCATCGGGGTCCGCCGGGGCGGCTAGCGGGTAAAAAAGAACGCAAGCAGTAGGAAGTATAGGAATGCGAGGTATAGGAAGAATGGTGATAGCAAGGCGGAAGGTGTAACGACCCTACGATAAGTAGCTACAATCACTACCACCTTGGCCAAATGGTATACCGAGTGGTAACCAGAGGTGGTATGATCTCGTATACTTCATTTACAAATGACTAGTTAACTTAGGACAAAGTCTAGGGAATGGTTGAGGAGCCTTGGGCACTCTATTAGGCAGGGTACCCTTTCGGGAGAACATTCGCATAAGGTCAAGAGAATTGTTGAAATGTGACATGGATCTCCAAGACGACTTTTGTGGTCTTCTGGAGGACTTCCAGAGTGGTTAATGGCATAAGAGGACAAAGTTACCATACCTTGGAAATATGGTTATTGTCCCCATGGACCCCAGTTACCCTAATGAGGAGTCTAAGTTACAATCCCTTCACCGGCAAAGTCATCCGAGAACTTAGAGGTTGATTGCCTCACATTCTATGGGCTCTTAGATGTTTATTGGCACACATGCATCTGTGTGAGAAGGCCCCACACCTGAGTAAAGGTGGCCTGAACATACTACTGAACTTGGGTGGGTTGGGCTAACACCCCCCTCTGGCCCCAGCGTTGGGATGCCGCGTCATAGGCAGACGGCTGCATAATTGCTCGTTTGCTAGTAAAAAGAGGTCATTGGAGCGGCTGCAGTAACACCATTTACATCATCGCCGTCCGTCCGCCTGAATGTCGTTCGCAGGATATATAAGGGGAGTATGGGTAACCGCCACAATGGGGGTCGCCCATAAATGCTCTCTCCAGCACCAAGGTGCCTATCTGAGCCTACTGGTAGTAGGGTAGTCTTCCTAGTAGTACTTGGGTAGGCCGAGGAGGCGAGAGCGCTTTCGGGGCAAATATCTCTGTAACCAGCAGGGACTGTCTCCCCTTGATTTGTAGCATTACTATGGGTTATATATGGACTCTAGAGGTATGAGTCTTATCACGGTAGAGTATGTCCTGAGAGGCTGGCTATGGGTAGTGTCCATTTAGCCAACTATCAGCTACATCTCACTGGGGGAGCTTGCATGTCAATTTATCACATTAGATAGTCGCCTAGATTAAATGATGGACAGCATAGCTTGTATAGACAAAACTACCACTGCGCCAGTGATTCCACCACCTAGGTATTGACTCTGGTTGTTTTCATAACAGTTAGCCACTGGTATGACTTCGATAGGAAGAGTTTCTCCACCGGCGGTGGTATTGAACATGCATTGCAGAAACTGATATCCTATTGACGGAGTTAAGTGTACCCGAGTTGGTCCGATACCTCCAGAAGGATACTTCCTAATGGAGGGTAGAACTCGGACAAGCCCTGAGCAGGACAGGGTACTCGCACATGGTGGGAGTTGTAGTGAATGTCAAAGGTTAAATCTGATATCTACTTAAGTTTAAGCGTTTGGCATTCTACTTCGACAACCAACTTTTCCTCGCGAGAACTAAATTGAGTGATGCTTCGAGCTGAACTATATTAAGTTTTACCGTTTAATTCTTTTGAATGATTTACTCCTTCTTTATCTTCTACTTGGGGTGTTGGGTGCGGTCGCAACCGTAGAGTTCACCTCTCTATAGGGTGCCCGCGTTACAGAAGGAGACTGAGGTGTGGTATGTCTAACAGAGGGGTCCACGGACCTACTGACGGGAGGTATGACCCCGCACTGCCCCACCAACCGGATATACCTTTTTCCACCATTCTCGGAGACATCACCGTTTTCCCTATCCACCATCCCAAGCGCTTTGCCTAATTGGCAATGGGTTTCTACCACTCTCCATCAAGTACTAGTCATTTTCCTTTTCTCTTTTTATAATTTTTAATAAGAGGTGATCTATTGCACATTTTGCCTTATCTTGTGAAATACTTGTCATGTATTAGTTTCTAATTTTTTCTTTTACCCTTGATTAATCACAACATGTTATAGAATACATAGAGAACTATTTTGATCTAAAATCTATTTAATTGTGGTTGAGTTGTATGAATATAACACCCAATTCACAGTTGCCATGAACTAGTCAATATCTAGGGATTGGCCATTAACCCCATCGGGTATGTTAACTCTTAAACTCGTGGCGAGGGCGATGTCTGTTCCGGTGTAATGTCAGGAAGAGAAATACGCAGTGAGTGTAGGAATAGGAATTAAGGTTTAACGTCACTCTGGGTATTCGAGTCTGTCCCGAGTACTGAAGTATACTTCCCCAGCTTTATCTGCGTTCGAGACATAACTCCGGAACCCCCGCCGCGAGTTTAGTTGACTTTACGCGTAGCGGAAGCTCATATGTCGGCGGAGGATATCTTTATCTTGATTCTATTGTGTTACACTAGTTGGAGGAGAGATGAAGATGAGGCTAGAGAAAGTATTTCGGTTAAGATTAATCTACTAGTGGAGATAATTGAAATAATTGTGCTAAGTGACGAACGGAAGGATCATAGTGGCGTAATATGGATGTGAAGACAATATCATAGTTGTTGATCAGTCGAGGACGTTAAGGTGTCTTAAGCGAAATCTACTAATAGCGCTGTTGTAAGTTCCTCGTTTTATTGTCATATTCTGAGTGATTAGCCGTGAAAAGCCTGCAGGCAGTTAACAGATATTTGCACGCTGCCTGGGCATCTGTGGGCTTTGGCCTGGGCTGCCTATCCTGTCGACCTGGCGGTTTCCTGGGTGCCTGCAGGCTTTGGTGGCCGTTAATAATTTAAGCCTGACTGGCCGCTCGGAAGATTGGCCACATGTTGGCCCAAATATCGTACTCGAAGGGAAAAAGAGAGGGAAAGGAAGTTTGTCCAACTTCTCTAACCCCAGGGACTCCTCAACCACATGGGGAGCGCTATCTGCTCCAGCCACTCCTACTCGGATTCTACCGACTTTTTTCATTCACCAAAATGTAGCGCCTATGGCCAGTTTAACTGCATAATCCCGGTTACACACACCTAATTTCATCCAGCGAGGATAGAGTCCGACAGACTTTTTTTCCTTACCAAGCACTAGTTTTAGCATGACTACCGGTACTGCGCGCTGTTTAGGGGAAGAAGGAGTCAGGGCCATGACTTGGTGAAAATGTCTGTATCCACCGTTGTGTTTAAAGAATACGGCGAGTATGTAAAGGTATTTGATTGCAGGAGACACCCTATCTAACAGAACTCTAAATTAGGAGTGCAAGGTGTGGTACTGGTAAGGGAAATTTTCACGCAAAGAATCGACCTGGTTTTTGACCGTATCCACCCGTGTCATAATTACGCGACCGGTCACGTAATTATTATATGACCCCCGTGGATATGATCAAGGCTGCGGTGCAGGCAATGTTAGCCAGTGAGATCACGAGCCTTGTGAGAGCAGCTTTTAATAATCGGACCAGCTCATACTTGTGAAACCCCAGAGCCTAATGAGTTACCACCCCCTCTTTCTTCAGGTCTTTGAGATGATCTCTTGTTCCGAGGGAAGTCATATTATCGCTGCACACGATAGCTCTCTAACTCTCACAAGAAAAGAAATTCAGATCACTGTTAAACCCGAGATTACGTCACGAAAACAGCAGTTCATCGGTAATACCAACTCGTTCAACTTAAGCAATATTGTCAACTTCGTATCGGGGGGAGACGACGAGGGCAGGGTTCCGAATAGTCCGACCAGTCAAGTCTTGGAGGCAGGACCAGGCTCGCCAGTCCTGGTGGATGTCCATGACTGGACCTGACTAACTCAGGGGGTCCGGTCCGGTCCTAGACTGGTCTCGGACCAGTCTTTATAAAAGATTGTATAGTCACGCAATATCACTCACTTACTTAGGGCATCGAAAAAATTTGATACTCACAAACATATTTTCACTGCCCCTAATTTAAGCGAGGCACTATCTCCATTCCAACTTGCCTGAGATTCTACAATATAACATATTGAAACAATGAGTTGAATCAAGAAAAGCTTTATTTGAGCGTAATATATTGTGAGAAAAATCGTAAAAAGCAAGATGGGAAGCTAATTTGGTCAGAGGGCCGTGCATACCCTACTCTTGGGGGGCCCGGTCGGACCAATCCCGGTCAAGTCGGGTCCAATAATCCTGACTGTTCAGTCGGTCTAATTTCCACCATTAGACTAGACTTGACCTTCAACTGGACTAGCTGGTCCAGACCAGTCTTCCGCAGACCATTCGGAACCCTGGACGAGGGGCGGCAAATTCTACAGTGGCTTTCGCCACTTGAACCGCAGAAACGACACCAAGGTGTGCGAACCGACCGACTCAATAATGTGGGAAACTGGATGCTAGAAACTAGCGAGTTCAGGAAATGGCGCGACACGGGAGATGGCTCCGGAGCAGAGCAAGTGTTGTTCTGTTATGGGAATCCGGGGGTGGGGAAAACTTATGTCAGGTAGGGAGGGCTCGGGGCAAGACAACGCAAATGTCGCTGACGGTGAGCGAATGGCAGTTCACTAGTTATTGATAGCCTGTGCGATCAGGTTGTAGGGGAAGATGTTGACGTGGTTGGACTGTACTGCGATTTCCTTGCCCAGCAGGAACAGTCTGCGGCAAATATGTTGAGCGCCAGGCTCAAGCAACTTGCAAGCAGAGGGGGGATTTCGAAGGTGACACGGAAGGCCTTTAAGAAGGCTAAAATGGAGTTTGGTGGTCGGTGCCTCCAGCTTCCGGAAATGTTACATATTGTAACGGAATCTGCCTATTGTTCTCGCTACTGTACCTACCTGATGTTGCATGTTTCCTATTTAGGTTCTACAATAGTAGCGCTGCTCTTTTACCTTGTACTTTCCTTATTTGTTATAGTTTCCTATTGGGTTATTTATTCTTAAGTTCGCTTATAGCTTCTTTTGCTACCCTTGTACCCTTTAGGCAACCTTATGCTTTCCTGCTAGTACTACTGGATTAGTACATTAGTAGCAATCCCTTATTGTTTGATTCCATTACTTGTTTTGTTAGTTACATCCTGTCGCCTCTATACCTATGTTCTAGGACTTAGTTGTTTGCTTTGATACTATCTCAGTATAGTAAGTGTTTGTGTTAGGCACAGGATATTTGGTTATGTTTTATTTGTATTTAAAGAGCCTGCTATCCCATAAGGATTCAGTCTCTTAAGCCTCACAGGAACACTCTTTCTTAATATACTACAAGTTGAACGGTCACTCTATTTGTCCCTCATCTATCTTATATCTCTTGGAGGTGTTCCACAGAGACTTTCCCTCCTATCCTATCAGTATTTCCAGAGTTCCATTTTGGATTCTCGAGATACTTAGGAGTAGGTTACATTTTTTGACCCTGACTTAAGTACACCTTTGATCTTCGGCATAGGACTGATCACCCTTCGCCCTCCATGACCCCACAGTACCGGTACCCCTTCTTGTTTCCTTGAAAGGCCTTGTGCAGACTCCTGGCGAGACCTGCTCACCCAAGCTAGCAACCATTTCGCTCCGTTGAGACAACAAAGGACGCTTTACCAAAGCTCCTGCAGGACCATCTTCATCAGCAGCAAAGCAGAAAGCCCCAGCCAGAAACCAAGCGCAAGTACGAGTCAAACAACCTTCCAAGAAACCAGCCCAAGAACCAGTCCAAGACCCTCCTATCGACAGCCAAGAAGGCAGCCACCACAGCGAAGAGGACAATAATTCCGAAGAAGAGGAAGAAGAGGAGGAAGAAGAAGGTGAAGGAGAAGACGAAACAGCAGAACAACAACTCCACCAGGAAGGAGCACCAAAACCCGAGCCTGAACAAGAACCTGAAAACCCTGAAGAATCAAGACATTCAGGCAGAGAACCCTCGCCTTCACCACCACCAAGCCCTCCACCTGAACTAGAAACCATGTTGGTTCCTCCAGAAGGAAATAGTCCCCCCAAATGGCAAGCGCCATTCACCTTCACTGGATCTGCCAGTGATCGAGACCCTCTAAGAATCAACTCCTGGCTCAATACAGTCCACAGATATATCGCCAGTTTCGGAATCCAAGACACTGATCAAGAAGCGTTGCAATACTATGGAGCCTACTGCAGAGACCAAGCCCTTGATAAATTCACCCAGTATGAAGCCAGCACAGGAGAACACACAGTTGCAGGACTCAAGCGCAAATTCGAAACCTATTTCCTCCCATCCATATCCACAGATACGATCTATGAGCAATGGCAAGCAGTTAAACAAACTGTCAATGGTAAAACAGCGCATATCACAGATACAATTATAAACCTCGAAAAGCTCAGAGATAGCATGCTCTCACGGTCTTCCGGTGAGATACTTGTTGGGATATCTTTGGTGTTCTTTCCTTTGTTACACGGTTGCTATGAGGGATTTCCTTTGTAAGGTTTACGACCAAATTGTATTGTTTCCTTGGTTACGCGGAGATGTGACTCATACTGGGATATGAGTAGAGTGGCAAAAGGCTGAGTTAGGATTTCCTTCTATATAAGGGGGCCCCGCCCCCTTATTTCCTTGATTCTTTACGCTACCTGGTATTTCTTTCACGACTCCTGTACTTCAGAATATAACGTCTTCTATTCTGATACCTAAGATCCACGCCAAGAACCCACGAACACTGACCCTGATCTGCTGTTACACGATCAGCCTTGACCTGAGATTATCATCTCTGAACCCTCACGCTAAACGACTGTAATCGTTTAGGACCTTCCTGTCGTTGTGTGTCTTGAACTAATGTCCAGTATCAAGACCCCGTTACACATTCCTGAAGGAACGATTACAGACTACATGGCAAAGCAGAGACTCCTTGATGCCAGGGACATCAAACGGAAGCGAGATGTCAAACCTCACATTAGCCAGGATACCTCCTTTGATGATCTAGTCGAAATCACAGAGAAATGAGATGCTATTGCCTACTCTATACGAGTATATGGATCCAGAAACACCCATAGCCATGCTGTATCCAACGCTGTCACTCAACCAAATCCCAGGCGCCCTCAGAACCAGAATAACCAAAGATATATGAATAACACATCCCAGAACCACAGGATTTCACAGACTGAAAAAGACCGGGGCAAAAGAGAAGGATGTTGTTTCTACTGTGGAAAGAAAGGTCATTTCTCTAATGATTGCGATGAGAAAAGCGAAGCCCAGAAACGCGATAGGAAGTGGAACCAGTGAGGCAATGGAGAACCAGAATGAACAGAAAGATAGAGAGGATTTTGAAGATCCTTCCACACTCAGGAGGACCACCACCAGCGCAACTCCAATACCATTATCAATACCTCCAACCATGCAGGACCAGATGGAGTTCAATCAAGAACCCTCGAAGCCTAAATTACAGTCAATTGAGGCCAAGCAAAGGCACTCTTTGATACAGGAACTATGGGAGATGTCACAAATCGTGACTAAGCAAGGCAGATTTCACATGACTAGTAGTTACTAGTCATAAGGTATGTTTATGTTTTACGCTATGCAGTCAGTTGACTCATAGTTCTCACATGACTCGCACTTGCGTGTCATTGTTATGTTATGATTGGTTGATGTTTTCATGACTCACGATTGTGAGTCATAATGATGTAATGACTTTCGCGCGTGACTCACATGATGAGTCACGAGTTCCACACAGGTGACGCGCTTTGCGCACTTGATATGTTTTATGTTTTGTGATTGGTTTACGGCATGTTGCGCAGTGACTCATGGGAGTCATCTGATGGATTTCGGGTATGACTCACTATGAGTCATAAGACCGTGTGACTCGAGTTATGAGTCACCAGGGTTAGGGTTGTTGGCGTGAAGGGTCTATAAGTAGGAGACTCGGTCACAGTAGTTAGAGCTCTTCACGCAACCATCTAAGTAATACACCACTCAGATACTGGGGCACGGGCCAAGCCCATTGACAGTGACCTTCCATAGGTGCAATATGTTCGAGATACCTAATGTCCTTATCTCTATACTACCTCGCTTGTATGCGAGAACTCTATTCTTATACGATAAGACCTCCTACGATCACTATACCTACTACGAACCCACGATGTTAGTCTATAACGATAGACGAAGCAAACTACGTAGGCTATGTCGATAGCCTATGATAGTGAGATAGTCGTTTCCCGTTACGAACACCAACGAGGAAGGCTGGTTTGTTACATTTGGTTGCGTCTACACCAAACGGCAAACGACTACACGAACAAAGAAGACAACGACCGGAACTCTTAATTGAGACATTCTGGATACAACAAGAAGAACGAAGACCCGAAGAAGGACGATCAAAAAGTACGAGGAAAGACCGATAAAAGAAGAAGAATCAACAAGAAACACCTCCGAATGACTCGAACAACCTGCAACAGGAACATACAACCTGCGTATTAGGACAACCTAGCAGGAGAAAAATCAGAATTTTTTTTTTCCAATCTATGAACCCGGTAGGGGGGAGACCCCGGGAGGAGGGAGTTTTTTTTCGTGGGCTGTGGGTCCAGCCCATGTGAGAGAGGAGCTAAGAGAGCAAGGAAAGAGGGACGAAGACCTTGTCTCAATAGTTTCTTATAAGACAAGTTCGACAAGCGATTAAGAAGAGAAGACGAACGAAGTCGATACGAGATCGACAAAGCGAAGCGCAGACGAGCGAAGTACATGAGGAACCTATCAAGTCAATTATATAGGTTTCTTATAAGACAAGTTCGACAAGTGATTAAGAAGCGAAGACGAACGAAGTCGATACGAGATTGACAAAGCGAAGCGCAGACGAGCGAAGTACATGAGGAACCTATCAAGTCAATTATATAGGTTTCTTATAAGACAAGTTCGACAAGCGATTAAAAAGCGAAGACGAACGAAGTCGATACGAGGTCGACAAACGAAGAGAAGATGAACGAAGTATAAGAGAAACCTGACCAGAAGAAAGTTAAAAAAAAAAAAAAAGACCCTGGAAAATGGGGAATTTTTTTTTTCGAAACTGAAAGCCTTGAGGGACCAAGGCTTGAGGGGAAGGGGATCTAAAAAGATAAAAGCATGAAAGACGACAAGAGAAACTTACCGGACGAATGGCGAAACCTTGCTCAATAGGGCTTGTTACCTATACGGCGACGACGAAATCAGAAAGTACAGTTTCGAAACGAACGAAAGAAAACGAAAAGGCTCAAGATGCTCGAACGGTTGTGATGACATCCGAGAGAGAAGCCAAACGAACGAAAGAAGAAGACAGGGCTATGAGATTACTCGACCAGTTGTAACGACAGCTGTGAGAAGGAACCCAAACAAACGAAATAAGAAGAAAGGGCTATGAGATTACTCGACCAGTTGTAACGACAGCTGTGAGAAGGAACCCAAACGAAAGAAAGAAAACGAAAAAGGCTCAAGATGCTCGAACGGTTGTGATGACATCCGGGAGAGAAGCCAAACGAACGAAAGAAGAAGAAAGGGCTATGAGTTTACTCGAATGGTTGTAATGACAACTGTGAGAGAAGCCACACGAACGAACAAAGACAAGCACTTGTGAGAGAGGAGCTTCAAGAAAGACAAGCACTTGTGAGAGAGGAGCTTAACCAAGAAATATTAAAGATGGCAATGGAGAAGGAGAGAGAAGTACTTATGGCAAACCACCATAACGAAATAATCAACACACCCTCCATTGCAAACGATACGAACGGAAAGAAGAAACAACCGAACGATTACGAAGTAATTCTTCCGAGAAGAATTAACCGACACATCATACAACAAAAGAATCATGCGACAAAGGAAGAGTGATTAACAAACACTTAATTTAATAAGTGATCACAAGACAATATCAAATGATTCTTTTAGAGTACTTGATGCAAGGACGATACGAACGGAAAGAAGAACGACCGTACGATTATTGCATAATCCTTTTGATAAGGATTAAGCAATGCAAGAACAACATGAAGAAAGACAAGCGACCGTACGATTATTGCATAATCCTTTTGATAAGGATGACATGACACAAGAAGAAAGGAAAGAGGAAGGAAGGAACAACGGGACAATACGAAAGCCACGAGATGGACAGAAAGATCAAGGACTAAGAAAAGATTTATAAAGAAGCCCTCGGAACATCAAAAGGAAAAGCATCATTCCACATGAAGCATCCACAAACACAACGAATACGAAGAAGACCAAGAACCACTTACCCCTACCGAAGACTCTTTATTCTTCTTTTACTCCTATCCCGATATCAAAGACACATCCTACCCCCACCACCATCATCACCAAGAGGCAAATGAAGATGCCCTCAAACGGAGAACCCTCGACCAACACCCACGCCGCCATGCACTGGAGTGCATGTTTTGAAGACAGGTGCGACGTGCACCTAAGAGACAAGGAAGGAGCCAATTGGTGGCCCAAACAACCACGAAGAAATCAACCACGACGAACTGCGAAAACGGTACGCTGGGGTGAGCCAGCAACACCAGAAAAGCAACACCATGAGGCAGGAAAGTTGGTCGACGACCTCCAGGAGGAGATGTTGAGGATGGCCGAAGAGATGGGCCGCCTCAAGGAAGAGAACCGAGGACTGAAGAAGCGAGTGGTCCTCGCAGAAGACTCGGCACGAAAGGCCGGAATCGAAGCCCGACGACGGGCCTACGAAAGCGTCGAACTCAAGATACGGATTCGACGAGCAGTAAGCGAAGCGGCCGCTCTGGTAAGAGAGATCGACCACAACGACGAATACTCGGTAGCAGTCGGGCTGCCACCCAAGGAACGGATACCTAACGGGTCCCCTACGAAAGGGGATACGGAAGACGATGTCCAGAAGGAACCTGAGAAGACGAACGGTACCTCAGGATGGTAACGTATAAAGATTTGTTTCCCTATGTTAATGTTTTTAGATTGTTTAAATTGATTTTAACTTTTGCGTTGAATTTGGAAAGTCAGCTCGAAGGGTCTCGAGCTAGGGGGAGACGGGAGCTAATGTCACAAATCGTGACTAAGCAAGGCAGATTTCACATGACTAGTAGTTACTAGTCATAAGGTATGTTTATGTTTTACGCTATGCAGTCAGTTGACTCATAGTTCTCACATGACTCGCACTTGCGTGTCATTGTTATGTTATGATTGGTTGATGTTTTCATGACTCACGATTGTGAGTCATAATGATGTAATGACTTTCGCGCGTGACTCACATGATGAGTCACGAGTTCCACACAGGTGACGCGCTTTGCGCACTTGATATGTTTTATGTTTTGTGATTGGTTTACGGCATGTTGCGCAGTGACTCATGGGAGTCATCTGATGGATTTCGGGTATGACTCACTATGAGTCATAAGACCGTGTGACTCGAGTTATGAGTCACCAGGGTTAGGGTTGTTGGCGTGAAGGGTCTATAAGTAGGAGACTCGGTCACAGTAGTTAGACACGAACCATCTCCCCTACACCTCCGGCGATTGAAATCTCAACACCAGGGAAATCATCGTGGGATTCCACCACCACCCCCTCTCCTCCCCCT
>Ga0307509_10008319_pt1 | contig 13250 bp, 7 predicted proteins | sample 10_EM_MG_FD_202245 | JGI IMG/M metagenome (GOLD analysis project Ga0307509, IMG submission 202245) | Populus trichocarpa ectomycorrhiza microbial communities from riparian zone in the Pacific Northwest, United States - 10_EM | ecosystem: Host-associated > Plants > Roots > Unclassified | place...
GTCTCCGAGAGGGATCTCGAAGATGAATTCCGGATGTATGGTGTTCTTCGTAGGTAATTTCTTTGGCACCTTGCATTGTTTGGCTGATTTGAGTGTTTTAGGAGTGCTGGATCTTTGTTGTTTCTTCTGTGTTAGTCATTGTTATTATTGTTAGCATTTAATTTTTCTCAGTATCCAAACCTGCTAGTTGACTTTTGCAATTATTTTAAAATTCAGGAGTATATTTGTGCGTCACGAATCTGCATATGGATATGCAGCTACTAGTATTATCAAAAGTTGCCAAGGCACTCTCTTGGGCCCCTAAGCTGAGCAAGGGGCTACTTTGGTGCCTGAAATGCCTGATGGCAAGGTGTTTAAATCTTTAGGTGCTTGGACTCTCGCTTAGGTCATTTTTATTTCTATTTTTACATTACTACCCTTTTTTAAGCTTTATCTAACTTATCATGGAGAGTTTCAATTGTTAAATTCTGAGAGTTGGGTACGTTAGGATGATGAAAGTTGCCCTTAGAGTTTTCATTAATCTTACTATTTGGAGAAAAAATAGAATTTTTAAGAGATGAATGGACTTTAAAGTTTTGGCTAGTATGTTAAGTGGGTTGCTAGCTGTTGACTCGTAAGTTTCTAGAATTTTCAAAGAAATATTTCTAGAAATTTAAATATCCTACTACCTATTCCAAAATGCCTGTATTTCTTTTTGTTAGTTAGGATTATTTTCCATGTAGTGGGCATTAACTCTAAATTGATGGATTAGTGGATAGTGGGATGTCATGCATTAATGGGCAAACAACTAGTTCATGGAAGAAGTAACCACTACGTGCAGTTATTGAAGTTAGTTTTCAAGTATGGGTCTATAAAAGTTACAGCAAAGGAGGATAACAGTAGAACAATCAACACAACTGCAAATTGCAACTGCACCCAATGCAATTCTTTCAAGGTTCAGGTATCCTGAAACTTAAGGCTGTAATCTCGGAGGTTGAATCTTATAGACTATAGCTCTGGGGCATATAAGCAACTAGTAGGCTGTAGAGTTGCTTTATTGTCTTATTTGGTTCATGTCTGTGTGCAATCAAACTGTTCAAAGCAATTAACGCAAGGTTCCAATCCATGTACATAAACCTAGTGCCATGGATGTAAGTTCATACTGTTATTTCCATGTTGCTTTGTACTTAATGAATTAAAGTTTGCAGCCTCAGTTCCATTTGTTATTTGTTATTTGCCATTTCAATTACTGTTAAAAGTAGTTTAGAATTGCTTTGAATTGAATTAGCCCAGTTGTGAATAATAGAATTTTAGTTTAAAAAACTTTGCAACCTAAAGGCTGCACCGCTCTGACTTTGGTCAAGGGGAGGTCTATAGGATTAATATTAGCCATCCTAATTTAGTAGTTTACAAACTGACAGTGGAAACTCTATCTGTACATGAATTATTAGAAAAGTGCTTATTTGGACTTGAAAAGATAGAAAGAACGGTAGCAAAACTTCTCTACAGGCTTCTACTGAATGTACATTTAACTTTAATTGACCAAAGTCCTCTCAGTTGAGGAAGGCACTTAGAACCCTCAACACTAGCTAATGTCATTAGGTACATAAAATATATATTTGAACACTAGCTAATGTCATTAGGTACATAAAATATATATTTGAAAAGTGCTTATTTTATTTGGACTCGAGAAGATAAAAAGAACAGTAACTAGATGGCTTTATTGGCTTCTACTCAACTTACATTCAACTTTAATTGACCAAATTCCTCTTAGTTGAGGCAGGCACTTACAACCCACAACACTAGCTAATGTCATTAGGTGGGTTGGATGCTATTACTAGCTTGTGCTATTTAACCTAACAGGAAACCATGCAACAGGGTGTTTGAAGTGTTCATGAAATCCTCTATTCTCTCTGCATCTCTTTTTGTGTTCCTTCTTGGCTTCCTTTTTCTCTTCTCTTCATAGTTTTTCTCTGTGACAATTTCTTTCTTTAAATGATTGTTCATTCTTCCTTGATTCTTAATTTTTATCTTACATACTACCCCTGTAAGAGCCAGTTGTAAAAATGTCAACAAACTGGGTTCTTTAGATGAGAACATTTCCACACCAAACACGCAGGTCCAGTCAGCCAATTTCTTAAAAGCATTTTACATCGATTAATGGAGTCATCCTAAGTTTTCAGTTGGTTTAATTTATAGTTTATTTAAGGTATTCTTGACACTTGTATTAAATGCATGGTCATCAACAAATGACAGGGACATCAATATTATTTTTATTTATACTAACCATATCTATTGATTTTCATTGTTTGAGAACTTTTAAGATTTTAAGTCCTGCATTTAACTTGTGTTTGGATTGTATATAGCGATCTGAATAGTAGTTATGAGGTGTCATTTGGATTGTATATTATCTGAATAGAAGTCATGAGGTGTCATCTGTGTATCGCAAGAGTATGTGAGTGTATGGAACTGAATTGTATGCCTAGGGGAAGTATTTCACATGTAACAGGGAAGAGTGAAGTATCCATACTTGATATGGCATGACATGGATACATGACAGGTTTGATAAATTCATGGTAGGATGTCATTTTAGGAGATTTGAACATGTAAAACTCTGCTGATACTTCAGATCCAGCATAAGACCATAAGTTGCTAACATGCATTTACAATATACTAATCAGTAAGTTCTATAGCATTTTTGTGTAATTCAATCTCCTTTTCTTTTTTTCAGTAGGTGCATGCTGATTTTTTCAATTTTTATAAACTAGACCAGGCATAAGTATTCTTTGCTGAAGATAATCTTTGCAAATTGCCATTTGGTTTTAAGTCAGTAATCATTTTTTGTCATTGCTTGAGAAGGACAAGGGTTGTTTTATTTTTTGAACTAAAAGGTGCTGATATGAAAACTCTGTAGAACAAAGGCTTAGGGACTGGTGGCAGGGGTGGACGTTGGGATATGTCTTTGTGCATGTTTGTTGTTGCATTTTTCATTGATAACAAGATTTTTCCAATTCTAATTTCTAAATAAAAATTCATGCAGTGTCTGGGTTGCTCGAAGGCCACCAGGATATGCATTTGTTGAGTTTGATGATCGCAGGGATGCTATAGATGCAATTCGCGCATTGGATGGTTTGTATATTTTTGTTTCCTGTCATTTGTTACGAATGCAGACCCTTTTTCTTTTATGAAAATTTTAATTTATTATGATGTTTGCCATCTCTTGTTTAAAATGATTCCTGCTTTTTATTTATGATTTATATTTCTTATGCTATATGTTGGCTCTTCTTATGTTCAGTGTTGGCTGCTATAACTTCTATTATTTTCTGTTCATGTTTAGTGAACTGTATTACCGAACATGGAAATTAAATTGTTTTAGAACTATAGGGTTGCAAGCTGTATTATATTTTAGAGAGTTCTGTTAAGATTCTGACTCATTTTACAGGAAAGAATGGCTGGCGTGTGGAGCTTTCTCATAATTCTAAGGGTGGTGGAGGCCGTAGTGGCGATGGACATGGACGTGGTGGAGGTGAGGACTCAAAATGTTATGAGTGTGGTGAACCTGGTCATTTTGCACGAGAGTGTCGCCTGCGCATTGGCTCACGAGGCTTGGGAAGTAGTCGTCGTCGAAGCCCCAGTCCTCGCCGCCGTGGAAGTCCAAGTTATGGGTATGGGCGCAGGTGCGTCTAATGTGTTTACCCCTCTTTGGGGTTATATTAATTTTCTGGATAGAACACTTGTTAGAAATTTTCTGGTTTGCTCTCTTATTTTCCTTCTTTGTTTACATTTGCATAGTCACAAACACAATGCTTACAAGTCAAGTAATAGGCTTGAATTAGAAACATGATCTTGTGGTTTTTTTCTTTTTTTTTTCATACAGAATAACCTTATGATTTTGCATGAGGAAGAACAATGTCGAAGCATTATGAAATCAAAGCACTCTATCTCTATTAATTGACTTTTACGTTTCCTTGTGATGATTGTATGGCCTGCCATATACTTTATTATCATATTCCATGGCGTGCTTCTTTTCCCCTACCATATATATAGGACCAAAACTGGTTCTGGGCAGGGCAACTACTATTTTCAAAAAGGAATGGAATTGGAAGGATAACTGCAACTGCTACTGAAAGCCTTGAAATTGCAGGATAATTTTTCCAGATGAGAGGTGATAGAATCAATATATTTATAACAGATGACTTTTGAGTCTCTGTTAGCTGCTTTAGCTATAATAAAGGAATCAAAATGAATATGCTGTGCAATAGGAGCTGGGCAACACCATTGACCAGTAATGAGATTCAATGCAATTTCTTATCCTGGGCTATCTTGTGTTTGCTGATTAGGAGAATATGCTCACAGTTGACACGCTAGATTATTTACTGTTGCTATTTTTACTTTGTCTTTGGCAGGAGTTATAGCCCCCGTGAGAGAAGATCTCCAAGACGCCGGAGCCTTTCACCTCGCCGAGGTCGCAGCTATAGCAGGTCCCCTCCATATCGTCATGGCCGCCGTGATTCACCTTATGCTATTGGGTATGTTGTGCTTATGCATATTTGGGAAAAATAATTTAGTTGTTATTCTGCTATAGACTATCCAGCTAGTCTTATGGTACAGTGTTGTTGGGTCAATGATACTGTGAGCTGACACTTTGACTACTTGGAAAAACAAAAGAAAACAATTATCAGAGCATAACAAAATTCTGAAGTACAAATTTCATCTGTTGCATCTGAGTGCTTGTTGGTCTGAACAGCTGAGTATTAGAACCATTGCACAACCTTCTCAAAAGAAAAAATGTACATGTAATTTACAGAACAGTTGATTATTTATTTTCTTCAATGTTTAATAAGATGAGGACAGACTTATTTGCTTGTTTCTCCCTGCAGCGACTGAGGCTGGAAGCCAAACTGAGAACCGGCAGGCTATTGAAGAAAATAATCTGTTATACTTTAGTTCTAATAGGACCATTTGAGCATAGAAGGTCATGTTAAGTTATGTTCGTCTCATGACAATGAGGTTTGTTAGAAACTTGGTTTCGGGTGGCTTCATCGAAGTGTTTCAACTGCGAAACAGGTGCTTGGACACTGTTTTATGTCGGCTTGCTGTCTACAACTTGCTGAAATATGTAGGTCTCTTCCATACTTTTAAAACTTAAACTGCAACCTTTTTGTTCCTAAGTTTAATATTGACTATTCATGTTATAATTATTATGTTTGATGTGGTTGTTTCTAAAAGATTTATATGTTTTGTTTTTGAGGTGTGGTTTTCGGCCAAAATGGCATCCTTTCGCCACTTAACTGCATCATAGTGCACGGTTTTCTCCATCTCTGCTTCTCTGCACGTTATCTACTCGTCATTCTACATGTTTTTCAGCCTCGATCATGTTGAAATTGCAGTGTTCAGAAACTTGGTTGTCTGCGACACCTTTGAGTGCATCCTTCTGCAACAAAGATTGTGTTCCATTTGCCACGTTTAAAATTACCACGTTTGAAATTTCTGCTAACTGGCAAGGGGAAGCTGTTTATACTGTTGTCCCCATCCTTGATTCTCTGTGATCTATCATTTCCCACTGTTGCTTCTTCGAGTAGTGTTGAAACTATAATTTCTCTGGAAAACATGGTCACACACAACCTCTGCTGACATGGTATGCAGCATTAAAGCATCTGATGTAGTTGGTTTCTGCTTTTTTCTCTGGTGGGTTCAAGTAAGTTGCTCTTTGGATCCTAGATTTCCATGTAGAGGAGGTGAATGGCTTCAGGTTATTGTTTGCAGTAATTTCAGTTATGCATAATAATGTGACTTTGCACCACCCCCGGAAGTTGTTATTCCTTTGCTGCGATTAGAAATGCAAACTTGAATTTCTGTAGATGCAAAAGTCCTCTTTGAATTAGCATCAGAACATAGAAGTGTTTCATCCTCGCCAATGCTCTGATTGTTGTCCACTTTTCGCAGCCAGGAGAAATCTCTTTTTATTTTTTTTACAAGCATGGTAGGAATACCCTAGAACCGTGCTTTTCTTTAATTGACTGTTTGGAATCTTGGAATTGAATTCTCTTCTAAGGATAAGTTAATTTTTATGTTTGGAATATTATTTTTTTAGAGTATTGATTTGAATTCCGAATGGAATTTAAATTATAAAAAATAAGCAAATACTCTAATTTACGACAATAATTTTAAATAAAAAAATACTATTATAAAAGTTTTTTTTTCTGATATTGTGTTTTGGAAGCGTTTTTAAAAAAATTAAAAAAACTTTTGTTTTAAATTAATATGATTTTTATGATTTTAGATATGTTGATATGTTGATATTAAAAATAATTTTTGAAAAATAAAAAATTATTATTTTAATATATTTTAAAATAAAAAAATATTTTAAAAAAGAACTATTACCCTTCACTGCAATGAAAACCACAGCTATACCCATTCAGTACAACACAAATCCAAGCTTTATTCTTCTACTTTTGCGGACACATAATTAGATCTTAGACCCGGATATGTGTGTTTGGTATTGTGGTTATTGTTGTGGTTATGGTTTGAAAAAAGTTGTTTTATAAAAAGTATTTTTAGTTGAGGTTAGTTTGGAAAAATATATGTTTGGTTAAAACTGTGGTTGAAATTGAGGATAGCCAAAAAGTAATTTCATTTGTTTGGTTAAGAATGTTTTTGAAATTGAGGTTATAGAATAATTTTAAAAATATATATATTAATATTGATGGTTTTTAATTTAAATATTGTAGATTTAACTATTGCTATTACATCATTTATTGTTATTACATCATGAAATAAATAATACTTTATATAAAATATTTTTTATTGTTTCATTAAACTATCTACAATTCCATCAAGTATGAAATACATCCGACAAGGACTATAGTTTTCACAAATTTCTTAAGAGCGCGACAACATCAGGTAAAATATAATCAGGAACAAAATTGGGATTGCAATCAAATTCTGCAAATGCTATGTCATCAAGTGATCTTCGTCCAAGTTATGTAGTGTCATTGAATAATTATTAACACTAGTTTTTTGAATAAAACACAATTAAAAATAATTTTTTATTATTTTGTTGAGTCGGACCCGGTTCAATGCATAGCTTTGAAACGTAAACAGTGTTCATGGAAGTAAACTTATAAACAGTTTACTCAGCACAAGAAGCAGCAAGGAGTTGCTTCTTGCAAACCGGTGGTTGTGCCACAATTGGTAGTGGGTCCCACCAATCAAAAAATGCTTTTCCTGCTTTACCAAACAATAATAGCTGTGGTTGTGGATGAACCTCACCCGCAGCCACAATACCAAACAGCACCTAACTTAATAGACCTAGGTACTACACTGTTAATGACAAGAAACCTAGGAAACCTACACTAATAAAATGACACTGACTTATTCGCCGGGTAAAATTAACTATTTACAAGTGTAATATTTAGAAGTTAGTGGTTGTTTTTTTATTTTAAAATGTATGAAAATAATAATTTTTTAAAATTATTATTAATATTAATATATTAAAATAATTTTAAAAAACTTATAAAAAATAATTTTATATATTTTAGAAGGTAGTGGTTGTTTTTTTTTTTTTTTTTTCCTATCATTGAGTTTAGAAATCTGCCGAGATAAGTGAAGCAATGAAGAAATTGTTATTAGAGAGATTTTTTTTTTTGAAGTGGTTGAATGGCTTGTATTTACATTTCTTTCTTTCTCTTTTCATTTGAGGGGCTATAATTTGTTTTTATAAAACATTCTCTTTCCAAAAAAGAAGAAGAAGAAGAAGAAGAAGAAGAAGCAAGATCTCCCTCTCACCATAAAATAAAAAAAGAATAAAAGAAGAAAAACAAAAACAAGAAGAAAAAAAAACTATGTTCTTATGGAATCCTGCGAAGTGCAAACCCACCGCCTGTCGCCAGCACAATCACCAGCTTGAAGTGCATTCAATAAAGTCAGACTTTAATTAGCAATTTGCTTTCTTCATGGTGACGTGGCCAATTCTACAACATATGCTTTGCCTCAAGTATCTAACATCTAAGTGCTCTTCTGTTACTACGGTGATAGCTTATGCTTTTAAAAATATTTTTTTAATTATTTTTTATTTTAAAAATATTAAATTAATATATTTAAATATTTTTATGTATTCATATTAAAATAATAATAAAAAAAACATTTCAATATATTTTTAATTAAAAATAATTTTTAAAAAATACCGTACATTATTATAGGCATCAACTAGCTAATAGTAGTTCATTGAAGCAAAGCACCACCATATAAACAACGACTACTAATTTGTCCTCCCTCTCTGATCGTGACAACAACCTTCCTAAATGACCAGCAACAACCATATCTTCGACCATTTGGTTAAACTATAGCCCAATTGAACCATACATTCAACCTCTACCACTAAAACAACATCAAGCCACACCTAAATTAGTCATGGAGTGTGTGTTTGACCTTTTGGTATATTTTATGATTGCAATTTAAAAAAAAAATAGATTAAAAAAATATTTTTAATTGTGATTTAAAAAAATATTTTTTTAGTTAAAACTATTGTAAGATAGATTTCTGCAGACAAAATAAATGAAAAACAAGTGTTTAAGGATAAAATACTTTTTGAAAGCATTTGGTATTGTAGTAGTTTCTACTTTTTATCCAACCATGGATAAAAAATTATTTGGTTAATCAAATAACTTTTACGTTTTTTACTAAGCCCCATGTATAAGTCTGTTTCAAACTTTATTTTTGTATAAGCTAAAATAACTTGTTTTTCATTCATGAAGATCGATTTTTTATTTATTTTGCATGCAAAAATTCATCCTCCAACAGTTTTAATCAAACACATATTTTTTTTAAAAATCATAACTGCAAAAGCAACCGTAATGTCAAGCACACACGAAAAACATGTTATTTTAGTTTCTACAAAATCAATGTTTGAAACATAATTATTTATGGGTCTCAATGAAAAAAAAAAAAAGCTATTTGGCTAGCCAAATGATTTCTTATATGCGGTTATGTAAAAAATAGAAATTACCATAATACCAAATAGTTTCGACCACCTTAAAATTTGAAGTGTCCAACATGAATTTCAAAGGAGAAGAGACCAAAATATATATATATATTCGAATATTTTGAAATATTTGACATTGCATGATATTTATTTATTTGAATTTTTGATATGTTGGTTTGTTAAAGAAGTTTTAATGGGAAAACATGCTTTTTTTTCTTCCCCTTTTTTGAATGAGAAATTTGATCTTGGTCAATTCAACCCTTTGTATACCCATCGAGTATTAATGGGCATGGCTTTTGCACTTATTTTGTTCCAATTTAATTATTCACTGTCATCGAGGTCCAACGTCTATCATTGTTAAAAGTGTGAAATTAGCCATTATTATTTAAGCATAAACTCAAAATCACTTCATAATTAAGATTGACTAGTTTCTACCCTAATAATAATTACATATAACATGTTAGATAACTTAACATAAAATAGTAACTCTTGATATGGTTTTTTAAATTAAACAAACGCAAAACAATTTGTTTTAAGTGGGATATATTAAGGTAACTTTTATCTTTTATTTTTTTTATATGTGAGATCAGTTTTTGGTGTCCTAATTACCTTTCAGACTAGATGATAATTCCTTTATATCTTTTTTATTCTTTTTTTTTTAGTTTAACGTGGGTGTCTGGGCCAGCTTGCACGCACCTCGACTAATCCCACGGGCCCTGAAGTTAACGACCATGTAAGCCTCCAGTGGCCATCATATAAGCAACCACAGGGCTCGAACCTGAGACCACAGAGGGAGCAAACCTCTTGGTCCCAAGCTTTTACCACTAGGCCACCACCTAGATGGTTAGTTATGTTATGCGACAATGCCTAAAAGCAATTTGTTATTTAGTTAATTCTTTTAACCAATACAAAATTATGCTTTTGATTTATAGCAATGAGGTAATAGTTGGATGACATGAAATGTATATAATCCAATTGAAAGGGTTTCTTATACTTTCCTCGACTACCTCCTACAAATAATATACTCTTGTTTAATGTATTGTAAGGCTCTTGCTTTCTTTTCTTTTTATGGCTCATTTTAGTATAATCTATTTTGGATAAAAGATTTTGGAAAGTGCCCATGATTATGTGTATTTTTTTGTTAATTTCTTAATTGTATAAAATTGTTGGGTCTTGCAATGCCCTATATAGATTATAGTACATGTATTTTTCACTACCTGTCTTTTCCAAGGTTAAAATTAATGCACTTGTTATTGGTGCTCCTATAAAGTGGTTGATTACCTTTAATATCTTTTTCTAGTGACTTTCGGATTGATAAAAATAAGGGGTAATGTTGCATAAATTTAAAGCCACAATGTGACCTTCTACTAAAGCCATAATTATCTTCAAGTAGGCCTTAACAAGCTTCTTGAACCTGAAATATATTAGGTATCTAGATACCTAGTATATGAAGAAAGTAGCATGCTCGCATTAGGTTAGAAAGTTTCTTTCTGTCCTTTAATTTTAAAAGAGTGTCATACTCATGAGTGCTTACTAACAAGTCTTTAAATTGACTAGAAAGAACTTGTGAAGAGCACATAATCTATTAACACCTGAATAAAGGCTTTCTAACATGACCACATCAAAAGGAGTTACAATTTATATCTCATAGCTAAAGATAAAGATGTTATCGAAATTTAACAAGAAAAGTAAGAGAGAGAACATTTGACATCTTTTTATCTAGCTTGGTATTGATCCTAAGCAATTGAATGATGTCAAAAATCATTTAGCATTTCCACTCATCACTAAAATGTTGTTGCATTTAGTTGAGTTAGTTGATGTAGTAAAAAAAAGACAATGTTGAGCCATATTCTAATTGAATTCTTCCAAATATTGAGGTTGACATGGTCATCTTGAAGTGAAAGCCTTTCTCTTTCAATGTTCAGAAGGAAGAGACAAGTCCCTTTAGGGACAATTTCTTCTAGGTAGGGCCCTAGGCATTTCCTAATTATACCTCTATGCGTTACTTATAATTGCCTAATTAATATTAGAGACACAATTAATGATGTTCTAGAAACAAGTAATTATAGAAGGTTTTTATTGACAAAGAGCTGCTAGAAGATGCCATTTTTTAAAAAGAAAACTTAGGGTTTCTAAGAATTCTTGATTTTTTTTAGAAATAAATTATGGATTTCTTAGAAGAAACTAAAGAGCTTGATATTGATTGATAAACAAAAACTTAGCATGACAATTCTTATAATCTTAAGTATCATCCCAGAGCCAAACAATGTTTAGTTTTGAAATTGTTTAGCTAGCTAAAACACCAAGAAGCTAACACATGATCAATATTTTAAAAGAACAATGCTTGATTTTTCACACATCGATGAATGATCTATTAGTCGATTTAATAAGAAGGCAAGTTGATATTCCTTCATTTATTCTAAATAAAATAAAGGGCATTGTTTATACCTAAAATAAACAATCATTTGTCATTTGATTAGGAGTAGTATTTTCTTGCTTTGTGTTTTTGAGTAAACTAGTGTGGATTTCTAAGATTGACCATTAATCAAGAAGATGAAGATTTATGTAATTGATTGACAATCAAGTCCTATTCTTAAACAGTTAACGGTAATGAATTTTGTAGTATAATTAATGTTCTAACACACACAACTACTAGAACAAGAGGTGCGAATAAAAAGTATTAATTGAATTAGAATTCAAATTATAAAATGCTTATTTGCTATAGATAATTTTTATAGGACTATAATTTATAATTTATATAGAACTCAATCTATATAACATTATAATAAAAATGATGATAAAGATTATAATAATACCAAACTTATTACAATAATAATATGATAGAGGTGGTCGTAATAATTTATTGGGAGAAAAAAATAATTATTATATGTTTGCGAAGGTTATAGAGATAGTGGTTATAGTGTTGTTGGAGTTAGTGATATGGACAATGTTAAAAGAAAGGGTGGTGATGAAGAAGTGATAATTAAAATGGTGGTTGTTGTGACTATAACAATAATGAGGTTGTGAAGATAATAATGAGGCGATGTTGGTGATGTCTAAGTGATAATGAGGACATGATAGTAATGTTGGTAACATGATGTTATATAAATAAAAAATTATAAAACAAAAAATTATTTTTTTGTTATTTTTAGAAATTCATTTTAATTTTCATAATCTTTCATAGAAAAAACTAAATGCAAATGTATGACCAAATATGTTTTTTTTTATATAGAAAAAGAAATAGCAAACAAAAAGTATTGTGATATCATACAACACCTTAACTTTGATTTTGTTAGAAATGATTTAGAGCCTGTTTGGAAACACGGTGTAAAATCGCGTTCCAAAAAATTTTGATTTTGTTTTTGTTAAAAATAATATTTTTTTTTATGTTTTCAGATCGTTTGATGTGTTAATTTCAAAAATATTATTTTGATGCATTTCTAAACGAAAAACACTTTAAACCGTAACCACTACCACAATCCCAAACAGGCTTGATCATGATGTGAAAAAGTTGAATTAAAGATACCTTAACAGCTACAATTAAAAAAAAAGGAATAATTATCAATTTAATAATAAGAAATTAAAGTATTATTTCATTGATGAAATTAACATGACATGGGAAAATATTTATTTTCCTTTTCAATATGTTATTTTCTCTTTTTTGAGAAAGCTATATAATTTTATATTCAACCTTTTATTATCTTTATATTTGAGTATATTACCTTTAATTTTATCTATTTGGGTTACCAACCTTTTATTTTTTTTTATTTAATTTATGTGGTTTATTTAATTTGTTAAGTATTGAAATCAATGTTTTAAAACCCGACTGGCCCGACGGATCGATTCGGGACCCGAGTATGGAACCAGGCCGGGTTGTTGAAAAAACCGGCCAGGGATTTGGCCCGGCCAAACTCGGTCAACCTGGGTAAACCTAGATGAGACCCGACTATTATATATATATATATATATATAACGTCACCGTTTTATCCTTTTACTGTCAAACGTTTTGACAGTAAAAGGCTAAAACAATGAAGACAAAAAACCTAATCTCTTCAATCTTCAAAGCCATATAAGTTAAGAAGAAGAGCAGAGGAATTTAATCCACACGAAAAAAACTTCAAGGCAAGTCATACCAAGTTTTGTTCCCATGTCTCTTTTGGTTATTAAATTACAAATGGATCTCTATTGTGGCTTTTAAGCTTTTGTGGTTTTTGGCTTTTCTAGTTAGTTCTCTATCTCTAGTATTAATTAATTCTTGCACGCTTCTTCAATCTTTGACACAACTTCT
>Ga0307509_10008320_pt1 | contig 13249 bp, 15 predicted proteins | sample 10_EM_MG_FD_202245 | JGI IMG/M metagenome (GOLD analysis project Ga0307509, IMG submission 202245) | Populus trichocarpa ectomycorrhiza microbial communities from riparian zone in the Pacific Northwest, United States - 10_EM | ecosystem: Host-associated > Plants > Roots > Unclassified | place...
ATTGGAAGCAAAGGGGGGTTATACAAAGTATTAGCTATTTTTATTTATTATTTTATTACTCTAAAATATATATGGTAGATAATTAATGGTTGGGGGGTTAAGAGTTGAGCGTTCGTTCGTTCGTTCGCGCGCGCACACCTGCGCACCTGTGCCCGTTGTTGTCAACCCCACCGTTACCCCACCACATATGGCGCAACGCAATTAAACATGTCTCAGATCATGAACACTTCTGACGAGGGACTGTATGTCTTGGCAGGTACCTTGAGGGAAGTGAGATTCCCCACCTCATTGGTCGTGGAGAACGGAAGAAAAAAGTCCCACACTGTTTTATGTACGTGCTATTGTAGCAGTGTATTTTTTGAATTTTTTCTACACTGTTCCAATCAATGGTGATTGGGTAATGATAGCTCGAAAACTCTCCATTTTGGTGTGTTCTGCCTCTGTCTGATTACCAAACGACCCCTATTGTCCCCCCATTTCATCGATCATTCGATCATGATCGTGGCCGTCACTATTCACGAACCACTAGTTATTCGTTTCGGCCATGAGAATACTCCTTCCTGGTCAGCAGACATAGCTTGTATACTATGGTAAACATAAGTGGCAATTCTTTCGGGCTTTCTTTCTACCCTTTCCAGCTACCGGGGCTTGCCACCTTGGTAGCCCCGTCCAACCCCACCCTATCTCAGGCCGGCCCCAATTGCGAGTCTTGGTGTGCAACGATCTGTCCAAAAGCTTTCTGGAGTGGAGTGAAGTTACTCAAAGAGGCAAGAGAAAGGCTGTATTCAGGGAGTTAAGATGTAAGTCCAAAGACGAATACATATGAAGGAAGACAAAAACAGAGGAAATTTATAGGAATGAAAAAAGTTTCAACGCTTGCTTAGCCTACTTGTATGTACTAGAACATATCTCAAAGAGGGGGTCCTAGTGCTTTCAACTCTGCCTTTGCTATTCCGGAGACTTGGGTAGGGAATGAATAGTGTAGGAATCTGACAGTTTGAATTTGTGAATATGCATTGTGCTCCGGAATAAAATTCCAGGCCTCATCTGCCTCCTCCAAAAATGGCCCATTTCACAAACCAAAGCACCATTATTGGAGCAGTAACCATGTCCCTAACTCTATCGGATTGCGAGGTATTTACTGAGAGGGGAAGGATATGGGGACGGGATCCGTCCAGTTTCGCCATGCCCTCGGTGGAGACTGTAGTGGCTTAACGTCCTTCGAACCAACGAGAACCTTCGCTTGCTTAGGTTTGTGGTGTACTGTCTCCTCCAGCATCGCGAGATTCTCGAGTCGCGAGAGTAGCGGCGTCGCTTACCCTCCTGGAAGCGTTTTTTCTCGTCTGAGCGCCTCTGTTGGAATCTGTTGTGAACATTCATTCCAAGCTACATAGCACTGTAGACCTCTGTCTGCTTTCACTATTTATCTTAAGATGACACTTTCTATTTCAGGCTACGTCTTGTATCGGGTACATGCACGCTTCTGTATATTTGCTTCTATCCCTGTTTTTATGCAGCCACTCTCGCGACTCGAGAATATCGGGAGGCTGGAGGAGACGGTAGCAGTTCCCTCAGCCTACTGCCGGTTCGGGGTTTGTGCTTATGTAAGCAACAATTAACCCACCGGCAGCTAGGGTAACAGTTACGATATGTTTGCTTTTCTTTATTGCTTTCCTCCCCCCACGCCCACCACTCTCGTTTTTTATCCAAACATTCCTTCCATCTTTCTCGCCGTAAACGTTCTATTCTTTTCTGCCGGAATTTGTCCTCCTTTCCTCCCCATTCACCGTTAGAACATCATTAACAAACCAATACAGACAATCAGACATGTCGTCGCTCGATCGCTCCCCATGGCGTAATACCCTCATCTACGCTTCCGACAATCGTCATACAGTACTCGGGGGTCTCTATGCCGCAGAAGGTACTACAAGTGCCAATCTCTATTCCATGGTGGAGATTTTCTGCTTGTTTACGGACACTTTTGAACTACACGACGATAGAGGACTGTTGGTTGAGAGAGATGGGCAACAGCTTCAGCCAGGAAATTACTATATTGTCACCAACGGTAGGTTTCTCTTGTGCTCCAACAATTAGCCACTGCTGACCCCAAATAGGTTCCATCACTGTCACGGAAGAAGTCCCGCTACTTCGTATGACTTGGCTCAAACTCGGGGGCTATGCTAAATCTTTCATTGACGCTGTACGTGAGCGAGATGGGGGATGCGCTATAACCGGCCGGCGAGGTGAACGGGCAAGCTTTGGCAGCTGGGAAAGCTTCCAAGTTACTCATATATTCCCATTGTCACAGGAGGGGCTCTGGAATGACTTCGGCTACGGTCATTGGATCACGATTCCTCCCGCAAAGGACTCCGACGGTAGCATCAATTCTGTGCAGAATGGGATCTTGATCGGGCGCGAGATATCCGAAGCTTTTGATGCTTATGATGTGACAATCAATCCTGATGTAAGAATGTGTAGATCTTAAAGTCTTCGTGGCTAATGATTGCGTAGGATGACTACAAGATCGTATGCTTTTCCCCTGCTACCAACATCTTTGGCATCGCCGGTCGTCATCTTGATCAGACCTTCGTCAACAATCCACTTCGGCCGGTCGATGAGCTTCTACGCTGGCACTTTCGCCAGGCAGTGCTCGCTAATGTGAAGCACGCTGGATCACCTTGTTCCGAGAGCGATTGGCCCCTTGAATTTTCACGGGACTTCATGGATGAGGGAGAGATTATGAGCGATCCGGAAACTGGAGAGAGAATGGGCTTTGAACAGTTTGCTTGCTGTAATGCAACGGAGGAAGGCTTCTGAGGCGAGCGCTCGGCAAAATTTTATATCCCCGTTGTATTTAGTACCGATGTTTATCCATAAATTCCGTTAGTTTGATGTGAAACAATACAAACAATTGAAACCCTTCCAAAGTCTCTTGCCCAAATATTCATTGAAACCCATTTTTCCTCATACAAGTCTCACTGTCATCCATCCCAGATAAACTGTAACGGCTTTTATCCCCTGCAATTGATAGTACCGAATTTCCCTACATCGTGCTAAAGAGGCACTAGCAAGATTAGCGTATTTCCTTGATTGGTGGGTTCGGTCTCGTAGGGGTGCCAGGCTATCACATCACTCGGGATGTTAGTTAGTAACTCTCAACAAGTGCATTACCTCACAACTACGGCTAACATCGGTCTCATGTTAGGTTTAGTGCTCCTGTTGATGGAAAAAGATCTGCATCATAACTTGACCTGAAATGCTTTTGATATCACTCGATTGACATATCTAGAAAAGTGGGGAGCTTGTTTTTTAATTTGCATTTTAGCGTGATGTAGGGGAATTCGGCACTATCAACACTACCAGGGATGATACCGGCTAGAAGTCTAAAAACAACATTTCTCTGTAAATATGAGCCCATAAACAGCTGGGATAACACAAGGGAAAGAATTTTAGATATCCAGTTTGTTGGTATCGTTGATGTAGGTTGTCAATGTTGGGTGGAGTAAGAAATGTTTATGAGAGGAGAGATATAAGAATAGACTAATTGCGTTAGTAAAGAGAACAGTCCACTGCTAGTCATTGAAGTTTACTTCCTGATTCGGAACGAATCAACTCATGGAAACTATTGGCATATTTTCTAGTCAGCACGTTACTCCTTAACAACTTCAGGCTCTCTGTTTCAATCCTTGCTGCCGGTTAGGCCGTTTGAATTTAAGAAGGAGAGGAATAATATAAATAGTTGCCGATAGAGACAGAAAGAACAAACATAGGCTTGAATGAAAATGTACGTACCCGACGACTCGAGGGAGTTGGGGAGTGGGTTCTGCAGACACGAGAGTTCCTGAATTGTCGGAATTGTGAAGACGCATCAATGAATCCAACTCTATTTTTTATGGTGACAAGGGGCCGGGAAAACCTATAGGAAGTACAAACGGAAACGCCCAATGAAACTTCCTTCGTCGTGAATAGTCAATTAATAGGTTCTCTAGCAATATATACATTATCCGACCGGGTCGTTGGGGAAAATGCGGCTGTTTTCTGTCTTTATTTCCACTTCCTAGCACAAGCTGAGCAGACGCCAACGATCACGCTAGCTGGGCTGCACAGGCAAACTATGGCTCGTTCAGCCGAACTTGCGGAGGAAGTCGCAAAGGCATTCTGGTAGTCAATAGAAAGCAGAGGCGGTAGAGGTCTTCGACTACCGGATATCTTGATCCTGTTACAGAAACTTCTCAACTCCTTTGACCTGATCTTTATCTGCACAGACGCTCTCGATGAATTTCTAACAAATCATGCGCCGGGATTTCTTCGATCACCCAGATGCCCCAATCAAGGATCACCGGGGAATGCAGTTGTTTTTCACGAGTCGGCCTCACATCCGAGCTGAAATTGCAAAGTGCATTTCTAAAGATGCGGCGATGGTGCCCTTCGCCCCAAACGCGGAATGCATCAAAGCCGCTTTGAGTGCCTCATTGAGTCAGAAACTGGAGGGGATCCTTACCCCGAGGGGATGAACAATGGCCCAAAGGAATATTTCTTGACAACCATTCCAGAAAGGATAACCGAGATGTAAGTATCAATAGCGATCAATGATTATCGATGACTGACAATGGAGACTAGATTTATACAGGTTGCCTTGAATGTTAATTTAATCCTGGCAGAGATTACAATCCACCGGCGGAAGGAAAGGTTGAGGGAAATGACCAAGGGCCGGTTATTGGGTAATGGATGGTGCAACACTGAATAAGTAAATTGGGTGGGAACAAGCGGCGGGTCGGAAGGGCCGTTTTAATGTGGATTTCCAACTCGCAACGACCATTGCCGGTTAACGAGCTATGCGATGCTCTAGTAGTAGGAATTGGCTCCCCAAATCGAAATACCGAGAACACCCCGTTGATACAAACAATATTAGGTTGCTGCCTCGGCTGACGGTGAGGCATCAACAGTTCATTTAATCCACTCAGCTCTCAAGCAGTACCTTTCCCCCCATTGCCGAGACGTGTTTAACCTACCGAAATTTTGACTCTGTCAAAAACCTTTCCCCAGCGCTTAATACTGCCCCTCCAACTAGCCCGCCCCCTCCTCCAATATACTCCGAGTTACCGGGCAACTCACCCCCGCCAAGGAATTGCGGAGCGCGTAAAATCTCTCGCCCTTGAGCTTCAGGATCAACACGATAATCATATATCTGCGATTGTCGTGTTTTGTTCCTACTAAACGACACCTAATGGCCATGGGAGCTTACTTGCGGGAAATGTTCTGAGGGGTTTCCCGGGCTTCATTGTTTGGCATACCTTGGCGTAACAAAACTCCTGGGTCCCATAATAGAGAGGAAAACTTGGGGCGTCAACGCCAGGGATTTCACCGGCAGTACGCCACTCATCTAGGCTGCTCGGAGAGGGCATACGGACACCGTGAAGCACTTACTCGAGCTGAAAAATATCGAGGCTGACCTGCCGGGCGATAGAGGACGAACGCTCTTTTATTAGCTTCAAGGAAAAGACATGATGGGGTAGTAAAGTTGCTATTGGATAGAAAAGAGCTTAATCCGAACTCAGTGGAAAATGATGGAGAATCACCTCTCTGGTGGGCTGCTTACATGGGGTATGAAGAAATTGTTGCGTTGCTTATAGGTCGCGAAGATATCAACCCCAACCTAGCGGGCATGTGCGGACAAACGCCATTTTTCCCGGCCGCCTATAGGGGGGCATGACGGGGTTGTCAAGATGTTTCTGGGTCGGGAGGACATCAATCCGAATTTTGCCGACAATGACGGAGAAACACCTGTCTTTTGGGCGGTTTTCAAGGGGCCTGATGAACTAGTAGAGACGCTACACCGCCGGCACAATATCGACTCCGACTCGGAGAGTAGCCATGGGGACACGCCGCTCTAGTGGGCTGCAATTGATGAGCGGCAGGAGATAGCAAATCTGCTACTCGCTCGCGAAGACGCCGAACCTAGCAAAGAGCGCGATGACGGGCAAACACCCCTCTGTAAGACCTCCTAATTGGGTCACAAGGGAATTCCGAAGCTATTTCTCGATCGGCGGGATATCGATATCAACGTGGGCGGCAACGGTGGGGGAATACCGCTCTGGGGCGCTGTTACTGGAGGGGCTCTTGGAAGCCCGCAGGGCCCACCGGGCCCCCGGACGGCTGGTAACACTGCTCTCCTCCAATCCGGACCATGCTCACAGAAGTGAGCACTTAGGAATAACCATGTTGACCAGAAGCAGTGATGGACACGAGCATTCTAGTGAGGGCCATGTGATCCGAGGACCAATGAAATGAGGGGAAATTGGGGTTATTTTATAACCAGACAGAGGCCAAAACACCCCAAAATTGAATGCTTTCAAGTAATCACTAGAGAGTTTGAGCAGGGCCGAGCCGAGCAGCTTCCCTGGTCGGCAATTCCCAACGTGGTTTTATCAAGAATAGAGGTGGGGCTCTCGGTATTTCTATTGGCGTGTGAGCAGTTGGGGCATTTGTCCATGGGGTTGGAGAAGCAATTTTAGTTGGGATCTGGGGTTGAGAGATAAGTCGAGCCAGTTCTATAGTAGGACTCAGAAGCCTGTTCTCGCTAGCAACACATTGGATATTTAGGTTCAGTTTGGTATTCAGGGTACCAACTTGGAGACACGTTGATCGAAAATCTCTCACTTGTTTTTTTCCTCCCTATTCCCCAAGGCTCTTAGAATGAGGGGTTAGGGAATCGTAAGCTATGGGTTCTGATTTCTGGTGCCTCGCCTTGACTGTGGAGCTCCCCGAAAAGGCTCCATCAGCTGGTGTCACTACAGAAGCATCAATTGAGGTTTTCGAGAGGCCAAGACCACCAAAACCCGCAACTGCATCTAAGGCCGAGGAACTTGAAATGCACCTTGCTTCATCTCAGGGAATCTGGTTACTTTCGCTTCTTCTCTTTAGGGCCTGTCATACATGGGTACAACATTTTCGCGGTTTCTGCTTGTTGAAATTCACCAAGGTTCCAGATTGAAATACATCACAGAGATGATCACCGGTTTGTGGACTAGGAAACCGGATTGGAAGTACATTAGCTTGTTTGGAGATTGTGAGAGATTTGGAAAAGGCGTTGTTGTCTAGGAGGAAAGTGTAGCAGGATTGTTTGTAGGGGTTCACCCATGAGGATAGTGAAACGGTGGACTATGTGAGATTAACGTTTATAGGGGTTTGAGACTCAGAGGTGTCGGACTATGATGATAGGGAAACAAGGAGGAGAGGGTATGTGTATTGGGACCGTCGGATGTGGGTTTCATGGGAAAGGTTTTCGGAAGAAGTTTGAAGGAGATGTTCCGGAAGGGTTGGAACATTTAGGTAGATGGGGAAGAAGGAGGATGAGAGATGTGTGGAGGAGATGAGAAGAAGAGACTTGTAGAAGTCAAGTTTGTGTATATATGACACGTCTGACGAGGAAGAAAAGACAAGAATCGCAATGCACTCTCTTCCGAACATAATCAAATTTTATGACTGCTAACGGTGCTCCGATCCCGATTTTGTATCCTTCCATCATGATCATGTCGGCTATCTTTATTACAAACTTGGCCTATCAACCATTCATAGCTCAGGGCACCCATAATAGCAAGGTGAAACTCAGGATGTATTGCGGGAATGTACTTTAGTGATGAAATTCCAACATCGTCATTTGAGGGAGATAGCTCATTTAGTCTATCGTCGGGAAAAGGCCATTTGCCGAAGTGGTAACAGGATACTAATGCATCAGAGACGAACAAATGTGTCCTTACAAGTAACTCATATTTCAAACTTCTGAGTGACCAACTGTCAACAGACTGCGTGTAATCTTGGGTTTCACTATTGGAGTCCAACATCAGAACCCCGGTGGCTCTGTACACTGGGATTGACACCTGGGTGTGGGGGGTTGTGGTACTTGTGGTATCACACCGGCGCGGGTGACGAACAGGTCTCGAGGGATTACTAATGAAGGGTAAAGGTATAATAGATAGAGACCACACTACTTTCTCCTGCCCTGTGAGGGCGCGCCCCCTAATTTATAACCACTCAACGCTTGCTTCTGTTAGCTGTCGCTTAAATTATGGTTGTCGGTTACGGTATGATGAGGGGCAGGGGCGAAATGTGTGAAAAGATAGGATGTTTTCCAGTTTGGGTTTAACAGGGAAATCGGGTGACCATGTACGAGTACAATAGTCACATAGTTTCTATCATAGGCGAATCCCACAATCCAAGGGAGCAGTCACTAGCAATTATATCCCTAACCATATTTAATGGCGAAGCCCTCATCCAGAGTGGCATGATATGGGAAGCGTGGGTGAGGTGGGTTTACAGTAATATATCTGCATTTCCCCCGAGTGTTAGGTAAAATAGAGTGCTATATGCTGTGAGGGGTAGATTTTAGTCGCCAATGATGGTAGGGGAGCAGGGGGGTGTAGTGCTGACCTCCGCTGGGGTTCATAGCGCCGTGCTCGACCCCCGGGGTCACAGCCCGTCTAGGCTTTCAGCTGTCAGGCGTAGGGGGTCCCGTCACCCAATAAATTACTGGCCATGGTCGATAGTCCTTCTCACTTCCTTCCTCCAAAACAGACGGACTGGACGGGTGGAACACTGGGCATATAACAGACCCGCCTCCACAGCCAGCAGCGGCTTGACCTTGAGCAGCCAATGAGGTATATTCAGTGACTTTATGGTTGCAGCAGGCTACTACGATTCGAGTGTTGGATCATTGCAATGTTGTATACCCGGACGATTCTTCCCGTGGAGCGAGCATCGCTAGATATCACTCATTTACCCATTCACTCCACTGGACGCGATTCGGGTTGCCGCCCATTATTATCCAACGTCTTCCTGGGTCTGGGGAGTTGATGGGGATAGAGTGGAAGAATGAAATTCGTTAGGTCTCGGTACAGCTCCGCAACAATATGGAATGACAGGTATGAGACGACGAAATAGCAACTGGTGGAAGAAATCAAATTTTAGGGACTGTGCTGCCTCAAACACGATTTCGCACATAGATAGAGAATGAAAGACTGAATATAAAGAACGAAACTGCAACCTAACAAACAGGCGGGAGTGCCACCACCACCTGAAATCCACACAATAGGACCCTTGGCGACCGGAATATAAGCTCCACCAATCTCGAAGGCATCCTGCTAGCTCTTATGCCGGGCTAGCTAGTACCAAGAACCAAGAGTATTAAAATGGTGCGAAGCCAGACATGGGCTTGACTGAATCTTCCAATATCCACCACCCTGACTTAGGCTGCACTTTAGCTAGGCTCCCTCCATCCTCTCCAGTTGGAGGCATCATTCCAACAGAGCCCGCAACCATCGTTGTCTTGTGCTCCAGTCCAGTCGCATAGTCTTGAACAATGACAGGAACTGATACAACGCCTTTGGGAATACTCCCGGACCTGATCAGTGGGTAGACAATGTCACCCAAGACCAGTCTCTTCCTCTCCGCAATGCTTACCCCCTCGTAAAACCCGCCCAGGTCCTCATCTGTATATTGGTAGGTCCGCTTACCAGTTTCGGTGAAGAAGCAGAAGGCAGTTATCCAGCCAGAGAGTGTGCGAACACTCCCGGATCCATCAGCACCAGCAGCATGGCAGGCTCGAAGCCAGAAATTCTTGATATCAGGGGAGGTTGGCTGGGTGAAGGACGCAATCATGTACTGGATGATGGGGATTAGGAGGCGTGTCCATTCGGTGGCTTGAGGGCCGTATTTTGAGAGGCGTTGAACTTTGCGCAGGATTTCTTCCCAATCGGATTTCTCGCCCTGGAGCGTGACCGAGGGAAATCCGCACCCTCCGCGGAGGATATAATCAAAGTAGCTCTGCAAAGTTCCCATCATAACTATTGCAGCGACGGACTTATCGTCGTCGGTTGTGGTGCTGAAGTTCGGCATTATCAATTCTCTGAGATGTGGATCCACCACATTCTCCTGAATGAGCTGCGTCATGGCCTGTGCGAACCTGCCCATATCGACATCGGAAATTGGTTGTGGGCGTATGTCGATCGCGAGTTCTTTCTTGCCTTCATGAGCGACGAATTGTCTGCGGAGATGCTCGGAATTCCCGTTGACAAACATGCTGAACTGCGTGAGTATGGAAAGCCAGATATCATCGGGTCGCAAAACCAGATGGAGATCCTGCTCGAATGCACGAATAACACCATGGACTAGGCCGTTGCCGTATGGGATTATCGGAGGAGAGCTGGGGTTGAGTTCGTGGAAGGAGGATTGAATAATTCGGCGCTTTTCGGGCTGCTCCGTCTTACACGTCCGCCTATTATAGGTTGCATATGCGGGTGCCCAGGCTCGAGATGCGTGTTTAAGTAGGTCCTCTGCTGAATGGACAGTTGGGTCGGTGTTGCGGCCCACGAGCTCGGGCGAGGGCATGATGGTGACTGGCATTGCCGCTAGTGCTGCTGGCTGGAATTCTTACAAGTTTAACTTTGTATTAGAAACTGCTCAGTCGGTGATCGATATTGCAGGCAAAAATGAGCCCGTGGAGGACAGTAGGTGAGCGGAATGTGAAGGTTAGAGCTCTGGCCGTGAAACTGAACCCGTGAGCTCTTGGTATTATATCACAGAAATATAAGCGCTAGAATAAATGACAAACTTACGATTCGAGAACAGAGCTCGCAATGCCACTACCGGAGGTGTTCGTGGGGATGGGGGATAGGAGAGTACAGAGGCGAGATATTGCCTGGCGGTAGAGGGAATGAAGGTGATATCTATGGATGTTGTGCTGTAGTGGAGGGTTGCACCAAGGCTACCAATAATGATAACTCGATAAGAGTCGTTACTTGCGCCACCAACAACTTTAGGCCACCATGCATCATCGTGAAGTAGGGCGAGAGGGACAAGCCCGCAATACCATGGGGACTTGGGCCAATGGGAGCTCCAAACCCACAATTATTTGTCCCAAAAGAGATAAAGTCAATCCCCTCCAAGTGCTTGTTGGGATGGAAAATAAGGGTGTGAACCGGGGTGACGAGCCGACCCCTCTCGCCCCACCGCACCCCACAATAAGGCAATGAATGGCAGTTTGGGCATTTTCACACCATTCTATTTTCAGCCTCGACCATCAGAGGGTGGGGGCTTTGGAAAGTGCAGTAACGGTAGTAGCCGCCAAAATCACTAATCTGTTATCCTCTCTTACAAGATCGACCGGCCCAGCGCCCGTTGGAAAGCTGAGCCGGTAAAATTCAGACACCACCCTTCGAAAACGGCTCCCCTTTCGAAGCACTTTGTCAACTCTCTTCCTCTCACTATCCAGAGAAACAGATTATGAGAAAAGTTTAAAATATTCCAACGGCACACTCAAAGTCGTTCTCCGAAAGGTTCTCGCGGCTCTGCTGTGGTTAATCAGTATTGTCCTTAAGGCGCAAGAAAAAGTACTCGAGTGCAAGAAATTCAGGGATGTGTCTGGACCGGGCAATCTGAATGATGTGTCCGCTTACAAATAAGAATGGTTCATTTTGAGCAACCAAGAGCCATACTTGTACTCGAGTACTGATTTCTGGGTTGGAAGCGATAATTTACTCTGATCGATGGTGTCTTTATCATTGCCTCCTCGGTAGAGGATTTATGGCGCGATGATTACCCTACAGGTTTTCTTTTATTTCTGGACTTGCGTCCTCATGCACAGGACCACCATACTCGAGCAAATGATGGCGCGCATGGGGGCTAGAAGCATCCAGCCCCTTGAGGTTAAAAGGTGTTTATGCAGAATTTCCGAAAATATCATTAATGGCATTGATTCATCGTTTTTTTTTAGGTGAGTAATATCCTAGCTCGTTCAGTGCGAACGCCGCAATGGCTTGGCCACAGGAAACGTAGTAGAGCTTGAACAACAACTTTAGAAAATAGGTATAAAGCCGTCGCACCCACGGCGGGATTGCACTCACAGCGAGATTTCTCGACTAAATTGGATGGGGAAGTTGGCGAGTGGTTTTGTAGTTTGTGTGTTTTGTTTTGTCATGTATGGTAGGCCGTATGCCTGGATTGGTAGTGTCTTCCTTAATAAATTATAGTAAGAGAACCTCAAGTAATCCTCTGCCAAGAGACATGAGGTAGATTTGCTTACCCATACAAATCTCGTTGTGGATACTACCGCTATACCCGGCCATGAACGAGTCGCTGGGCAAGCCGACGGGGTAGTACCACGCTACAAAGTACAAAGTTCCTGCTACAATATTGAGGTGGATTTCTACCAGGAGGGCACCAAGGACGAAGGAGCTCGAATGGTACATCTTGCTCGCGTTCTCGGCCGCTTGGAAGAGATCACTGAAATGGGGGAGCTTAGGCTGAGGTTGTCGGATCGGCGGTGGGCAGATGGTCAGTGTCAAAAACATGGTGAAGAAGCGGAACTGCATCTCGATGCACGTGTTTTTTTTAATTTTCTAGAAGGTGAAGCTATTGAACAGGTCTGTGAAGATGTGCAGGGCGAATTTGTGGATTGTGTATTGGGGGATGCGCTGGTGCAGTTTACGAATGTCGGCTGCACCAGCGGGCACTAGGGCCAGCTAGGGCATGGCGAACTCGTGGCTATTGGCGAGTTGGTTTTCAGAGATCTGGGAGAGGCGGGCGGTTATAAGTTGTTTGATTGTAACGGAATCTGCCTGTTGTTCTGGCTACTGTACCTACCTGATGTTGGATGTTTCCTATTTAGGTTCTACAATAGTAGTGCTGCTCTCCTTACCTTTTACTTTCCTTATTTGTTATAATTTCCTATTGGGTTATTTATCCTTAAGTTCGTGTATAGCACCCTTTGCTAGCCTCGTACCCTTTAGGCAACCTTATGCTTTCCTCCTAGTACTACTGGATTAGTACATTAGTAGTGATCCCTTATTGTTTGATTCCATTACTTGTTTTGTTAGTTACATCCTGTCGCCTCTATACCTATGCTCTAGGACTTAGTTGTTTGCTTTGATACTATCTTAGCATAGTAAGTTTTTGCGTTAGGCACAGGATATTTGGTTATGTTTTATGTGTATTTAAAGAGCCTGCTATCCCCTAAGGATTCAGTCTCTCAAGCCTTACAGGAACGCTCTTCTTTAATATACTACAAGTTGAACAGTCACTATATTAGTCCCTCATCTTTCTTATATCCCTTGAAGATATTCCACGGAGTGTCACAAATCGTGACTAAGCAAGGCAGATTTCACATGACTAGTAGTTACTAGTCATAAGGTATGTTTATGTTTCACGCTATGCAGTCAGTTGACTCATAGTTCTCACATGACTCGCACTTGCG
>Ga0307509_10008321_pt1 | contig 13248 bp, 5 predicted proteins | sample 10_EM_MG_FD_202245 | JGI IMG/M metagenome (GOLD analysis project Ga0307509, IMG submission 202245) | Populus trichocarpa ectomycorrhiza microbial communities from riparian zone in the Pacific Northwest, United States - 10_EM | ecosystem: Host-associated > Plants > Roots > Unclassified | place...
AACAACTACGAAAACAATGTCTTCGACATTTACGTAAGCGATATTCACAATAAAATGTTCATACACTCTCTCTCTTGGCTATCCCAATTTGCTAAGCCTACTTTCTGTTAAAACAGCCTGACGACTTTGAGTTTAAAATGCTACATACATCGACTCAAAAGAATGTGCGCTTACAGAGAATGAGGATGAAGAAGAAGTAATGACCTCTCTGGTGAAGAAGAAGAAGTTTGCTTCAGTGTGGGGATTCGAGGCGGTAAAATCCATGGGTGAGAGCTCTGCAAGTGGCTAAGAAGCATCTCTCTTTTCTGGTGTTTCTAATTTGAATATCCAGTGTTTGATGAAAGTACTGAGATAGAAAGAAAAGGAAGAGACCAGTGAAAAATAGCAGAAAGTGTGTAATGTTTTTTTTTTTTTCCTCTATCAGTGGAAGAAGGGCAACTATCTGTAGAGAGAGAGGGAGAGGAAAAGTGGACTGTGGAGAGAGAGTTCCATGTATTCCAAACTAGTATTGCCACTGCCAGTGCCAGTGATTCTGATTTCCAACTTGCCTTTGGACAAAGGCATTGTGTGGACCTATTATATGGTGAGTGGCCACCTGTTTTTTTGTTTCCCTTGTTTAGTACTTTCGGGTCTAGTACCCTGTCATTGGCCCACTCCATTCAGCTTTTGAATGAGACATCTCTACCCTCAAGGCAAATTCTATGAGCAAATCAACCATATAATTATGAGGATTAGGTGGGATATCAGCTGCTAAGCAGCAATTAGCACCTTAAAAATATAACACCTCTCTGTATTATTGGATTAGATGGTAAATGGATTTATTTATTTTACTTTGCCTGCCACTGTAAAGAAAGATTATGAGAAAATAATCTGTTATGAATCCATTAGTTTGACTTGATTATGGATGATTCGTGGAAAACTACACATACTCGGTCTTGAAGTGTAAAAACCAACAAAATCTAATATAATTTCTATGACAAAAAAAACTTATAAAATATAAATAAATGTAGAGTTTGGTTAGAATTATACATACTTAATAAGATATGATATTTCTTAACTCATTAAAATTCAAATATCAAACTAAAAGTAATTTTTTTTAAATCCCATTGCAACATGATACATAAATATATAAAATAGATTACTAAATATAAAAAAATAAAAAATAAAAAGTAACACCACGATGACATACCTAACAAATATTGCAACTTGCAAGTGGGATGGTGAGATATATATATTTTTTATTAATATAAATATCTAGATTAACTTACATGCATTTCAATTAATCTTATGAATTCTGAAATTAATGATTATATAAGTTTTTAATAACTTTAAGAAAACTCAGACTTATAATTATTGAGAAATAAATTTAAAATTTGATAAATTAAATTATTTATCACAACGGGACGGTGAGATATTAATAAAAAAAAGTTTTGGCATTACCAATTAGAAACGTGGGTAATGTAGGAAAATATTTAGGTTAAGATTGCCATCAAGGCATGATAGTCTGGTTACGAGGGCAGAGTGAAAAGGAAAGGGGAACGCCGGAGCAGCCTGCTCGGCATATCTAAACCAAGCAAAACACTTCCAAGATAAGATGTTGACTCCTTGCAAAGTTTTCATGGACCACCGACGATACTGGTCTGAATTTATCCAGGTTCCAAGTTCGTCCACTGAGTCACTATCCTTTGTCGAACTCGTCATGGTTTCCTTTCGTGTCCACTGTCACTTCCCTGTATTTGGAGTGAATTCAAGAAAAGTAGGAAAGAAAAGAGTAGTTTTTATCAACAGGATAAAAAAAAAATGTTTTTGATTTTCGAAATCATTTCCTCTTTATCTATTAAACTATCATTCTTGTAATGAAATTAGTAATATACTAGATGACCGGTCGAGCTCCACTGTGGATGGAGCAAAACTTTCTTCAACGTGTAGAAAAATATTCAGGTAGCGGGAAACTTTGTCATTGTCCATTACTCTAAAAGGGGTTAGTAGGTGAAACTTTAAAATTCTTGATTTGATTTTTTTTAATTTAAATTTTAAATTAATTTATATAAAACTTTACTTGACATGATCTTATTAGCTTAGTAGATCTAAAGAGGAATAAAAATAAAGAATAAGAAAAAAAACAAAAATCAAGGGACCCAATATACCATGATTTAAAAGAATTATTTAGTTATTTTCTTTTTAAAATTAAAAGTGACACGTTGTTTGTCGGGGCATAAGATATGTCATGGATAGTTACCCAGTCTACAATCTACACCTGTCACTGTGGTGACTTGAAAATCATGAGATGTGATTTTTAGGTTAAAATTCTATTTTTCAAACTATTTCACCTAAATACACATACTAAAATACCATAAAAATCTTTCTAAATCATCTATTAACATCAAAATATTCTAAAATTAACCAAGAAATCTAAAATCAACCGAACTAAAAGAATTAAAATGGAACTTGATCTTTTTTTCATACATGTTTGGAGAGAAAATCCACCAACATTGAACTTTCATTGTTGAATGGGATCCATTAACACCAAGTTTAGTTATTCTAGTTGTCGGAATCATGACAACTATTCATTTTCTTTCTCTTTCATTATTTTTAACACAAGAATTAGAGAATGAACAAAATAAACTTTTAAATCAAAATAAAAATTATTATAAATTTAGGGTTGGTCATATATTCTCTTCACGTTTTACAATTAAATCTTGTTTCTTTTAATCTAGTAATTGTATCATAATTGCAATACTAATTTAATCTAGCTAGATGATAGAAAGGAAATATAGTTTGAAAAATGAAATAAAAAAAGGCAGGATAAATAGTAAAGCTATGTAAGCTTTCCCAAATCTTCTGGATGTGTTAGATAATAGGTAGAAGCAACCGCTTGTAGATCCCAATCCATCCAATGATGTGTGTGGCAGTGTGGGATGAATTGGTCAAAGAATCCAATATTCAATGAGCCTCCAAATTCGTTGCTTTCAACATATTAAACGAACGAATCAGAATTGCTGCCCGATGGCACATGCATCAAGCCTGCGACTGTGGATTTCAAGCATTTAATTTATAACATACGGCGCCGTTCCAAATTTTACGGTGCTTAATAACAAGAATACGGCTTTTTCTGTGCTTAATCATGTATTCATTCTATCATATCTGTTTTTCATAACAAATAAAGGTAATAATTTGATGTCAAAATTATTTTACTTGCGAAATAATTTTTTTATGAATATAAAAATCCTCAGATATTTAAGTTAGTATATTTAAAAAAAAATATAATAAATATGATAAAAAAATATTAATTTCTAGGTACAAGATTATTTGTTCTTGTTTTAATATAAGAATAAGTGTTCTATAAAAAAAATTGATACGTATATACTCCTTGAATCTTATCTTCTTACTTGAAAAAAAAGAATAAAAAATTATTTTACTATAGCAACATTAATAAAAGATAAATATTTATTTATCATATATTAATGAGAGATAAATATTTTTTACACAAGTATTAATTGAGATAAAAATATTTTTAATATATATATTAATAAGATAAAAATATAATTGGCCATTAAAAAACTCTTGTACATCTAGGATCTAGGAGCGTAAGTGAAGCTTGCACCTTTTGAATTGGGATGTTGCATTTCATGAAATAAATCAAGGAATATACTACTCTTCAATGGTAGGATGCCTAGATTCCCTTGGCACTTTCGATCCTGACTAAAAAGCCTGGTTCAATAAAAAAATCTCAAAGGATCGGGTGTTGGGCAAGGAGACAAGCCTGGGCCCAGGTCGCGATGTTTGGGCGTGAGGCTCCCGACACTAGACACGGGAACCTGGGCACTAAACCTGTTTTCGGATTCCCTAAGGAGTCGGTCCTTTGTAAGAAAAAAATGCGCTCTGGGGTAAAAAAAAAAATTGTTTAAAATATACTGATAAATTGTGGTTCATAACGCACATTCTTGCAAATATGCGAAATTATTTGCCTGGTTATACGGTACTGACAAGCCCAGCCGACCAGATTTATGAAATGACTGATGAGTGCACGCTGCCTCGTCTTGCTTCGACCTTTCTTCTTCAATCAGTGCTTCGGTCCGTGTCTTTGTCTTATTATATTTTTCATATAGAATTTCGTCAAGACTGTCTTTTATTTACAAACACGCGATGAAATTAAGTTCTCTCTTTTCTTCTTTTACTTCACAGGTAATATTTACCAAGCATGAGCTATCCTTTCTGGAAAAAAAGAAGGAAGCTTAAGCCTCGTTATCTCCCTTTTAATTTATTTCATTGAGCGTTCATGATCGGTAAAACACTAAAACCCATATCTTTTATCTGTTTCTTAAGATAGAATACACTATCTCATCAAATTTCATATAAACCATGCACTTCAAACTCCTTGATTTGGGATATCAAAAAGCCTATCAAATTCACAGTGGGTTTGCTCATAAATTGCTACGTTTGTGCAAGTAATCACTCAGCAGGACAAATGGTGGCTATAGGCAGATGTGGGACAGGCCCACTCTCGCATCACTCAAAGAGATCCAAAGCTGATCAAGTTTGTAACAGAAATCGTGACCTGACATTGAAGGACCAGCTGTTTCTACATGTTCCAACCATTCTAGTGTCCAGCACAAGAAAAGAGAGCAAGACAAATTTAGCATTCTTTTTGCGCATTTTGGGTATAGCATTAAATTTGAGATGATGTTTATGGGGTCAAGGTGTTTTCTGGGATTACAATGGGTTGTCCTCAGGTTAGAAGGACACAAATGACTAGTTTTCTAGTTTCAAAAACTAATTAAAAAAAACTGAGAAAAGAACGTAAATAGAACAAAAAAGATTAAATAATTAGTTCTTGAAACAAGCGAGACTAATTGATTTATTTCTCAAAACTCAAATAATTGCTTCATCTAATATAGACTAGCATTGACAATTTTGTAAAAGATTCTAAACGACAAGCCTTGAAATCATTGAATTTGATTTTGTATGAGTTCTTAGAGAGCTTGATATGCAGATTAATTTGCAGGAGCCACTGCAGCAGCTGGCTAGGAAGAATGCCCACTTTTCTTCAAGGCAGACTCGGTGCAAAGGGTCTTAAAAGGAGTACGCCCATAGGCTAAAGATGCCTGGAACAAGGGATGGACAAGAAAAACAGCACCGCCAACTTCAATTTGTTCAAGAACAGGGTAGCATTATAGGGTTCCAAATCCAAAACGCCTTTTAAACACAGCAAGATCCATTTTTTTTCAGGTACAAAAATGGCATTATACGGTTCCAGAAGATTTTATACAGCTAACTTTGTAATCATACGTATGTTACATCATATTATCAAAGCTCATATATATACATATAAAATCCTTAACTACCAAAATCTTATCTCCAGATCATAAAAATGATAATAACTTATCTTGCCATTACCTGAGGGTCTGACAATACGTCTTCTGAGATGTCAAAAAACAGATCATCAGTCTTACACAAGGCATAAACAATATCCACCATGCTGGGCCTCTTTGATGGATCTCTATGCAAGCAAGCAATTGCAACAACCATTGCATTCATTACACTCTCCATTAAGCATGACTGCTCTAATAGAACCTTATCCATCCATGGTGTCAATCTCTTCACCTTCCTCTCTTCAACATTTCCCTGCAAAATTCCACTAGCTTCTGCCCACAAAACCTTGCCTTCTTCGTCAATTGCTTCTTTGCCTGAGATTAGCTCAAGCAAAACCACACCAAATGAGAAAACATCCATTCTTGTTGACACCACACCGTCAGCTAAATATTCAGGTGCAATGTAGCCTTGGGTGCCGACAATGTGCATTGTTATGGCATTGTAGCCTGATTTTGCTAGTCCAAAGTTGGCAATTTTGGCTCTCATGCTCGAGTCTAAAAGAATGTTGCTGCTTCTAATGTCTTTGTGTACAACCCTTGGCCTAGTGTGCTCATGGATGTATTGGAGACCATTTGCAACGTCAATTGCAATGCGTAACCTTGTTTTCCAGCTTAGTTTTTCTTTCTCGTTACCATGCAACCACGAATGCAGAGAGCCATTGTCGATGTACTCGTAGACCAGATAGCAATTTGCATCCTCAGGGTCTATGCAAAAGCCTTCTAGCTTCACCAAGTTGCCATGGTTTACCTTCAAACAAAGTAAACAGTGAGTTTTTTTCACGTAGCAATATGAAAATGTATTTTCACAGGAAGAGAAAAGATCCCATCAATTACAAAAAATAAATAAACTTTAATTTGGTAGATACTTGGCGATTATATCACTGCGCTATATTAAGCATTTCAGTCTAGATCTCTCTGAAATAAACTTCACCTAATGCTTATCATCCTTCCTCGTCATTTCAAGCTTGAACATGGTCAGGATTGTTGCATTCAACTAATCAACATCTTTTTTATTATTGGCAAGGAAATTGTTTCATGGCCATGAGATGGGGCCAATCCTATATCCAAGTTCTTGCTTTTGGACAATTAACAGTCTGGAGCTGTTTAAGTTCACAACATTATAAAAACATTGTATTTGAGTTGTATAAGATTAATATAATAAAAAAATCTCTACTAATTGCTAAAAATATTTTAAGAAATAGAAAGTTTAAAATTACTTAATCATTAAAATTTTAAAGAATAAGGATATTATTATTTTTTAAATCAATATTATATTTTTGTAGACCTCAGGGATATTCCAAGAGCGAAAAATATAATTATGTCAAAAACTTCATAAAAAACATATTGAGAAATTAAATATTATACAAGATATAATAAATATAATTAAGAACATGAGAACATATTGAAAACTTGACCATGGATTAAGACATCTACTCCAATTATTAAACAGCTGAAAACAAATTCAAATGCCACCCCATTTTAAACCTTAAACCTGCTAAATACAAACGTCACTTCACCTAACCAATATAAAATTAGACAGTTGCAAAATTTAATGAAAGTCATACACCGGTGTCGTTATTTTATTTGGATGTTTCGATTTTTAATCCCACATTTTTCTATATTTCTCATTACAGCCCCTGCATTTAGGTTTATGCTACAATTTCCTATTGCACAACATATCCATGGCTACACAAATCAAACGGATGAGATCATGGACATCATCACCATCTATTTTGCTACTTGGGAGTTTAGGTCAAGACCAGAAGTTTATCATGCTAGGGAAGGGCCAGAACTCTGCTCTGCTGGAACTTGAATCGCTAGCATGAATTGCAAACTTGTGAAATATAAATTCTAACTCATCTTTAATTGTGCTATATAGGCTGAATCCTTGTGAACTGTAAAAGTATGGAAACAACTGAGGTTCATGCAACTGTGTCCCTGATCCTACTATTTCATTGGAAACCAAACAAACAGTGAAGGCTGGAGTATATACAGTAATTAGTGAAAAAGATCTTACCTTCTGCAATATCTTGAGCTCCTCACAAGCATTCCACTTCATCTTCTTGATGGCATAGGTCTCTCCATTTATGGACCCTTTAAACACAGATCCTTCAATCAAGCAATTCTCACCGAACTCATCAGTAGCTTCTTTCAGTTCATCAATCTTAAAGACCCTGTACTTATCCAAGCAATCTGAAACATCTGCCATCAAATTCACTTCTATATCCTTCAACCCTTTCCTTCCTCCATTGAACTGCATCCTCTGCTTCTCCTGATCATCTCTCTCAAAATCCCGTCTCTTCTTCAATACACCGTCTCTAAAAAAACAAACCCCGCTTACCAAGACCAACAAAAGCCCGGCAATTCCTAGTCCAACTGCTAATCCTATGATCAAACCTTTCCTCTGAGTCTTCCCAGAAGGCGCCAAAGAAGGAAAAACCGTAGGTTGTGCCAGTTGTGGAAGTTGATTTACTGGTATGAATATGGTATCAAAAGGCTGTATGTTATTGCCATTAGCATCCACAATAGATTGTGTTTCGACTCCAAATGTTGAAGCAACTGATGATAAGTTATCAGAAGGCTGAAACACATAAGATACCAGATAATTCACCTTGTTTTGCAATTGAGTTTGATTAGGACACTTGCAAAATATTGGAAAGATCACTTCTACTCCTATTTGGAGTAGTGTGGGGATAAGCGTAGGGTTAACAAGTTGAACAGACTGGTAGGTAGTAAGGTTTCCGAAGTATTCAGTTGAGACAAGGTAGAAAGTGTCATTTGGCTTTATGGTATATGTGATGTTTGCAAAGGAGATACTAGTGCCATTCATGGTGTTGCAAGAACATGATAAAGGGACAAACAAGGGTTGATTGGGGATGAGAGGAGAGGCTGGAGAGGAGATGTTACTTGGTTTTGATATCATAAGGCGGCTAACCGAGAAAAGGTCACCGATTGAGGAAAGGTCAAGGAAGTTAGGAGCTGTAGCTCGGTAGAAGGCATAGGTTTGGCATGGAAAGGAACTCTGATTGGCTGTGCAGGTGAATCCTTGGGTGCTTGGTTGGGCTTGCAAATGGTGGAGGATAGTACTGTAATAGATAAAAAAGAGGAGAGAGAAGACTAGATGGGATTTGGATGTCATTTTTGGCTTGGTTGTTCTGCCTTTCTGCCTCGCAATGTTTTGTATTAAAGAAGACAGGGATTTTATACTCCGTAGTTTCAACTTTCAAGAGATAGTGGAAGTGCAAACTCTCTCCTTGTCAAAATTGTAGTCAAGATTTTAGGACAGTGAAATGGGTCCAACTGCCTGGTGGATCCCACCTTCAAGGATTTTAGGTAAGCTTCATTGGATGGACATGGGCATCAAGCTCAGGGGTATGTATCCACCAGTTTTGTCTTATTTTCCAACTAATTTCGAATCGAAAGAAGAAATTAAGCGCATAGAGAGCTTGATTCGAGCTTTCAATTCATAAGAGAAGAAAGATAAGATAAGAGCCTGGTTTAGGACAAACTCTAAAACATCCAGACCCCCTATGCAAACTGCAAAGCTACATGTATATGGCTTAAGATGGCCGAATTGTATGACCTTGCAGTGGAGGAAACGTTCAAGCTGAGGGAATCATACAGTATGCATTTGGAAAAGTAAAACAAGATCAAGTCAAGGTGAAATTTGCAAACTAAATCATTTTTAAAATTCATAAAGATAGTTACAGTGGTTTAACCATTTCACGCAACCGGATTTTCAAACTATATAATTTTCAAAAACTTGAAATAGATGGGAATCTGAGCTGACAACAAAAGATAGCGTTTTAAGACCGGTTTTAAGTTCTGGACTTTAGCTGGGAATAATGTGGAAGGCATTCCAGTGAGTGATAAATAAGCGAAGCAGAACTCAAAAGATAAGACTACACTCAAACACATCCATTTCTAGCATGAAAGGGTACAAAATGTAAGATTTAAGGAGATTCTACTGCAAGCAGCTAACAGTAACTGCAAATAACAGCAGAGATTTCTGCTCTAAAGAATCTACACATCCTCAGCTGAAATAGCTGCTCTTTGTTTCCTCAAAGACACTTTGTCCAGGGCTAAGTTTTGGAATTTTATTGAATACTAACAAGCTAACAAAATTCAAAATAAAAACTGCAGCCGTCGCTCCAGCTGCAGCTCTCAGTTTTGTGGCATCACAAGTGCCGTCTTGTTGTCATTTTCAATTGAACACTTACCTGGGTAACTTTAATGCTGCCCCACCAAGGATGACTAAAAGAACACAACGAATCTTGATGATTAAAAAAATGAGAAATCATGATTATAATTAAAGATAGCATAAAAATTCCTAGGTAACTGCCTTCTGGAGAAAATGGTGGTGGAATTTGACTCTTGAAACGTCAAAGCCACTATTTATGACTTCCTGCCCCTTAAGAACTCTAGCGTGTACCCATGGTCACACACGTAAACTCTTCCATACAAAAACACTAACCTAAAGCCAATTTATAACATGCTTCTTCTTGGTTACACATTAGTGAATCTCAACTTATTTAGGACTAAATTCAACCAACCAGTGGTAGAAAAATAAACGTCTGAATTCTGAAAAACCGACTTCTCTTCCATCAACACACTCGCAACAAAAAAGGAAAGAAATCCAACACAAAAAATATGGGCATTTGCTCTGTGTGTGTTCATGTGAAAAGTTAACATCATGTTTCCAAAACATCCTGACTTCATTCACGGCTTAAGTAACGTCATAGGCCATCTATATACGAAGAAACGGTGGAATAAAATTGGGAAATATAAACTATACCTTTCAACAATGTCACTTACTTACAGAACGAATACAATAACAGTTCTTGTTGCCAAGGTAAAATTATCTCTTGGTTATGTCTTCCCTTGTTATGGTGAAATCCCAGAGGTCTCCGTATTTCTCATTGAAGTCCCATATGCTCATGGTATTATAGTCATCTATTAACTTGTCACGAGCTCCTCTCTCCATATTGTATATCTGGGGCTCAAAGTTGTGTGGCTTGTCGGGTTTATCCATCTCAATCACACAGAAAATAAACACAAATAGACCTGCTCCAATGAACAGATACTCCCCCTGAAAGATAAGATCAAAGATTAATTAACTGTGTCAATCATAGAATTGAGGTCATGTTCTTAATTTTTCATCCTGAAGAAGCCTGTCGACAGTAGGTTTAATAATCAAATCTTGTATGGAAGCTGAGTCTGAATTAGATTTTACCGGCACATTGAAATACATCCCAGCAGCAACTGCTGGAAGGAAGATCCATGAAATAAACCCTGCAAGCCATTAATGGTGAAATATCAAGCCCAAAAATTTACACTTGAACAGTTTACATATCACCTTTAAATAATTCTAATCTACAGGACCATGTAATCCAAAATTTTGTGGCATTTAGTATACCTTGAAAACCTGTTGGGGGCTCTGTTGAGGTATATTCTTCTTTCAGTATTTCCCAGTACGTTCCTGAATAAACATCCCATTAAGAATTAGGTATTGCTTATGTTTTTAATACATTAAAAAACGTAATCATGCTTTTGTTATTGAAGACCAGACACGTAACACCCCTAATTAATTAATTCGACTGATTCAAACCCTTAGTAAATCTTAGCAAAAATCTCATACAAACAAAAACATACTTTTGTCTTGGCCTTCAAAGTAAGTATGATGCCCATCCCACTCTCCATACTTGAAATCTTCCTGAAAAAATTATAAGAACCAGCTGTATTAGCAAGACCAAACATACAGACACAAACTAAATACACATAAGCGTAACATAGAAGATAAAACGACGCATACAGCATCAACACCAGGAGTGGCCCAACGGTCTCTAGGATCTTCATTGAGGTCAGGCTCAATCTCAGACAACCCAGCTGCATACAATCTGGTTCTTGAACCATATTTAGTTCCCAATTTCTTGATGGTTCTCTGGTTAAAAGCACTAACCATATTTCCAATTTGGTTCTTACAGCTGATTTTAGGGACTGGATTTGCCAACAGAATTGAGAGTGATGAACTCGCTGCCATTTTTTTTTTTTTTTTTTTGCCCTCCCTTATCCGCTCCTATAAGTTGAGTTTGAGCCTTTGAATTAAATGCCCGCCATTCATTTTTATCTCGTTATTTCTGTTGAGAAAAATGATTGAGTTACTCTGCTTCGTAGGGGTTTGCGTGTACAACCTTGGATTCTTTGCAACACGTGTTCATGGAGTTTCCATTGTGTTGACGTGGCATTTTATTATTGGGAATCATGATAATCAACTTACTCAAGGGGTCGATTGTTTTTTGGGTGTAAAGTATTTTTTAAAAATAAAAATAAAAATAATTATTTTAAAATGTTATTATATTTTTTTAATATGTTGATATTAAAAATAAATTTTAAAAAATAAAAAAATATATTATTTTCATGCATTTATAATTGAAAAACATTTTAAAAAATAATTGTTATCATAATATATAATATTAAATGTGGTCTAAATCTAATTCACTTTCACAAGCCTGGTCCATGGTACTTTTATGCAAACACGAATCAACATGTTTTTTAAATATTTTTATTTAAAATATATTAAAATAATATTTTTTAAAGTGTTTTTGTATGTTTTTATTGTTAAAAGTAAATAAATTTTATTTTAATAAAATTTTGGTTGGAAAAACACCATGAACTACAAAACCTACATTAACCTTGGAGCATGATCCAGCAAGTAGTGTAAACAAGCCATGCATGAATTCACATGTTGCTAAAATGGGTGCGAATTCAAAATACAAAAATAAATTGGCAAAGGGATTGAGGAGGAAATCCGCTTGTAAAAAATTCCACCATGTAAAACAATCGTTCTTCATAGTAATAAATTAGCAGTACGAACAAATAGAGTTGAGCAAAAAAATAAAAAAATTAAAAAAATTAAAAATAAATAACTGAAAAAATCGAATCGTGAAAAAAACTGATTAAACCGATTAAAATTTTGAAAAAACTGTTCGGTTTGGTTTCGGTTTTATAAGTCTAAAACCGAACCGAACTCAAACCGGAAAAAACCGAGCAAAACCGAAAAACCAAGCCAAACTGGTTTGAACCGGTTTTTGTCCTAAAAAAACCGAACCGAACTGAAACTGGTCGGTTTGAACCGGTTTCGGTTTTTTTAAAAAAAAATAATTTCGGTTTGGTTATTTTTTTTTATAAAAACTGAACCGAACCAAAAATGATCACTGCTACGCCCAAGTAAATCTATAAAATCTGTTTTAATATTTTAATTAATTTAAAAAATTTAAGCTGATGAAATAAAAATGAATCAATATTAATTGTGAGAGTTTTCTAATTTAATATGTATTGTGCGGTATTTAACACCATGTGTGTATTTTATGTTTAAGTTTAAATATATCCTATGAATATGTTTAATTTTGATCAATTGAAAAACCAATCAATTAATTATTTACTCAACAAAAAAAAATCCAATAATAAGAGTCAATAATTGGAAGAAGGTGAGAACGACCTTGAAAGGCTCCCATGTCAATAAATATTAGTAGGATGGTGGGTGGGTGTTTAATTTTATTTAATAGGTCTAAAAAATCACAAAATAACCATTGACTATCTATCGAGAAAACAATTATTTTGAAAATAATAAATAATGGAAAAGTAAAAGAATAGGAAAGGAAAGGACGGGAGGAAGGTGAGGCACGGAGCGCGTCATGCCTACGCAAATGGTCTTGGGATGGATGCGCACGACCAATCCATAAAAATAGAGTGGATCCGATAACAAAGGCGAACGATGCGTCGCCACCTTTATAACTTCCGCCAACCAAATGTTGCTGAAAAATCAGGGGGCGCTGGTTTTGCCCTTCCAATCCTAATTTCTATACCTTTTTTAACC
>Ga0307509_10008322_pt1 | contig 13248 bp, 10 predicted proteins | sample 10_EM_MG_FD_202245 | JGI IMG/M metagenome (GOLD analysis project Ga0307509, IMG submission 202245) | Populus trichocarpa ectomycorrhiza microbial communities from riparian zone in the Pacific Northwest, United States - 10_EM | ecosystem: Host-associated > Plants > Roots > Unclassified | place...
AATCAAAAAACCCGTTTCATTTTAAGATTAATCTAACAATTACGTAGACAAACATGAATTTTCAGCCCTAACGGACAACATTTACATGTCCATTTTGGCTTCTGAAGTTTAAAACTAGATTGATGGGATGCACAGGATGCTGACCAGATGCAAACTCCACTACAGGGTGCGTTCAGATGCGTGTGGATGCAAAATCGAGTTTTTTTGCTGATGAGGGTCTTATTGGGGTCCGCTCGCTGAGGGGAATCGAATGGTATAGGTCTCGAAGCGTCCGCATGACTATAGAGGTCAGCAGGAAGAAAAGGGCAGAAACCTCACCGGGCACTCGCCGATGTCCGCGAGGGTCTGGCAGGGCCACATTGCAATCCGGTAGAGTCTAGCAGGGCCTCATTGCAATCCGCTAGAGTCAGGAAGGGCCACAGTGGAATCCGCTCGCTTAGGAGTAATAAATAGTGTCAACCTGGATGGAAGAGCATGTCCCTCTCTGAGGGTTCATAATATTCAATAGTTCCACTGATTCGATCATGAAGCCTGATACGAGGTGAGAAGAACTTAGAAAGCTTTTGCCCGCGTTGTTAGCAGTGATTAAATAAGGGGTATGTTTTGGGTCGTTACCGGGCCAATAGATGGTTAGTCATCCTATCTGTAGGTCCTTTTTCATCCGAAGAGCCTTTACCTGGTGATAAAGTAGTCCATTGTAAGTAGAGGCCATCAGGGGCAGGGAGTGTTCCCCAATGCAGAGCCCTATGGCTCACTTACGTTGGGTTTCTTCAGGAGATTAGGGCGTGAAATGGACCATCCAGGTGGACAGGGCAGACAGGATGCGGGTTGTATTGCACCCAACGGACTAGGATGCAACCATTGTGCTGGGGCCATCTGAGGGCGGGCTGGGCGGACAGGATGCTCCAGACGGATTTCCTGCGTCCGGACGCAATGCCTATCCGCCCGGAGCAAACGCTTTTTTTGCTGATGTACATTAACTTCCTGATACGAATACCGGTGATTATTCCTTTCATTCTTGTTGTTTTATAGCTATTTAGTATCATATTATAACTAATATATATTTGTAGCAAGTGTAGAAGGTATCATATTACTGATGCCTCTGAGGATCTCTCTTAACCTGTATATAAATGTATTTAAATTCTATCATCTTGTATCTCTCACCATTTATTATCATATTAAATAATATACTGTTTTAACCCTAAATTTAAACCCTTGATCTGTTTTTATTATTATTATTGAATGGTCTTGGCACAGAATTTCACTCAGCCACGTAACACTTGCTTTTCAGCCTTGTGCACTTTTTGAACTGCACGAACCATAACTTTCTGAACTTGTTAAAAGACCAAAAAAATATTATTCTCAATAACTCCCAAAAGGCCATCATCCTCACTGCCAGATATTTTGAAGGATTCCTGGTCTAGGTCAGCTCATCGGGCGCGAATTTTTATGGTATTCGACGTTAGACTGTGGCATTATATTTGGTCCCTTGTTTTGTACAGTTTCAGAATCCGTGAAACAATCGTTTAACATTATGAGGAAACTCGCGCTACTTTTGGAGAGAGCAGTGGGTCAGACAAACTGACCGCAGCGCGGCCTAGTACAGTATATTGCGAGCCCGGCCACGGCAGTCCATGCTTGTGCCCCCCCCCCCCCCAAACCTGGGGGGAGACGAGGAAATTGTTTTCCCGTCTACCGGTACTGGTACACAAGATATTATATCTGCTAGCTAGGTTTCACGTATTCGGCGGGGATCTCGGGGTGCGCTAGAATAGAATACTTGTAGCTCAAAGCCGCCCTAAACATTGACCATAAGCTAGAGATCGTTCAAATTACATGGGAAAGAGCATTGAAGCTGAGAGATGAGTGGTAGCTAACACTGGCTCAAGCTGAGGAGCATGCTGTGAAATGGTACTCGAGCACAGCAATTCCGGGGGATCCGAGAGACGCATCTCAACTGACCTAACCGAGACAATTGGTGTCTTAACACGCGTGGCGTGTGTTTAGCAGTCGCCATTGAGGCAGGAGGTAGACCACCGATGGCCACGCCAATCCTCAAGGGGCGGTTGTCAGGATAAAATGTAGGTGTTTAGGGAATAACAATAGAAGACAGAGAGATGAGCAGAGCCAACAACGCCCCAGATCTTACTCCACAGTACTGTAAATACCGACCACAAGTGTGGAAGATTCCTAAGATAAGATTCTTAAGATACAGTACAAGGGGTAATATCCTATTAATAAGAAAAAACAGGGATATATTTAGCTGGCTACCCCAAATAGCTGGTGCATACCATCTTGCCTGGCCTTGTACTAGTACTGTACAAGAGGGTAAAAGTCAAATACCAAAAAAGGCATGCATAAAACCGCTCGGTTTGTGAAATCAGTATGCTGGTCGCCCGCATGCCATTCAAGAATCGAGATGTGAGGAAGTAGGTGGATAAGGTACGATGCATGCTATCGAGATGATCAACAGGATGCGAACATCTCCATCGCTCGAGCACAAGAGCTCGTACCAATATCTACAGTGGAGTACCGTAAGGGTACTGCACGAGTCCGAGAGCTGAAGAATACCCAGCGGAGTAATTTCTCTTTTGATGGGTTAAGCTCAATGCTGTTACCCTTCAGCAGAAAAGCCCGGCTCCCGCCCCATCCTCCCGTACCAGTGTCTAGAAAGTGGTAAAGGTGTCAAATTCCTCCTTGGCGAGCCAATGAGAGCCTCTCTTTCCACATTCAGCCCTAACTCCTGCTTATTTATCATTTCGAACCATCTAAAAAGAGATAGAGAGGGACCAAACTGTCCAGCTTGCGAAATCAAGAAGGCGAGATCTCTTTTCTATTATTATTATTGTCATCTTATTCCCTATTTTTTACTAATTTTTTACTAATTTTTTACCTCAGGTAAATCTCGCTCCCTCTGGTTACCGGTGCGTTGCTGCACCGCGGTCGTAGCTACCTTCTCTCCCCCATCATCTTCTCATCCCTTACCCACTGCTCCCTCTCCACTCCACCGTCCCTCGTTTGCGTACGTACGGTATCATATCGTCTTTTCTTAACGCTTATCTTTTCCTTCTCTTGGTTGAGCGGAGCTCTCTTCACCAATACCTCGCCTCTCCTTTTCATCTGTACACCTTTCTCTCACCCGCCTTTCCTCGCCACATCGCCTCTTCCTGTAGCTGTTACCCCTTAGCCTCTCTAATAATCTTGCATCCCTCTCTCCAATTCCTCTACCCCCTGATCTCCGACAACCACAGTAACTTACCGGGGCTCTAGTTCCCTCCAGTCTTCGGAACCCGTCAGGGCTGGTGTTTGAGCCTTTTACACATTTCCCGGCTTCACGGAGTCTCGGGCCTACCCTCTTTTCCTTTCCTTTCTTTTTGTTTTCTCCTCTTTTTTCTTTTTCTTCACTATGAGTTCTGTCCTCGTCTCATGGGGGCTATTCCTCGCTATAGCATTTGCAGGGTACTGGTGGTACTGTGGATCGGGTAAAGCTCAGCCTCATGGCAAGCACATCGTCTCGACTTCTTCGGAGAAGCTATCCAGTGGCAGCATCTTTGTGAGCAGCGGGACGGACGGTAACACTGCAGAAAAGAAGAAAAAACCTAAGAAGAAGAAAGCCACCCTCTCAAATACTGGCCCTAAAAAGGTGGCTTCCCACGAAGATGGAGAGAAAGTTGTGCAATCGACCGATGATGATGTAGCGCAAGATGAAGATGAGCTACAGGCTTTGCGTAGGCTTCAATCTCTTACAGAGAGTGGTGGGAAAAAAGGAGCACCATCGAGCTCCTCAGCAAAACAGTCCCAATCGCAGAAATCTCAATTACAGAAGCCTTACCTTACGACCCCTGCTTCCCCATTCGCGACAGCTTCTCAAACATCCTCTACCGGAGCCGATGCAGATATTGACGAAGAGGAGACATCTCAATTGCCCGGGTCTGGGTTCCAACAATCTACTTCTACGGATCCTAGTGACATGCTAGAAGGGTCCGCCTCGGGGGCTCGCGTCCTTACGATCACATCATCGACACAGCCTCCACGCACCCAGAAGCAAAGGTCCACCACACCCGCTAGCCAAAGTGGAACACATGCCAACAAAAATGCGAAGAAGAAGGAAAAGAAGAAGCTAGAGAAGGAGGCTGAGAGAGCTGATCAAAAAGCTAGATTTGAGCAGCACCGTGCAAGTGTGAGAGCTGCGGAAGCGGCTAAGCAGAAGAGCAAACCACCTGCTGATGATCCCATGGTTGGTTCTGCATGGATTACCGTCAACGGCAAAAGGTCTTCCACTCCTACCAACGCCCGAGAGGTCAAGCCAACTTCAGGTGACCTTCTTGACACCTTTGTTTCTCCCGACACCCAAACCAACACCCAACACATCTCGGACGATAGCGAAGATAAGAATCTTACAAAGAGCCAAGACCTCACCCAACGCCATGAGATAAACGACTCATTATGGGAGACGGTTCCCGCATATCTTGCAGAGGATTGGAGCGAGGTTCAGAGAAAGGGTCGGAAGCAGAAGAAAGCAATCAATAATCCCGATACCGGCAAAAGCGGTGACGAGTCGGCAAGTATTGAATCTACCAAGGTTTCCCATAAACCTAATCCTGAGAGACCCACGGCTTCAAAAAAGGAGGGTCCCAAAAAGGAAATCTCTAAGGCCGCGGCCGGTGAACCCACTAAGAGTGGCAATGGTTTTCAATTGTTGGACACTGGTAGTACTACCAGTGATACGAAAAATTCAAGCTCAGATTGGGCAGAAGTTGATGACTCAGATAATTGGGCGGTTCACACAGAGAGCTAGATATGCGGGTATTGATCATGAATGCTGTTTTCTAAAACTTGGTCTACTTTCGGGTCGAGTCTGGTTTGTTGCTTCTTGCCGGCTAAACGAACTGTAGGGGGTATTCAGTCGTCTGCAACTGCTCCTGAATATCTCCCGGCTTCGCAATTCCTGTTATCTTTTCTTTCTACGGTCAATGAGTTTCCTTTTTCTTTATCAGCAAAAAATGGGGGCAATAAACGGTGGTTTGTTCAGCAGGGTATCGCGCCCCAATTCTGTTGGAAGGAAAATTTCCTTTGTTGGTAATTTCTACTGTCAGCCCTTAGTATTGTCTCTTCTATTTTCTTCACAATTTTCCCTACTTTTTCTTCCCAGTAGCTGCTCTGTAGCTGGGGCATTTCGTCATCCTATTTCCAGATTTGTTAGCATTCAAAGCAGTCATTGCTCCCTGTATGTAAATGGCGGCGGAATTAGTGTTCAAGTCCTAGTTAATTCTACTAATAACAGCATCTATGGAAATGCAAATAGCCCTGGGTAAGGCCTCCTATTACAAAATAGTTAAAAGAGATGATGGCGACTAAGGCTTGATGCCAAAGGTGCATGTAATTGAGTGTTATAGTATTCCATTATTACCACTGACAGCCCAGCTTAGAGGACAATTGTTTCTCATGCTCTCCTACCAGTACATCCGTGTTCATAAAGTTCTCACCCTTCCTTGTACCCCAGGAGCAATACCTATTCACAGCAGGCCAGCTGGAGTCTTTTTGATAACTCTTTTTGATATGTTTCTAAGGACATGTAAGCTCTTATCATAATTTGTTCTACTAAATAATAGCAGGTGTGTTGGCAAAGCGTTTCCAAAGGCTAGTGGCACTCGGAAGGGTAGGAGAATTTTGCGAATGCGGCTGTACAGTACCCTCGTGCTGGCCAAGTGGTGAGAATGCAATGCGAATTGAAGGTGGGAGGATTCAGCTGCGGGGAGGTCAAGCTTGAGAGAATCTGCAGCTCATGTTGAATGCTCGAGTGTGATGCCGCGGCCGCACTTTAGCGTATGAGGATCGCGCTCGAGGAATGGGATTAGGGACTGCGTTTTGAAATTGAGACGGCAAAAATCGAAAAGTTTTATAAGATTTATCCCTCTGACGCCAAATCAGTGCTCGTATTGTACTCGTACAGTACTCAGTGCTCGGTAGCCATCTCAATAGATCATACAATCTCTCCCCGCATAGCAAGCATCCAGCACAACGAGCACTGGCTAGCAGAAAGCTCTAACCCACGAGTTCAAAACCACACATTCCCCGGGGAACGTGCCAGATAATGGTGAATTCTCACTACGTCGGAGATTTGCATCGTAGGGAAACATTGTAATGACCTAGTAGAGGTTCAGCATGGTGCAGTACATGCCCGGTACGAGTATTTAAGGCTCGTGACCTTGCTCCCGATAAATGTACCTAGTACAACGCTGTTTCGCCAGGTTCTGAAGAGGTACTGTGTGCTGACGGCAGAGCACAGCGTGTCATTGCAAGCAAAAGGGATATTTTTAACTCGCGGTGGGGGACCAGGGAAGAGGGTCACTTTTTAGATCAAAAGAATCCTCACTGGATTAGGAGGGCGGATCTGTGACCTTAAATGTGGTCCAGTTGCTGCTTATGTGGCGCCAACTTTTTCTAAGATTAAAAAAACTTCTATGTGGGCGGAGATAGCTGACGGGATGGGCTCGACGACCTATGATAGTTCTATGAGCGGAGGGGCAGAGATGAGTTATGTTCAGTAGTAAAATATTTTAATTCTGAACTGGCAAGGGGGATTATAAAATAGTCTTCTCGTCACATTCACCACGCTGAAGCATAACTTTGTACAATTTCACCGGAATCATCCGCAAAGTGCTCGCGTTCTGACCACCTTGCCTCTCCTTTAGCCCCAGTAACCTACAGCAGCGGCCAACCTCCCACCAACCATCCCTACTCCGCTCCCCTCCGCTTATAGCCCACTGTATTTCTTTTCCTACCCACCTACCTACCTTTGTCCACATTTTAACATCGTTTCCAGAAATCCTCTTGGGCTTCATTCATTCTTGTTCTCTCTTCCCCTTTTTTAAGCTCACACTACCTCTCCTTGACTATCGGCTGGAACCTAGAACAAACCCTCGTTCGAACGAAAACAACAATCAAACACCCCCTCGTCTCCCCAAATTTACTCTCGACCCGCGAGTATCTAGGTATTTTTGATGGCGCAAATTAGAGGAACGGCGAACTATCACCTAGGCCCCGATCATAGGCCTTTCGGGGGCCCATCACACTCGGCAGCAACTTCGGATCCTTCCCCACTTGATGCCATTCGTGAACAAACCAGTAAAATCGAAGATTTACTGGACACTTTTGCTGAACCTGTTAAACCGTACGTTCCACTTGGAGGGATATGAGCTTGGCTCATGGGAGGCTGTTGGGCTGCAGAAGATTAGTGATAAGCTGCTAACTGAACCCACCGCTTCTCCATTGCTTGTGGCCTCATACTACAGATACTTACCCGCAATTGGAAGGTTTCTCATCGTTGTAACTTTCCTTGAGGATGCGCTCAGGATTATGACACAATGGAGCGACCAACTTTTGTATCTTCACGATTACAGGCGCAGTATGCCCTCCCCCCCCCTTCTGCAGGTGCTAAACAGGGGTTGCTCCTGCCGAGAACTTGCGGGTCACATAGAGAATTGGGCTGATGCAAAAAAAACATTTATGCAGTTCCCTGGGGCCTTACCCATCTATTCTTAGCTGCCAATGTTGTTGCTATGTTGATTTGCTCCGTTATGGTCATTGCCCGTCGCCATTCTGAATATGCCGTTGGAGGTCTTCTTGGTGTTGTCGTTACCCAAGCTCTGGGATATGGTTTAATTTTCGATTTGAACTTTTTCCTCCGCAACCTTTCTGTCATGGGTGGTCTACTCATGGTCCTTTCCGATTCATGGCATCGCAAACGTTTCGCTTTTGCTGGGCTTCCGCAGATCGACGAAAAGGACCGCAAGATGTATTTCCAGCTTGCCGGAAGAGTTTTGCTAATCTTCTTGTTCATCGGATTTGTGTTCTCTGGAGAATGGAGCGTTAGCAGAATCCTAGTGAGCTTGGTTGGGTTTGTTGCCTGTGTGATGGTTGTAGTTGGGTTCAAGGCCAAGTGGAGTGCGGTCTTGCTCGTCGTTATCTTGAGCATCTTCAACCTTATTATCAACAACTTCTGGACTGTGAGTTTATCCCCTTTCTAGTATGTACGAGTGGCTTGCGATTTACTGAAATATATATATTAGCTTCACCCACATCACCCTCACCGGGATTTCGCCAAGTACGATTTCTTCCAGATCTTGTCCATCGTGTAAGTTTTAGTTTCCCAGCCTCTAATACCTTTTGCTGATTTCATTTCTAGTGGCGGCCTCGTCCTCCTCGTCAATATGGGCCCTGGCCAATTCAGCGTTGACGAGAAGAAAAAGGTCTATTAATGTTTGGGATACTCAATTTAGAGGATTCGGGGGGTGAACAAATGGATGGATTGATGTTGGTAATGCAGTATGGTCGATGGTGTAGGAGTTGACACGAGTCAGGCTGAAATGATGATCCAATCATAAAACCTTTGCACTGAGTTATGGGGGAATGCGCAGAGCGGCTTTGTATAATTCAATCGCACAGATGACAATTGATCAGGTTAAGATAAAATTGTGGGGAAACGGAGCTCCGGCCACCCTGTGTTTTTTTGTGGTTCCTTCTTGGTGGGCCACGGTGTGTCCACCGGTGGTTTCTCTTTCATAATTATCAAAAATTCCCGTGGCAGCAGGCGCAGAAATTTGGGTTCCAATTGTTTAATGGTCCGGTATTTCTCTTCTTTTTTTTCTTTCGTGCGCTGCCCCCAGTCCTGTGGTCCTGGTTTTGACTGGGTCGCGCGCTGTGCTCGGGCAACAGAATCGTACCTGATGTGACAAAATGGGGTTTGCGAGGAGGCCCACGACGAATACCAACCATCAATTGACAGTTCTGAAGACCGCCGAGGGTCCGAGGGGTCTCGTGGGTCTTGCGATAAATTCACAATCGATGAACCTCATTGAAAACAAAGGCACGGAACCCGAGGCTTAATTAGCCGTGCAGTTAAGTTTGCTAGACAGGGAGTGAGTAAGGAGAAAGTACTATGGCCAGTAGCTTTTCTTGCGCTGCATTTGCCTATCGAAGACAGGTAGGAAATTAGTTAGGGAGAGAAAAGGTCGACTTTGTGCATTATCATACCACTTTTGTTGTATCGCTGCTGACGGTTATTGTAACTTGGTTATATGGGGTACCTCCCGCATGGGATTGTTGAGCGATAATGGGGTGGATACAAAGTACCGGTACTGCGGACTAGGAGCTGAGGGAGGTTCTAATATTATACCTAGTACTTGAGATTCCAAGCGGAGCTGAAGGTCAGCAATCACAATCAGCAGAAGCCAGCTACCGTAAGTTGATAGAGCGACCGTCCAATAGAGAGAAGATATCATTTCCCTCGTGCATCCTACTGTAGAGCACTTGGATTTGGATGATAGCACATTCCCAACGGTCCAAAAAAAGTTGTATCCGGGAACCGATGCATGCCACATTTTCTAATTAATACCTGGGGCGCGATACCGCACAACACCCCACCTACTCTCCCCTCTTGTCAATTTCCCCTCTCCCTCCCTCCACCCTCACCAGATTGCCGGGGGAAATCAGCATGATGGCTTGCATATCCTCGAGGATCACTGTGCATACTCCCGCGGGGCGCGCCAATTCCGGGATTCTCCCGGTGCTGTGGAACAAAAAGAAAAGAAAAGAAAAAAGGGCAGTGAGTAATTCTGGGGCCATGGTCACATGAATTCAGTACGGTATATATTTCCGGGCGCAACCACGTCTTTGGAAGAATGTTGCCCAACAGAAGTGCTCGGAAGATACCCCTCTTTCCATATTTTCAGATCTGGGAGCAATATTCCTCAAGATGGGGGGGGGGGTTTCAAATCACCGATGTGTGGTGGCTCGGGGGGGCTTTTTCTCACTTTTTGTTTGGTATTATGTATAAGCAATATGAATTACCTATAAGTTGCTTTTCATGTGCTCGGTACTCGAGTACCGTACCATACCTAATAAGTAGAAAAGATGGGATGAAATACGGGTAGCAATCCCACCCTCGCGGCTGTCCCCGCTCTCTGGACATGGCATTTCGAGGGGGGAGCTACTCGATAGGCATGGGTAGGCATGGATCGTCATGGCTAAAGTGTACCACTCGGGAAAAAGAGCGGGGAGGTGGGGGTCTTTCCCCCGCCCCCGCGCTCTGCTGTAGTCGTTTATCGCTTTTGAGCCTCGAATTGAGAAGAAAAGAGAGAGGACAACAAAAAAACAAAAACAACACAAGGTAGGGCACAGGTTTATATAAATTAGCCTCGAGCTGTGCTCTCCTCCTACTTGTCCCCACTGACGTGACCCCAACCAAACACAAACACACCGAAACAGTCAGAAGGACTACGAATTGAAAATGCAAGCCGTCAATAAAGCTCTTAATGCTTTGCGTACCGGGAGCGGACAATGTTTTGGCGCCTGGCAGATGCTCCCTGGGCAGTAGGTTTTCATCCAATCGCCGATGCTGGTTGGGTTGAAGGTAAATGGTTACCAGGCTAATGTATGATAATTGCAAAAGCCATGTCTCCCGCGCAATCGCTCGTTCCGGCTTTGATTGGGTTCTCATCGATACCGAGCATGGCGGAATTGGCGACGGGGCAATGCACGAAGCCGTCAGCGCGGTCGCTGGCTGTGGGGTCAGTCCGATTGTTCGCATCGCGGCTTGTGAGGCCTGGATGTTCAAACGTATTTATATACTGCTCCCCGCTCCCATCCATCCTTAGCAGATTAACAATAGGTGTGAAAAGGTGCCCTGGATGCCGGAGCCCATGGGATTATGGTGCCATTGGTTTCGACGGTCGAGGAGGCTGAGACTGCTGTGAAGTATGCCAAGTTCCCACCAATGGGGGTTAGGGGATATGGAAGTCCCTTGTAAGCTCTTCTCCCGCCCTACACCTCCCGTATGTGCAAAGGTGCAGGGTTGCTTAGTCCTCCAGCCCGATGGGAGCTTTCAACATCAGTTCTTCTATCGAGTACCTTAGGGCCGCGAATGATAGTATTCTTACTATTGTCCAGATCGAGACCAAACAAGCTTTGGAAAATGTATGTGGTTCTCTGGGTATCGCGTGATATCTCATGACTGTCGTGCTTTATTCACTTATTGCTTAGGTCGATGCCATTGCGGCTGTGGAAGGGGTCGATGTACTCTTTGTAGGACCTTTTGATCTCGGAAATTCACTCGGGTGTCCGGTCGTCTCGGATGAACTCCACCCAACTCTGGTTTCCTCTATCGCAAGGATTAGGGAAGCCGCGGTAAAGGCTGGGAAGAGAACAGGCATTTTTTGTACCGGTGGTGATCAAGGTATTTTCAGATTCTTGATGTTGAGAAATGGTCTTGCTAATAGTAATGGAGCTCGTATGTTTACCGAGCAGGGCTTTCACATGGTTTCTGTGGCGGCCGACATGATTGCTGTAGGAGGCTTCCTGTCTGCCGCGTTGGACAACGCCCGTGGTGGACAGGGAGCTGTGGGAAAGCCTTCTGGGCCCTATGGACCCTAAGTAGAGGAGCTTGAATTGGGAATGGTAAACTGTACCTAGCGAGTTTCGACCTGTAGCCTACATGCTTGCCTCCAAAATAAAATGTGACGCTTAAATCATTCACGACATATACTTGTATCTTGGACCTTGGAGATCGGGCATGTATGGATAGGGATTTGAACACACTCGTACAGCCATAGTTATTGTAAGTAGCGAAAGTAGTGTTTGAAACCAATTGAATGGCGCTCGAGAATAGCAGCCTAATTACAGCAAAACATAAACAGGTCTGAGTGTGTATGAAAAGAAGGAAAACGAAAGCAATTGCTAGAGAGTGGGTGGAAACATGATTTTATTTGCTATCCATGCCTAATATTGGTAACTCCATAGCGAAAGCCCGGTTGAAAATAAATAAAAAACAACCATAAACTTGAAAATGTGAAAATAAAGCACACGATAGCAAACACGCAAACGACGCCGGATCACAAGTGTTATCTCCGAGAATATCTACTGTTCTCTTGATCGTTCGTTGTCCTTGAAAAGACCTTGTTCTTCAAAGGAGTCAATCAGAGGACGGAGAGGTTCTATATCACGCCGCTCCAGCAGTTCGAAGGCCTAATGCATCATTGTAAGAAGCTGGGACGTGCTAGGAGATAATATGGGGTGCCTACCCGTGCGAAGTGGATAAAATGTGCAAAAAAGCTGTTGAAATGAGCTTCTAGGCTCATGTGAACGATTTTGGCGAAGTGGGTATGGTAGATATGTGCGAAAACGCGAAACATTTGCTTGTAGATGGCCTTGCAGGTGACGTAAAAATTTGGTGGAAATCCACCCTCCTTTCCGATCCAAGTCTGACCAGTGGCACCAGTAGCGCCGGCTGGCGGACTGCTTGCTGAACCTGGGGGGGTGTTCACAGCGGTGGTAGTAGTTGGATTGGCCTTGGTGGGAAATATAGACTCGTCGTTGATGCGGTTTGAGATCCATTGGAGAACGTATTCAATGTACGTGGTTGCGGGCAAACGCAATGGTTTCTTATTCGCATCGAGCCAAGAATAGTCCAAACTTGAGAAGAGCAGGAAAGCAGATTAGTTAAATTGCTAGCATCAAGGGTGGAGCTTGTTTTACCCAGGACCAGCTGACATGGAGGGGCAGGCTTGTGGAGTACAGAACTCCTGCACAACCCCGTAAAACTTATTCAGCATGTCGAAAAACTCAAACACTAGGTTGGCGGTAAGCATCTAGCGATAAAGGGAACCAGGCGGCCTACAGTTGAGAGCCAACCATTCTCCTTGATCGACATATCGGGGAAGAACGACGATTGTGGAGAAGCTGCCTTTGACGAGCTGGCTTGTGACAAACGGTTTGCAGAGGAAGAGAGGTTTTTGAGTGATTCTCTGGCCAGAGGGAGATCCCGGCATTAGATTCCCAGAAGGGGGGTTATAGCCGCCTCCGCCGTTCCCACCATTCCCACCGGCCCCACCATTCCCACTGTTACCTGATCCTGAGGGTAGGGGAGAAGGTTTGGTCTTCTCCGGCTTCTTCCCACGGAAGCCACGACTAAATAAATTGGCAGTAAATCCAACATGTTAGATGTCTGATGATCGTGTACCGAGCAGTAGAGTGAGATAGAAAAGAGATAATATAGACCAGGAATGTTGAAGAGAGAGGGGAAGGGGGATGCATAGTGACTTACCCGAGAGAACCAAAGAACTGAGACATTTAGAAGACAGATAAGGAAATCAGTACTTGAAGGGTAAACGGGGGTTGGCTGGCAGTATGGAAGGTTGAAGGTTAGTTTCGGGGGGGGGGGGGGGGGGGGGTGGGGGGGGTGATGGGGAG
>Ga0307509_10008323_pt1 | contig 13248 bp, 21 predicted proteins | sample 10_EM_MG_FD_202245 | JGI IMG/M metagenome (GOLD analysis project Ga0307509, IMG submission 202245) | Populus trichocarpa ectomycorrhiza microbial communities from riparian zone in the Pacific Northwest, United States - 10_EM | ecosystem: Host-associated > Plants > Roots > Unclassified | place...
GGTCAGCCGGTCTGGAAGAAGGATGCCTACAAATAATGTAATGACAGTGGCTATTTTTAGACCGATGATATATTCAATATCACTGCCGCCGAAGCAGCTGGTAGGATGTTTTTTGTGAATATCGTAGGTGGATTCTAACTTAAGATACAGGGGGACCTGAGTCGACCAGGGTCCCTATAGCAACGAGCAGTCCCTCCCCAAGCGCATCCGCAATGCCAAGTGCCAGGAAAAATGGCCCCGCGATTGCTGGAGGTGTCGTCGGTGGCGTTGTGGGATTAGCGGTCATTGGTGGATTGGTATTTTGGCTTCTTCACCGTCGTGCTAAAACTCGCTCCCCCTTACATGATATGACCTCGCGGAACCCAGCAAGTCTTGGGGGCGCCTCTTCTCCAGCAGACAAAGTTTATGTACGCTCGTTCTCCCTTACAGATACTAGGTCGAACAAACATTGACACATTAATCACAGGATAACAATGACCCGAGTTCAGATTTCAACGGATATACACTCCCTTATGCCCCTTTCCCGGAGTTGCGACAACAAGGCCCAAACCAACCCAACGACTCCAACCACATATTACCCGATCGTACTGGTACCACTAGTGCGAGTTCAGCCCCTCAATACAGAGGAGCTCCCGAGTTATGATCAGGCCACGACCTCAACATCTTGTGAACAATTATCTTTAGTTTAGTTTCTCTGTGTGTTCTGTCCTGTTCGAATGTATCCTTATAATACGACTCCCATTTTCAGCGGTTACAGTCGGTTTTCGGTTGCCTGAAGCCTGTACATCCCATCAATGTCATTCCCATGCCGTGCGTTGAGTTGTTATAGAGCAACGAGTCCCGTTCTTTAGTGGGCCACCGATACGACGGGGACATCGTTTAACTGCCATTAATGACAATCGATAACGATCTGTGACGTGTGTTCAGGTATGCCACCGTTGGTGAAATGTATTTGGCGGAACGCGAGCTGTCTGCGACTGCGTGGTTGATTGCCTGAGATGTTTGAAACCATTGCTTTCGCCAAACAAATTCTTGACGTTCAAGTCTGCTTTTTTGAATTCATCGCGTTGCCATGATGGCAGCGACAAGGTCCGTAGTGTCCTACGACGACATAACCCTCCCATACGACCAACCAGACGAGGTACAACCTCAGCCTTTTTCCTCGTCGCACAATGCCCACCATCATCATCATCCCCCTCCGTCCAAAAAAAGAAAGAAGAATAATCAACACCAAAAGGCAAAACAGCACAAAAACGCATCGAACTCGACCTCACAGCGTGCAGAATTTCTAAAGTCCACAGGTGTCTCGTCGGCTGGGGCTTCCTCCAAGCAGCTTGAAGAAGAACAATGGGATGCCGATGCTGACGAGGGCGAGTACGGCTACGATGAAGAGGCTGGTGAAGGTGAAGAGAACCGAGAATTGACCCACGAAGAAATATGGGACGATTCTGCGCTCGTCAACGCCTGGGAGGCCGCGACGGAGGAGTATGAAGCCTACCACGGTCCAGATAAAGGTTGGAAGAAGGAACCCCTCAAAAAATCCCCTTTGTGAGTTGCATTCTTTCTTCATTCTATGTTTTCAACGCATTCCTTATGATTTGGATTTAGGTGGTACAACATTCCTGTAGCATTGTCTACCAAGACTGAAAAAGCGGGGGCATCATCTTCTACGAAAATTCTGTCTGGAACCGTTTCAGCTCCAGTGGTTCACGATGACGAGGCAGAACCGGATTCCCAACCACTCAACTTTGAAACCTTCGTCCCCACACATGATCCCTCTCTTGACATCCCCTTAGACCCAACCGGTAACCAAATTCCAATACCAGACACCAACTACATCCCTGCGGCGGGTGAAAGTGCAATTGTATCCCAGGACGAGGCCTTTTCTCGCGCGCTGAGTGCGATGTATTGGGGTGGATACTGGACTGCCATGTATCACGTACGTCGAGATTATCGTTTTCTTTCCTTCTTCCTCCATGTGACTCATGTGTAAATTTAAAAAATTTCAGGCGCAACGTCAGCTTGCAACCCACTCCATAGCCTCAAATGCTTCTTCCGGACCAGAAGTAACTGAAATCTCTGCCAAAGAGGAAGAGGAGGATGAAGATCTAGAACAAGGCGAGGAAATCGAGATCGACGACGACGATTTCACCTCGACTCAAAGGTAATAAAATTGACCACAAGCTGGCCGCAAGACGCGAATGGCGATCCGACGAGAAAAAATTGCTACTTCATTCATCCTTTTTGAAGGAAGGTTGAATTGTGAACAAAATGCTCCGTACGCAGATTTTGCACTCCGCCCATTCTTTGCCTCTCGTCCTTCGTCTTGAACGAAAGTGTACGTCCAATTCAAATACATCCATGCCACATACATCAGTTTCTGATATACATCATTCTAAGAGGTGTTCCGATTTTCGTTCCTCTTTTTATTTCTCCGATCCATCTGACTACTCATTTGTTTGAGCACGAATTCGAGTTTCGCTGAACGCTGTCTCAACATCTTCTAATCCCTGCTAAATTCCATGTTGTTCCCAACTTCCATGTGGCTTTTAAATCGTAAGAGTAAACTTAGGCGCTCATCAGTATTTCTTCCGATAATTGCAATTGTTTGGCCACAAGTTAAAACACCACGCCTCTTCATTGCCAACCACTATGACTCCTGTATCACCACCGGAAAAGTTTTCCAAAATCTCTCAGGGTGATTTTGTTTCAGGTGTCTGTCCCACCAACCATCCTGTCTCCGCCATCTGGATGGACTGAATAAATTCCATGTCGCCTTCACTTCCACTGGCATGTGGCTTCTTTATTTCATAAATCATCATTGTGGTTCATACAAAAGTCAAGAACAATAAAGCAGGTAGTACTATCATAACAACATGATCAAGGCTGGGAGCTTATTTTACTCTTCAGCTTCCTCTCCACCCACGCTAACTCCATCAAAGCGCGATCTCTACATCCAACCTGGCAAGATACGAATACACATCCGGTGACATGCGGTACTTCAGAATACCCCCAAATACCATCAACGAGCGTGATTTCTTTCTGATATTGTCCAATGTCTGAAAAGAAGGAGAAATGGTCAATTCTCGCCAAACAAAAAGAAGGGATATGAAGAGCTATTGACATACCATTTGCTTCGTTGCGTCCGCCACCATCGAGCCCTTCACCCTCTGGTGCACACCGGCCAGGGCATCCATCGTCAATGTGAGATAGGTCTGCAAGTTCTTCTGCAGCGACTCGTGCAAATCCCTGAATTCTTCCGCGCGGCGCGTGGTCTTGGCAATATCGCCTGTAAGCGGGATGAGATCGGTCGACTCCATGATCTGTTGGTTACATTGCGGTTTCCGTCAGCATCGTAAAGAGGAAAAAAAAAAGGTCAAAGACCCGCAGGAAAAAAAAAAACGCACATCGAGGGCCACCTCAGGCCTCCCAGCATTCTTGGCATCCATCGCTTCCCTAATCCTCAGCAATCGCACAATGGCATCCCTCTCTCTCCCCACCGCTCGATTTGCTCGTTCGTAATGCCTCAGAATTTCTGCGGCAGTCTTCTCCAGCCCGCGCGCCTTTTCGTCGGGAGTTGCTTGTGCAATTGTGTTACCGAGGGCTTGTGCGAGGCAGGCGACAACGGTGATATAGTCTTCGGCGAGGTTGTATAACTTAATGGCCTCGACGACGCGGTCGTTCTCTTCTGCGTGCTTAGCAGCCCGGGCGAGAATTTCTTGGTAGTACTGGTGGGAGTCGGTAAGGTGGAGAAGGTTCGCGCCTTGTTCGATGACTCCGGCCTGGAATAAAGAGTAAGTAGTGTTGGAGAGAAAAAAGATGATAAAAAAAAAGCAAGGCAATACAAGGGAAAAGACCCACGAATCTGCCTCCATCAGGCCTAATACCACCAACCAACTCCTCCCAGGCTGGACCGCCATTCGCAAGCACGATGATCCGTCTTGTCAACTCCCAGGCAATCTCGACTTGTTCTTTGCCAACCCCACTGCCTTGGTCTGAGGAGAGAGGGATGCAGTACACGTACTGCAGAGCCTCTTTCGCGTCCATTTTGACGAACTGACGTACATAGCGCCAGACAATGGTTGAGAGACTCAGAGTGGGTGGCAAAGTTGGAGAAATAGATACTATATATGGAGTTAGAGATTGCTGAGCAGGACAAGGAGAAATATTTACAAGGTGTGATGTCCGACGTCTCAGCGCGCGAAGGCACTCTGAGGAGTCCATGATATGCCAATGCAACTGCGAGATGAACAGCCTCCACTTCAGTTTCTTGGTATTCCCAGAGTGCTGCCACTGCCTAGATGAAAAAATAAGTATTTGTCGCGAATAATAAGAGAGCAAACCTACCCTCTCGAACTGCCCGCACATCAACAGAACACCTGCCCACACTCCGCGTCTCGAGCCAGGTTGGTTGGGCGGGCCGTCAAAGTGCCTTTCACCATACCCAAGCAGAACTTCCGCCAACGCGCGTAAGCCACCATCCTCATCCTCATCAACCATAGCGAGTTGGAACCAAAGCCAATCTTCTGTCGTCGTCGTTACTTGTGGCACGCTTCGCCTCGAGGGCTCCAGTTTACCCATGAGCTTGTAAAGAGCGAGTTTGAAAGGGTCAGCAGTGGATGAGTGGAGCATGTGGGCGTTATATACGGCTTGGAGATGGTCTCTCTGTGCCTTGGGTAATCTAGCCGCGAATTTAGCAATAAGATCAAAGAGACATAGAACAAGACTTTACTTTCTGTTGGGTGATTCGATCCACGTGCGGAAAAGGGTAACGAAGCTGGCTTCACGATTTTCGATCGCTTGTTGGAACCGTGTTGCCTCCACCAGAGCCTCCTGGACATGGCCCGTCCGGACGAGGTAGAAAAGCTTCGCCCAGAGAGGTTGCCCACTAACGAGCTCAATCCGATCTTCCCATTCTCCATTCCGATAATACCTAACCAACAAAAACGCTCTGACGCGATTCGCAATGCTCGGATCACCGCCAAGCTTGGCTTCAACCGGTCGCGCCTGGATCGTCCGCTCGAGGATGTCCCAGTATTGTTCCTCCAATGCTTCTCTGGAACCTCTGGCGATCTGAGTGCGTAGCTCGATTGCCTCGCGGGTCGCGGGGTCGCCCAGGTACACCCGCGCGAACTTGCGCTCGAAGAGTGGGGCGTTGAGGATGTGAGCTCCTGCATGCTCGACGGGAGGCAGAGCGGGTGGTTCTCCAGTTATTCTCGCGAGGACGTGGAAGTTTTGGGTCATTTGGATAGCTCGCGACTAAATGGAAACTTAGTATAGGGAATATTCGAGTAGACAAAAAGAGAAACTAACATCCGAGGCGATGGATCGAGAGGCATCAATGAGGGCGTGCACGATGGGGTAGGACGTTCCGCGTAAGCGTGCGTTGTTGAGTTCTGTGATGACACGGTCGTATGCCATCATCTTTGTCTGCATTTGCAGGGACAGACTTGGACCTACTACAGAGGCCTAAATACACCATTAAAAAAGTCAGAGGATGATATACGGAGTCCTTACAGATAAACTGCTCTTCCCGAGCGGACCAGCTCTACGATCAGATGCCCCAATACGCCCCCCGAGTTCCTCAAAGACGCGTTTCTTCTTTGCCTCCCAGTCGCGTTGGCTCCGATCTTCGAGAACACGGTAGAACTCCTCCTGTGTCTCCTTCCTACCCTCCTCGATGGTTGAAATTAGGTTTTGTTCATGAGCAATGCGAAGGTAGCCCGCTACATCGGTATCTTGCAACGGTTGTAAAGGCGAAAATGTGGTTGATGTATTGAGGTGGGCAATAGAATTTGATAGGGCCGATGCATCGACGTGTGCTTGTGCGAGCAAATAGTTTCTGAACGATTCATGAACAATTATGAAAAATAACAAGGCAAAGAAACTTACGCGCGATCCGCGTCCGTCGAAGTTCCTGGCTGGCGGGATACCAGGCGCCTAGAGAGGGCTTCTATCTGGTCGAGAGAAAGGTTGACCGAGGGGAGGTCAGGCCTTGACAAATGCGATGTCAAGTTTTTCGATGAAGCCAATAATGAAGACAAGTCGGCGGCCATTTTGTGTTTATGAATTGTCGTGGTTCTGAACGAAAGGGCACTTGTTTGTCGGGGGCCACTGAACCAAATCTTTGAAGCTGAAGTATAAATATCTCTAGAATGCAAGTAGAATGTGCTCAGGTTCAAACAGTACAACTTGATCTTATTGAGGGTCTTCAGCGCATATGTGAATCGGACCTCGCCATCGAAAAGAAACAAGTTACCAGCTCAAGATTCCAAGCCATATCCAGGTCGACCATCATACGGAAAACATACAACTCGCGATGATCAGTTGCAAACCTTATGTTGAGCCTCGCCCTAACATACTTGAATAGCGCACAAGCTGCAGCAAGCGCATGATATTTTGAATAAATAATTCAAAAAGGCGAAATATAACATGCGAATGGCTCACTTATTGTTACAAATGGTGAGGACAGTTCCTATTTGCTCTCATTGTCGTGATGGTGCGATGGCAAAGGGTCGATTACAACCCGTCAGGTCGTCGCTTCCTTTGCCTTTGCCAAATACTAATATTGTTTCTTATAGCCTCGAAATGCAAGTCCAGGCAGGCCCTGGGGCCGAAAACAGCAGAACTCCCCTCCTCATCAATGTAACTATTCATAATGTTGGCAAATATGACCGCTTTTGTCCTAAGTCAATATAACTATGTGGCTGGCATGAACTTTCTCCTGGTGAATCAATATAACCCCGCTTACTAACCAGAGTGTAAGCCTTTCTACGAGGCAAAGTCTTTATCTCGCAAGTCATCCCTGTGCCAATTGAAGAGCTCCGAAAATTACTTGCACCAAACTGAGAATGATTCCTATACCCCCGTAAATGGCCACAAGCAAAAAGGTCCAATACTGCAATGTATCCCGCCGGTCGCGAAGAAGTTCTCCCAACGAGGTGGGTCGGGAATTTTTAAGTTCCTTCGTAATAAGCTCGATTCTCTCGGATAAGACGGGAAAATGGCGAGCCGCAAAATACACAGGCTGGTCAGGGGACAATGGCAACGACCGTTGATGAATATACTTCCTCGTACAAAGAAGAGGGAGCAGCTGGTCTGCCTTCTGTAATCGTTCCATTGGTCTATATATCTGTGGGAATAGCTTTCTCGAGGGGCCATGCTGCCCGAACAGCAGGCGAAAGGATAAAAGCACTTCCCGCATGAACTGTAAAATCTCTTCCTCATTCGCGCGGGGGTTGAAAGCGTTGTTCTCCAGACTCGCGAATGAAAATATAGTTCCTTTGGACTGGAGCATGGCAACACAGAATGAAGGACAGCTGAACAGGGAAAGGGTTCTACTTGACTTGTTGTAGTCCAGATGTAGTGCCAGGCAATCGACCCAACGGATTCTGACGTGGAGCAGAGTGAGGTGATATGCATTCGTCTCGGCAGGATTCAATGGCAACCATGTGGCTGCTGTTTTACTGTTCTCGCTCGCATCCGGAATAATATTTGGAGAAGGCAGCAGGTTCCCGAAACCCTTCGAGATGACGAACAAAGGACGGTCGGCAAGATCGGCTGACAATTTGTTACTGTCAAATACCAGGCCAGAGTTTGATTGATCATCATGAATAGCAAAGTCGTCCTGGGAGTAGGCGTTGAAGGCGGGTCGGTAGAGCATGGACTGCCAACCTAGTATTGCGAATACGAGCAATCTTTGAGCCTTGGAGGCTTCACGAGTACCCTCCATCTGTTGCGTTTCGCGAAGGTGCCCGACCACGTCATCGATACTGACTCCTTCGTTATCTCGGACGAATGTAGCCACCGCCGTGAAGACTCGTTCAAATGCGTTGTTCTCGAGAAGGGTTTCTTGTCCCACCCGTAGTTGCCGGACCGGATGCGAGATATTTGCGACTTGGCCATGGAGCCAAGGGTGGTACCAGCTCAAGTCGTTCGATGTAGATTGAAAAATAGACACTGGGTGGGGGTGTTTGAAGAGCTCGTTCGTTCCAGTTGGAAACGGAACAAGGGTGTTCGTCGACAAGGCTTAAATTGGAACCGCGTTAGCTGCAGACCTCGAGGACGCCAAACGCAATGTCACGATGAACCTGGAAGACTTACATCTGGACCACTTGCGGACTCTGAAGCTCCGAAAACCAGTGGATAGCCTCGACCGGGATCGGGTCCCAGCCATCGAATGCGAAGAGGTATTCGTAGGCAGGGGTGCCAGTTCTCCAGTACTTTCGATATCTGGCTCTCGAGTCTCCATTTATCGTTTGAGAGTCCGACGGCGAATGGCTTCGTGGTAGAAACGCAGTGTTTACAAGAAATTGGAGGAAACCATACCGAGAAGCACGTGGTCAACCTTTGAATATAGATCTTCGATCTGACAGGGTCCTGGAATCCTTGTACTTTGTCATGTCTGCTTGCATGTCAGATGTTAGGATTGGAAACCTCATTCCCAAGATGCTGCCCCTTCCAAGCTGTGATCTGTTTCTGTCCGCGATCCCAATATATGGTGTTTTCGGTATTCTAAGTATACGATTACCAAACTCGTGAGCCACCTTGAATGTTGAAGGAATTACTATAGATATACGCACGTAACTGTGGATCAATTGCACGTTTTCCCGCTGCGGTCGTAGGTACCATATTGTCCACTGGCATGAGGTGAATACGGCACTGTTTTGAAAATATTTCATACCTTGTATATCACAGAAGAGCCGTTCGTGCGAATAGACATGCGAAATGAACAAAGGCGCGTACTGCTTTAGTCATGGCGTCATTCACAGGACTAAGATCACACCTGTGAATTTCTTCACCAGGTCGTCAAAGCGCCCACACGGAAGCAATCAAAGTCAACGTCTGATGAGACTGGTCGCGAGTCTAGACATTCCGTTCAACCTGCAGGGATGGGATCAAGAATATTAGTAAGCACAGCCCAAGACCCGTTGCTAGAATGCTCTCCATCATCCCTCGACGAGATATAGCTATCGTTGCCATTGTCCTTAGTCTCGTTATCCTTTTCATCCAACTTTCAAGTCTCGACACTTCCCTTAAACCACCAGGCCCGAAAATGGGTGTCACTCACGTCGTTTTCCTCCAATTCAACTCGTCTGCCAGCCATGGGGTCATCAATGATGTATGTGTCCCCTCGCAATCTTGATAATCTGAATCTTGCGAAGTTTCGATGGTTAAAGATCTCTAGACGTATGCTTGCATTGAAGGACAGTTGCATTCATCCGACCTCTAAGAAGCCGTATATCAAATCTGCATCCGGCGGTACAGATAACTCGCCCGCAGGACTCCAGGTGTGCTCAGACTTTTCCCAAAATGGTTTCTCCTGTGGAACAATTGCATTGTGTAGAATGGTATCACGCACGCATTTGTGATAGAATTTGAAAGCGCGGAGGACAGGGATTACTACGTCAATGACGACCCCACTCACAACGAATTCAAGAAACTAGCTGCCAAGGTCCTTGAAAGGGCGCAAGTCATAGATTTTATTGATGGGGTATTCAGGTTGTAATGGGCTAGGCTCTCTTACCGGTGGACTATTTAGCATTACCAAAGTCATGTGAATTGACTTCGCTGTGCATACAAAGATGCCTTCTATGGAGAGATTGAGCCGCTATCAGCATCTGGGCGCCGTGCCATTCCTCATCTCGGATTTCTCGCAACGCCTTTGCTTCCATGTGGGCGCTTTGACGACCTGGTGAAGAAATTCACAGGAGTGATTACCTTATCCTGGGTCTTCAGCGCGTACGCTATTCAAGTATGCTAAGGGGAGGCTCAACATACGGTTTGCGACTGATCATTGCGACTTTTGGATATTTTCCGTATGATGGTCGACCCGGATATGGCTTGCGACGTTCTTTTCGATGGTGAGGTTTGATTCACATACAAGCTGCAGCGAGAGCAAAATATCTGAAATAAATAATTCAAAAAGGCAAAATATAACATCCGAGAATGGCTCACTTATTAGAAACGGTGAGGACAGTCCCAGCTCTCTCGTCATCATCTACGCAGAGCTTGAGGGTGAATTCAAGCCCTAGAAAACGTTCAAAGAAAGGGAACTTATAAGTAGGTCCAAGATAGCTTACCGCCAGCATCATTCCAATATCGGCATCCAACTGCATCAATTTGAACACCAGGAAACTCGTCACTGATATAGAGGTAAGTCGAAGCAGATATTTCGCCAACAGCTAGCGCCGCGGACAAAAAAGTATCAGAAATTAGCACCAGACTCGGGTTGTGAATGTGCATTTGATGCAACGATTTGACGTAGATCTGGCAATCCGCAATCTGGGTCAAAAGATGGGAGAAAACAGCCCATACATATAAACTTGGACGAGCATAACCTTCTATCCAGGCAGCAATCCCGATCTCTCTGGATATGCCCCTACTTTCAAGCACAGCCGCAACGTAAGAACCTTTATGACGAACAGATGTAGCTGTTTGTAGACGCGCTATGGTGGGTCGTGATGGGGCTATCTATGGGCATTTGTCCGTCGAATGAGACCGCCAGCATAGGGACGAGTGGTGGTATTTTAGGTTGGTCTAGAGGCCACGAGCACAGAAGTCAACTCCGAGTCTGAGGAAGAAGCCAACCCCGGTCGGCAAAAATAATCCTCCCTCGAATCAATCCCTAACTCGTCTGGTTCTGGAAAAAAAAATGGTCATCCTTTAGTTACTGGAAACAAGTGGGCGGATCCTCTTGGCCTGCGCCGAAAGAGTCAACACTCTCCCCGTCGAACTATGGCTCGCCCTTACCCTTCTCGAAACACCCGAAAATGCCAAAACGGTTCTTGATAACGCGAAGAAAGCAAGTCCGATTGGCCATGAGATTTTTAGGGACTAAGGAGGTGATCGAGGAGTGGAATAATCGTCCTTGATGGTGACGTCACAACCAAACAGTTACAACTCTCTTCGTCTTGGACATCATCTCCTTAATCACAATCAACGATGACTACGGACAACAAAATGGACGTTGATGAGAACGCTGCATCTACAACTGAACCCCTCTCTCGAACGAAACATGCCTCTCCGGATCCCTCCATATCACCTCATGATGCAAAACGTCCCAGACTCAATGATTTGCCTCTGGATCAATTGACGACCATCAACGACACTATGAACCAGGTTTCAAACATGAGCTTTTGGCCTCGGATGTTCGAGGCTTCCTCTGGTGAACCTGAACAAACGAATTTCCTATTGTTACAAGTCTTGACTCATCTCACATCTAAATTGTCGACAACGGATTCAAAATCCATATTTCTTAACACTTTGAACTTGGGCGATGCGGTGCAGCTCATAAATAATCTCAATGACGAAGAGCTCAAAGAATGGGAGACTGGATTAGAGAAAGGTGTGAAAGAGCAGGATTGGACGGACCTTATCACCCATCGTACGTATGATTTCACACTAAGAGATTGGATGGTTGTTTCATGATATCAAAAGCGAAATTGAGGAAGCAAATCACAACTCATAAATTAGAGCGCGTCACCTCGGATTTCCTGTAAGTTTCCAAGACTTACTATTTGTCCTAATACTTGACTCTCTTTGTCAATAAAGTGAGGGGCAGGCCAAGCAACTTCATCAAATGTTTCGTCAGGAATACCGAGGAGGTGCCGTCGAAAACTTTATTGAAGCTTTGAATATATATGGCAACATGTATGACCCCAACAAGTATTTTGGACGGACCATCCCTTTAGTACAGTCGAGTGCTACTGGTAAGTCCCGTCTGGTGGAGGAGATAGGAAAACTCGTACGTTTGGCTTTCACCCTCTCCCTCAACATTTAAATATTGCAGCCTACAGGTGCCAACACTCAGCATCTGCTTTCGAGAAAGCGCATTGCCCTCAAGCAGTTGGCCCCCCAACGATGAACCAGCCCGTAGGTTTCTTCTACAAGCTCGGTCAGAGAGCCCTCAGTATAAGGTATATGAATCAATGATGCTACACAATATATTTTTCAAGCTTACAATGTGCTTTAGGGCGAAGAACTTGCTGCAGCTTTCCTTGGAGCAGTGGCCTATGTCGTGGGTAACAAGATCAAGGATCGGGACCCTTCGACCAAAGATTGGATGGCCGACTGGCGACTTGAAAACCCGATCGACATTACCAACTCGACTCGATATAAGTGCTTCGCTGAGGTGGAAGCTAAAGCTGAGGAACTACTTCTCAAGAATCAGCATGAGATCACAACCCTGCGCCAGCCTTTCAATTCCAATTCCGAATGGCATATTAAGCTCTTCAGACTTCTTACCCAACCATATTTTGACACTCTTTCCATCGTTATGAAGGAGCGCTGTATCAAATATTTCGTGCTTGCGTTCGATGAACATTCGCAGCTGAACTTCAACCAAACCCCACTTGAATCAGGCCAACCACCTGCGCGGTACCCTCTCTGGGGAAAGTCCCTCATCGCTCTGCGGCGCATCATTAAGGCCTATGATGGGTTTGTTTCCGATGTTCCTTTCTGGTTCCTCATCCTAGATACGAACTTGTCCCCGATTGATATCGTTCCTCCGCGTAAAGATGCTTCCTCAAATAGGTTTGTGAAAAGTTACATACCCTTACCTCCTTGGTCGTCCTTTGGATTCAACCAGATGGTTGAGATGGATCTCTCTGCACGAATCAAATTACCTACTGATGTGCTCACCATGCAGCATCTCAAAAGATACGGCCGCCCGGTGAGTAGCATGTCCCTGTTCTTCTGGAGTTGCTGCTCATCTATCCTTCCGTAGTACTGGTCGACGCTCACAGACCAGCAAGTGCTGACCACAGCATATGAGAAGCTCTTTTCGCGTGAGGGATTTGTCCCCACCAATGTGGATCATGTCTTTGCGGCTTTTGCTGTACGTGCTGGTCTCGAGATCGGTCAAGGGGAAGCATCTGAGCGCCTAACTATCCAAGCTGTGGGCAGTCATATGCGCATATTGAAATCTGTCGTAGGCTCGCTTGCAAACACTATTTCACCCTCAGAACCAATGCTTGCCCTTGCTGCTGCAAAAGGGCTGAACGTGTCGGAAGAAGCGTATCGGCTGGCTATTCAGACTCTCCTTGACGAGCTCATTTTAAAGGGTCTTGTCCTAGATCGAGGCCTCCTGGGCGAGTTGTCTACTCGCATTTTGTTATTGCGGGCCCGCGACAAAGCCTCGACGTCGGTTTCAGGAGACAAGAGATGGTTCAAATTTGATGAAGCAAGTGGGGTGCCTTCGGTCCGGGCTGTGCGGTTATCCAAATTTTTACAGACTACGCTAGGGGA
>Ga0307509_10008324_pt1 | contig 13247 bp, 5 predicted proteins | sample 10_EM_MG_FD_202245 | JGI IMG/M metagenome (GOLD analysis project Ga0307509, IMG submission 202245) | Populus trichocarpa ectomycorrhiza microbial communities from riparian zone in the Pacific Northwest, United States - 10_EM | ecosystem: Host-associated > Plants > Roots > Unclassified | place...
GAAGGAGTCAAAGGGACACACATAAAAACCCCACAACAGATACAAAGAAAACGCAACGAGGCCCCGAAAGCAGTTATAAAAAACTAGGTGGTTAACTGTGTGAGATAGCAAAATTGGAAATGTCTAGAGAGGAGCGAGCAAAAAAAAAAGAAGAAGAAAAAACAAAAAATAAGAAGAAGAGTGGGAGACCTAGTCCGCGGGTCAAAAGCTCTCCAATTTGAAGTGGGTTCTGTGCAGCAGACTGTACAAGTGCTTGAGCGTCCGTGTTTATGGCGTAGAAATCGATACCCTGTTTTTTTTTTTCCCAAAACCGAATCAATATATTTTGAGCACATGATTGTTAATGAGTTGTGATTAGACATGAATGAAGAGAAGACGGTTACAAAATCGCAAAGTAGGCAACTCACACACATGATCAGTTACCAAATTAGAAGAAGAAGTGGGTTTTACTTATAATGATGAACAAAAAAAAAGGTAGAAGAACCTGCAAATCGCTGCCTATCATGCGATTAACGGCATTGTTGCCACCGCCACCAACACCAACAACCTTTATCTTGGCAGACTCCATGGGGGCAAAGGAACAGCTTACACTGCCATGTTTCGATGACGACAGTCTCCTTCTCTGAGAGAAACGGCATAGTTGTTTCTGAAATGATGTTGAAAATGAAGGAGACGATGTGTTGGGGTTAGCTAGTTGAAGTTGAAGTGTTGCCATATCTTGTCTTTCTAATTGCAAATATTTTTGGTTTATGAGAAAACAAAAAGCGAGTGAGGGACAAGAAGAGGTTTATCTAGGGTTTTTTTAAGTTTTATAAATATTTCACATTTTCTTCTTGTTAGGATGGACAAAAGGCAGAGATGCTGAGAGATATTTTGTTTTTCGAGCTGCATAAAAAGATTGGGTGGACCCTTTTCTGCTTCAACTTTATATGTATACGTTTTTTTTTTTTTTTTTTTTTTTTTAACGATCTCGTTTTATTAGATACAGTTTTTGTTATAGTTTTGAATTGTGCCCCGGTCTGGTGGGTGAACTCGGGGCTAGAACCTAGCCGAGTTGAAGAAAAAATAAAGAAAGGAAAAACCTGGTATGACCCGGTGATCTGGCAAGACCTGATCAAAAACTTGATTGCAACCCGTTGACTTTTGTTTTTTTTTTTACTAAAACGACGTCGTTTTGATTTAAAAAAAGAATTGACCCGGGCTACCCGGTGAGCCGGTCAAAACCCGGAACTCGGGCCTTAGACCGGGTCGGGTCTGAAAACCATGGTTTTTTTCCTTGAAACCCATTTGTATTTTTTTACAGTATTTTTGCAAAAAAATAAATTAATATTTTTTTATCGTTTTGATATAATAATATCAAAAATAAAAAAATTATTTTAATACATTTTCAAATAAAAAATACTTTAAAAAATAACCGCTATCACAATGTGAAAAGTTTTAACTTTTTAGGGGTGAAAATCACCATCCCCCTTTACTTTTAATTTTTGATCATATACCCTCTACATTATTGATTTTGATCTACAACAACCCTTTTATTAGAGAAGTTATTACCTTTTTAATCCCTCCATCTAATTCCATTATATATATTGTTACATAGTCAATTTCTTATCGAAATTTTCCAGCCCTATATCGTAGTCCAGCAATGGGATAGACACTACATCAGTAACAGGGATATATACAATCTCCCTATGATGTAAGTCTTTTAAATCTTTCAAAGATGGGATGAATTTTAAATTAGGTTTTATCGCCTCAGCAAGTCTTGGCACCTGCGGCAGCCCCACCCTTGGAAGGGATTGACCAAGGGTCTCTTTAGTAAGATAGCACCACTCTTTAAGAGATGGATCAGAAGGCTCCCTAGAATCCAATAAATCACCTTAGGATATATTATCCTTGATAGGAAGTAAGTTTATTTTTAAATTAAAATAATTAACTCTCTGACATACACTTTCTATCTAAAGATCTTCAATGAGACCTTTTAGACTCTCACACAATCTCTTTGAAAGTGGTTCTCCCTGGTACGATTGCACATTCTTCTTGAAAGGACTCTCCCTAATATGATTGCATAATCTCTTTAGAAAAGGTTCTCCCTAGTTCTTGGAAGGGGTTATTCCTAGTGTGATTGCACAATCTCCTTAGAAGAGGTTCTTCTTAGTGCGATTCCACACTCTTCTTGGAAGGAGTTCTCCCTAATGTGATTGCACAATCTCCTTAGAAGGGTTTTAATCTAGTGTGATAGCTCTACCCTCTATGATAGCTTAAGATGGCCAACCTCAACAAAGCAACAAGACACCCATTTTATGGCTAAATATACACCACCAAGGCTAACTAAAACATAGAGAACTAACACAACTCTTCAGATAGGCTCCCAGACCTTATGTTATCTCCAGGATGATCTTGAATCTCCCACTCTCAGGTTTGGTCTCTCTAGTGGGGGGTCTTTCATGCCTTATGTCATTGCTATGAAGGCCACAAGCCTTTAACTCTTAAAAAAAATGAAATAAATATCTAAGAAAATGATTGACTTGGTCTCTGTAATGCATTAGCACCACTCTTCTAGGGTTTCTCCCCGTCTCTTAGAAAATTTTCTAAGTATAGGCTTCGACATGGGTATATCCCCTCTACCCCTTAAAAATCTTCTAAGTATAGACGTCAATAGGGATTCACTTCCCTCAACCTCTTAGAATGTTTTCTAAGTATAGACACACCCTCTTTAGGTTCCCCTCCTCCCATTAGAAAAATTTTTAAGTATGGACATCGACATAGGTCCATCCCCTCCGCCCCTTGATGATTTTCCAAGTATAGGCATCAATAAGGATTCATTCCTCTCAATCTTTTAGAATATTTTTCAAGTATAAGCTCACCCTCTTTGGGTTTCCCTTACCCACTTAGAGATTTTCTAAACATGGGCTCCACCCTCTATGAGCTCCTCTTAGTCTCTTAGAAATTTTTTTACATATAGGCTCACCCTCTTTGAGTTTCTCCACCTATTAGAAAAATTTTATAAGTATGGGCATCGATATAGGTTCGTCCCTTCCATCCTTTATGAATTTTCCAAGTATGAGTGTCGATAGGGATTTGTTCCCCTAAGCCTCCTAGAATATTTTCGAAGTATAGGCTTACCCTCATTAGGTTCCCCTTTACAGCTTGGGAATTTTTCAAATATGGGCGTCGATAGGGATTTGTTCCCCTCAATCTTTTATAATATTTTCTAAGTATAGACTCATCCTTCTTAGGTTCCCCTTACCTACCTGAAGATTTTCTAATTACGAGCTCCACCCTCTATGGATTCTTCTCAGTATTTTAGAAAATTTTCTAAATATAAACTCACCCTTCTTGGGTTTCTCCACCTATTAGGAATTGTTTCTAAGTATGGATTCCTCTATGGTTTTACCTTACTCTCCTAGAAAATCTTCCAAGTATAGGTTCCTCTATGGTTCACCTCTTTATAGTTAGAAATTATTTTTTCAAACATGGGGCATACCCCTACACGCAAACCTTCTGGTATATTACCCGGGGATTCCACCTTTTTTTTTCATACAAAGTAAATTTGATAAACTATTGTACCAGGTACTTTTACAAGTTTTTACGTATAAATATCACAAAGACTTGAAGGGTTCTAATAAACCCAGATTTAACAGGACTAACCCCCTAAAAAAAAAACCACCTCCCTTAGGCTTAGCCAAAGGAAGGACCTAACTTCCCTTGGGCTCAGCCAAGGGAAGGACCTAACTCCTTTAGGTTCAACCTAACCCTAGTCCCATGGATACAAAAACATTTTGGATCCTACTCTCCCTACACCCTTAGGTGTATAAAAGTTCTTTAAGGGCTCACCATATTTCCATCAACATTAACACATATGTTAGAGATACTTTTCCTCATTAAAACTATTATGAAAATATTACGCTTTAGTCTCTCTTCTCCATAAAGAGACTCATGAGCTATAAATAAATCATGAATCTTTGAACCAAAAAAGGGTTCAGAATCTCCATTCTTTACTGCATATTTATTTCTAGAGTATCTCTTTATAATATTATTGCATTTTCTCTAAAAAAATCATTGACTTATTCATCAAAGATTCTCTAGATTCACCAAAGGAGACCTTTTACAAGTATCAAACAACACCTTCAACCATATTAGCTAGGAAGAATAGATCAGATTGCTAGAAAAAAAGAGATTAACTGATTATCCAAGATATAAGCTTTGCTCCCAAGCTACTTGGATTTTTTGGGACATCATCACCATATGCACAAGTAATGGTTGCTGGAGGTGTCAAAGCTAAAAAAAAAAAAAAAACCCCCCAATTTAAAGCTTCCACAAGCTAAAACAAGAAAATCCCCATCTCTAAATGGTTGAGTTGTATTTGTGGAGTTAGCTGATATGGATGGTCTTATAATCAACAACAAACAATAGTTAAACAAAAATGAAGGAAAAAAATCCATTGATATTCATGTAGCTTGTTTATTCCTTTATCTTAGAAGCTAACCCTAGTTTAAAGAGAAATTATTTAGATATAGAGATCAAGCTGCCAATTTTTTCTCTTGTTTAAAGTCAGTTAGCCAAAGTTTCACTACCATGTCACCTATTAGCCTTGCCTCAACATTGTTAAACACAACTTGAATTTTTGCTAGAGTTTTTGTTAATTTCTTGAGATCCTTATCGATGCCAATCCGTGCACTAAGTTCTCTCAAGATAGGTGAAGCTATACAAAAACAAAAACAAAGTAAATTTCAAGCAGAAAAAAACCAATTAGCAAAACGATGAAATTAAAAAAAAACCGATGAGCTGAACTATGAATGCTTATATTAGCACACTTGAAGGTTTGGTGGTAAAGGGAATGTAAATCAATATAAGTCTTGTTCTCGTAAGCTCATTACAAAGAGGTTGAATAAAAAATTTCCTAACTATGGTATAAGATTAAAACATTTTGCTAACAAAATGAAAAAGATGAAAGACAAGTATAATTCAACTACTGATATGGTCAATCAAAGTGATTTTGGTTGTAATGACATCAAAAAATATGTTGAGGTTGATAGCAAAGAAGTTTTAGAGGTATACCTATATGTTAATTATATTTTTTCTTTCCATATATTTTTAAACATATTACTTCCAAACTAATATACTTTATTTGATTATAAAAACATATAAATAAGACTTAGCTACCTGGTAAATCATTTCTTTTGTTTGAGCACTTAGATGTAATTTATGGAAAAGATCGTGCAAGTAGGACAACAACTGAATCACATAGAGATGCATTGGAGGATGTTGAGCTTGCAGCAAAAAATGAGATTAGTTATGACAACTCCTATGATATATCACCACTTGCTCTATCAAATGTTTTGCCTCCCTCATCCAAAGTTGTTATAATTGCTAGTTAAATCAATTCTAGATCCTCTAATCAAAATAAATAAATAAAAATTTCTATAGAAGTTTTTAACATTAATGAGTTGGTTGGAGCATTTAAGATGGGCATTAAGTCATCAAATGAGAATATAAAGATGGTTGCAAGAAAAATTGATAATGGTGTTAGTGCTAAAGTTGACATTGTTGCAAAACTTAAGAAAAGAAACCTAACATGTGAAGAGCAAATGAAGGTTGGGATTAAGTTGATGGATAAACCAAAGTATATCCATTTGTTTTGGGGTTTAAGAGAGAACAAAGTGGGGTGTTGTTAAAAGGCTAATTCGGAAGTTGATGGTATACTAAGTTAGAGTTTATCATATTGTTAGTACTAAAATTAGCCTAAGGTTTTTAACGTTCTAGGTATCATGAATGACACAATCAAAAGATTAATGTCTTATCCCAAGTGCAGGTGTGTCAAAGTAATAAATAACCTGGCAAGATCGGGGTCAAACCACAGGGAGGTGAACTATATAAAATTATAAACAATAAATGAAAAGGAGTTGAAGAGAACTTTTAAGATGTGATATTGATGTAAGGATTAAACAAGGATAAAATAATTGTCAAGGTTAAAGGATCCACTAATGGTATTTCAAATAAGTATAGTATAAACTCTTTTTATTACTCAACTGAAAACCACACACAAAGGAGGTTCCAATCAGATTATAAATTACTAACATGATTATATTAATTATCTTATTTGAGTAATGCCAAAACTTGTAAATGTGGTCAGGTATTCATGGTGATAACTTATGTTAACAACAAATCAAGTTCCTTTCATAGCACAAGTGTCGGTTATACCATACAGTAGGCTATGAAAGTGCCAAGTATTTGTTGTACCAAGGGTTGTACAACACAAATCTAGATTAATCATTTAACAAGCAGGGTATTACGAGTGAGTAAAATAACAAATACAAAACATGTTACTATCAAACATGCTCAAGTCCATGTTGAGTTTATACTATACTTATTTGAAATACCATTAGTGTAATTTTATATCAATATCACATCTCAAAAGTTCTCTTTAACTCCTTTTCATTTATTATTTGTAATTTTATATAGTTGACCTCCATGTGGTTTGACCCCAGTCTTGTCAGGTTATTTATTACTTCGACACTCCTGCATTTGGGATAAGACATCAATCTTTTGATCGTGTCAAGTTTTTGGCATCATTTAACAGAGTATTAAAAGTGAGTAAGATAATAAATACAAAACATGTTAGTATCAAACATTAAAGTCCATGTTGAGTTTATACTATACTTATTCTTACACCATTAGTGTAACCTTTTCACTTTGACAAAATTAACTTAGCTAAACATAATGAAGAAGAGAAACACAAATAAATAAAATAAAAACATAATAATGATATACATTAAGGAAGTAAAGTAAAGGAGATGAAAAACATAAACAAGATATTAATATAACATAAAATAAAACTTGAACATTACAAAAAACAAGGAAAGAGAGTAAGAGCAAGATCTTGATCTGAAAACTAAGATGTCTCAATGTATGGCAAATGCCTTCTTTTATAGGCTAAAATTCAGAACTATTGATTTGATGACTAATTATTGAGTGGGTTGCCACCTCTTGACTTGGTGATAACCATTATCTTTTTGTCTGAACAAAACATCATTACTAACATCAGAATTTGAATAGATAGGCTTCATGAAAGTTCTGGGAATTTTACTCATCTTTCCAACAAAATAAGAATGAGCACATTTGGACTTCTAGAACTTGAGATACGGGTTGAACACTGAATAGTGTCTGGGCTGCAGGACAGATTCTGACTTCTCTTTTGTTGCTACAATTTAAACTTAAAAACAACATTTTTGAATCTTGGACTCTTCATGAAAGTTTTTGGTCTATGTCTTAGCTTTCCATCCATATAACCCATACCTAAATCCAAGTGCTACAGTTCTAGTTATGATCCAATAACCAAATGGTGTTCCAGTTTGAATTGAACCAGCCTCTCTTCTTTAAGCTTAACTCTCTCTTTGTCTTTTCACTTTCAATAGTTAAACACATCAATCAATTCTTTAAATTGTGAGATATATTTGCATTCAAAATGAGCATTTACCATAAATTAAAGATATCTTATGTTATCGGACTTGCTATTGTAAACATGCTCAAGTTAGGGAATTTAATGATACTTTAAGTGCAATATGATGACATAAAACCTTAATGAAAATGCACTTTTAAGTACTAATAAATGAACTATGTTGTTTCACTTGCTTATTAAAGATGTTATTAGCATATTGAAGATGTATACAAAACAATTTATGAGACACGCGAGACAATATTGACCATGTAATTACAAAGATAAATGAGTAATGACTTGAGATTAAAAAGGAAAATGAATCAAAGAATTAAAAAAATTTATGTTGCTTTGTTTAAAAAATCCAAACATAAGTTAATTTGAAGCAATTACAAATGCCTTAAAGTTAGTTAATTGCCAAAACACCGTGTTAATTAACGTAAAATAAATTATGTATTTTTCTCAAAATAAAATAATATTTAAATAAATACTAATAATGATTTTCTAAAAAACAATTTTATTCATTATATTAAAAACAAAATAAATTAAATTGTTTTGGTTAAAATATATGCTATAATCTACCCTTTAAATATTAGACAAGATAAGGGTATTACTGTCATTACAATATGTTGTTCTGTCTTATCCAATGTCTACCATATACAAAATAGGGCAAAATATTCAGTCTCGTCAAATGCACAGCAAACACAAGATATGACAATTATTTGTCCAATGCAGTCCTGTCCAGTCTAGTCCAATTAATGTTGTCCAACATATCAAACAATACCTCACATTCATGCCTTCCTATAATTTCCACACCTAGTGTTGACGATTGACTAAGAACTTATAGCCCAATCTTTTATCCCAAACCTTAACAATCATGAACTTTTCATGAGGTTGATGTAGACGTCTTTTCTCTTCTAATGTGAATTATATGGTAAGGCACTCTAGCTCATCCTCTGTAATATATCTATGAAAGGATTTGGTTGAGAAGACTTGTCTTCTCAGTTATCTCTCTCCCTCTATCTCTTTTTGTATTTTTTGACAAAGACAGGTCTCCTTAGGGAAGATAGCAGAAATTGACTAGTTAAACAATAGATAAGGTGTTTGGGGAAGGAAGTAGTGTACGTGGATGATAGACTGGCCATTTGACATGTGTTCGAGCTGATATTTGGGTCCACAAAATAATAACATCTTATGGTGAAACAACAATGCTTTTTGGGGCCATGTGGACTTGGTCAATTGCCATTTGAGTCAAAGATCTATGAAAATCCAATTTAATTTCAATTTGAATTTCAAGTCTTTTAATTGTTCTTTAATTATTTCTATAAATAGAATAATTATTAGTTAGTCAGGGATATGATAAATATTTTAAAACAATTCCTTTAATCTTTAGAGGCTTAAGCTATAATTCAATCCCTAATAAATAAATTCAAGTTATCAATTTTAGTACATTACTCTAAATTCCTACTATTTAATCATTCACTCTTATATTCTTATTACAATCTATCAAATTAGAATTACAACTCAAACTAAAAAAACCACAAGTTCACTACAATATGGTATCAGACTCAAGCGGTCCCTTCCTTCACAATGGAAGATGGAACCCTAATGCTTTTAAAAAACTGTATCCAACATGAAACAATAGCAAAAAGAACAACAACATCAACATTAATCCCAATAAAGAGTGTTAGAAGAATTAGTCCAACAGTTATAGAATATGTGCAATTAAGGTTCAAGGTAAGAAACTCGTTGAATATCTCATGAACACCCTGATAATATTTGTTAACATAAAACAAATCAACAATATATTCTAATTAGAGTTATAAAATTGGATTCCCCTAATTTTAATGGGGATGATCTAGTGGATTGGGTGTATAAAGCCACCTAGTTTTTCAATTACTACAATACACCTCCTAAACATCGGTTATTTATGAAAATTTTCATATGGAAGGTAAGCTTATTGCGTGGTTTTAAGAGATGGAGGAAACATATGTTATTATAAGTTGGGATGTTTTTTTTAAGGCCATTACAAATTTTTTTTTGTTCTTTGTCTTAGAATGACTCTATGAAGAGTTCATCAATTTAAAATAGACCTTTTTGGTGGAGGTGTATAAAAATCAATTTTAGTTGTCAAACTAAGTTAGGGGTCTTTCAGACTTTTACTGACTAAGCTGTTTCCTTAGAAGAGAAGATTAAAGGAAGAAATTAAATGTAGGGTTAGAATGTTAAATCCCTAAAATTTGGTATCTACTTATGGGTTAGCAAAAATGCAAGAAGAGAACCTTGTGGTGATAAGGAGAAGTTAGTGGCCAAACCTCTTACGGGCCTTTAATAAGACCAACCCACCAAGCATGTCTAAGGTTAAAATAATCACGAACCCACCAATTCAAAAGTTGATGCCAGGCCAACTTAAGGAAAAAAAAGAATAAAGGGCTTTGTTTCAAGTGCAATAACATATATAGCCCAAGTCATAAGTATGGTGGCTTAAAATTATTATAAGAAGATGGTGAGGTAAATGGTGAGGATAGTTCTATAATTATAGAGGCCGACTCTCATTAATTTATAAAAGCTAGTGAAAACCAAGGAGAAAGTGGAAATTTTATTACATATAATAAATGGGAGTCCTAACCCAATGATAATAAAGGTCTAAGCTAAGATAAACAATCAAGCAATTATGGCCTTGGTTGATACAGAAAGCACCGATGAATTTATACAACCTTGAATTGCTAAAAAAAATAGAGTTGAATGTTATTACTCATCACTTAAATGGAGTTGGAATCACTTATGGCTCTAGAATTTTAAGCGAGAATAACTGTTTGGATTTTAAATTTATGATTCGAGGGATCTAGTTTTAGACCCCAAGCTTTTATGATTTAGTTGAGTGATTGCAATATGATTTTAGGAATTCAGTGGTTAAAGAGGTTTGGTCCTATATTATGGGATTTCAAAGCTCTTCGTATAAAGTTTCAATATAAAGTGTTCAAAGCTTAGATTAAGGGGTTGGGGGCACAAGATTCCAAAATGGATTGCATGCTAGGGTTTTGAAAATAGCTAAAAAGGAAAGATGAAGGTTTGGTTTTCCAAATTTAGGATTTGGAAACGAAAGTCTCTATTATTGGAGTGGTCTCTAATTTGTTCCAAGATCTATTCATAGAGCTTTTCCAAGAGCTTAAAGGGTTGCCTTTAGAGTGGACCCATGGTTATCCTATTATACTTAAAGATGAAACCTCTCCAATTAGTATGAGGCCTTACATGTATCCCTATTACTAGAAAACCAAAATAGAAAATAATATTAACTAGCTGCTTCAGCTAGGTACCGTTAGACCCAATCAAAGTTCATTTTCCTTACTACTTCTTTTGGTGAGAGAAGTTGATGGATCCTAGAGGATGTGTGTAAATTATAGAGCTCTTAATAAAGAAAATATTAAAGACAATCTTCTTATTTAAATGGTTAAAGAACTCTTATATGAGCTACATGTGTCTTATTTCTTTTATGAGTTGGATTTAAGTCTAGTTTTCACTAAATTAGAATAAAGCCTGCAAACATTTATAAGACTACTTTTAGAACTTATGAGGGACACTATAAGTTCTTAGTGATGCCATTTAGGCTTACTAATGCTTCATTAACTTTTCAAAGTTTAATTAATTAATAAGATATTTTGCTCCTTACCCTAAAAAACTTGTTTTAGTTTTATTTGATGACATATTATTCTATAGTAAATTTAAAGGAAGCACTTGAGTTATTTAATAATAGTATTAAAAACTTTATCCCTACATAAGTTGTATGTTAATATGTCTAAATACAAGTTTTTCTATATGAAAATTAAGTATTTGAGGCATATAATGTCTACGGATGGGGTATAGACTAACCTAAGCAAAGTAAAAACTATGGTGAGGTGGCCAAGACCAGTCACTCTCAAGTTTCTAGGCTTGACAATAAACTATAAAATGGTATGGAACTTTAGCAAAACATTAACTAGGCTTCTTAAAAAAAGGGTTTTCAAATGGGATGATATAACAGAAGAGGCATTTGAAAATCTAAAGAGAATAGTTTTTAATCCTCTAGTTTAAACTTTGCTAAATTTCACACAACTCTTTATTGTTGATGCTTTAAGGGTAGGAATTGGTGTTATGCTAATGTAAGGGGTAGACCTATTTCATATCAAAGTAAGGGACTTTAAAGAAAAAGTTGAATTTGTCCACTTATAAGAAAGAATTCCTAGCCCTATTGATAGTAGTCTAGAAGTGGAGGACCTATTTAATATCAAAATAGGTCAACATAGTCTTAAGTATCTTTTAGAACAAAATGTGCTAGTGTATATGTCATGTAACTAATCAGTTGGTTACACGTGGCACTAACTTTATTAATGCAAAATATATTTATTAATAATAAATATAATTCTTATTATTTAATATTCATGTATGTTTGATTAATAAGTCCATAGTAAATATAAAGTCATTAAAACAAAAATGCTTTTAAAAAATATAAACTTGTTATAATTATGAGATTCTTATTGCATTAAAGCATTCCTAAATGTTCATAGTTAGTGCTCTATTAAGACTAGATATTAATTAGAGTTGTTGAGATTGATATATATCATGTCTTTTTCTTTGTGAAAAGAAATAACAATTCTTATAAGTTAAGATACGAGGGATACCTAGAACTAATATGTAGGTACTTATTACATGACATGTACACTAAATTGACCGTAAAAGGATTCCATATATAGAGATCACATGTATTTATAGAAAGCTCATATGACAATTATGTAAGTGATTCTTAGACTTAAGATTACTAAATTATCCTATATAAGGTATGTTATTCTTTGATCTTGATTACACGTTATCCTACTCCAGAATAATACACGAGCAAATATTGGGTATAACATGAACTATATAAAGGTATTTGAGTGATTAAGAGAGGATTCTGTATCCTAGGTGAATTAAGGAAAATATTTCATAGATTCTCAAGTTGTATTGATTGTGAGATCCTTGTACAAGATGAAATGAGACTTAAAAAGAGTTTCAAATCTTATTCAAATAATCAATGACTATAGTGTTATGAATAAATATGATTTGACAGAGCAGACACGCTTTATGCTCCAATATCTAAATCAAAATATTCTTGATGGAGGAATAATAATCACATTGAGAAATTAGTCACTAAAAAGTTAAGTCAAACAATTTATGACTTTTCTAATAATTAAAGGATCATTACATATTACTAGACGAGTGCACTCAATCTTCAAATATAAATCAATCAATTTGTTGACTTAATAATAAATTAGATTGTTTTATTTATTTAATCATATTTTATTTAGAATTATGATTTATATTTAAGCCAACATATTAAAGAACCTAATGGGTCACACATATAAGAAATACTAGTTAGAAATTAAACTATAATTATTAATCAAGTGTAACTTGATTGTAAATAAGTTTTAGAGATTGAGGACTAGAATGCAATTACTATAACGAATTACAATTCTAGACCTAGAAAAATTAATCAATTTATAAAATTATCATGAAATAATATATGTGATATTTTTTAGAGGTAAATTAATATTTTATCATTTATAAAGTTATTAGGTTTTCTTATAAATAGAATGTTATGTCTCATAATTTCTAAAATCTATAAGCTATGTTATAGAACATACAATACAAAAACACTTAAAAACACAAAACAAAGAGTTAGCACTTAAAGGTATAACAATCTCTCTCTCTTAAAGAGGTTTTAGAAGATTTCTCACTGATGATTTATATGGATTATTGTTAGAGGCTAGAAACTTGGACTATTTATGATTTACGACAACTC
>Ga0307509_10008325_pt1 | contig 13246 bp, 14 predicted proteins | sample 10_EM_MG_FD_202245 | JGI IMG/M metagenome (GOLD analysis project Ga0307509, IMG submission 202245) | Populus trichocarpa ectomycorrhiza microbial communities from riparian zone in the Pacific Northwest, United States - 10_EM | ecosystem: Host-associated > Plants > Roots > Unclassified | place...
TGCCATCACCCCGCTCGACTCCTACAAAGCAAGATTCACCAAATGTCTCGCCTCATACACTACCGATGACTCCCCCATCCCCGGCTTTCACCTTCCCGTCCAAGGAATTGGGATACGCGTCTTCCGATGCTTCGTCCAATTCTTCGGCTAGATCTTCACTCGCGCGGACGGACCTAGGAGGGCCACGGAGACGCGGGTTCATGCGACCTCAAGGGACTGAGTTCTCGACCTCGGCGCGGTCTAGGGAAAGTGTGATGGCGCTAGGGAGCATTGCTCATCTTCAATACTTTTTTGCAAAGACCGGATTGTTGGATGGGAAAGGGGCGTAAGTTTGGCACAATCACTCCCCTGCATCGTTAGAGCTTCTCTAACCACGTACACAGCGGACTACAGACGAAGAAGAGCTCGAGTAACTTGACGGTGGACACAACAACCCGGGGGGCCCTCCAGGACTCGACTTATTCCTCGCTTCGATCGTCACCAGAACTTCTCACGCCCATGGAAGCTGACTTCTTCTCCGAATCGCCCTCTGAGCTCGATGATTTCAGCTTTGATGAGTCGATCATGCTACCGCCTACTACCTCCACGTACAACCCTCAGACAAAACATATCCCTCCAACGCCAAATCCTCAGGTCCTCAGGGAGCAATTGCGCTGTGCCTTGGCAGTGACAAAAAGTGCGTGGCTACAAAGCTTTGCAATTCCGGGTGGACCAGCGCGCAAGGAGAAGGTAGAGGGCGAAGAGGACTTGGCTCCATTACCGCCTGGATTTAATGAGCTTCATGGAAATGAGTTGGTGGAATTGGCGACTTCCGCCATTCGGGCGGCGAAGGCATACTACTATACCACCGATACGTCACTTTTGTCGACGCGGGATGACAAGTCACTAAGGGAGGGTTTTCTGGGGATCCTAGACGTACTCAAGAGACTGGCGCAGAGGAAATTCGATGGTGGTGTGAAACCTGAGGAGCGAGACGCCGTAGTCAAGTGGATCGACAGCGTGGAGTTATCATTGGCAGCAGAAGAAAACGCAATAGCGGACATGAGGAAGAAGGGCAGAGAATGGCTGGAGGGCAGCTGGGAAGGTCGGGAAATGGGTTTGCTCCCTAATCGCCCTAGGCCCCCAATCCCCAAAGTCGAGCCTGACATGCTAATCAAATCGCTAGCAGACCGCTATCACCTATTCCTAACCTACTTCGATCCCTCCTCGGACACCCTCCCCCCACTTGTTCCCACCGAACTGGCGGCCACGCTTCCGACACCCTTCCTCCTATCCCTCCGCTCCGGCCTCCGCCTGATCCTGATTCATAACGCTGTTGTCCGCCGCTCCAAGCGACCCTTTGGCCAGATACCGAACTATCATAAAGAATTTAGCAAACCTTACCGCTCAGCAGAGAACTTGCGCTTCTGGAAGAAGGCTGCGGAGATTCGGTGGGAGCTGAGGTTGAAGTTTGATGCCATGGGCGTGGTTAACGGGACTGAAGACGGGTGGCGGGATTTTCAGAGGGATATTGGGTACTGGTGTGAGAAGGTGCTCGAGGAGATTAGGACGGATTGGGAGGTTAGTGATATTACGAGCGGGGAGGAAGAGAGGGAGGAAGGACATGTTAGGCAGACGAGGAGTGGGACGTTGGAAAGTTTGAATGTTGAGGTTGGGGGGTATATTTCGTAGGCAGGTATTTGTTTGAAGGGAAGAGGAGGGGAAAGGAGGTGGACGTGCTGGTTGAGATATGGCAGTATGAGAAACACTTGGACTCGGACACTAACTAAATCTTATCTTCTTTATTCCATCCCCCTCCCCCTCCCTCTCTCGCTCCTTTGTCCCCTCATCGCTACTTTACTATTTCCTCTCTCGATCCACTTTGTTCACGTTGTTACAGTAATCTCATGGATGGGTGCGGTAAGGAGTTTTTATTGTATAAACCAGCCTTATTTTCCACCCCCTTCGCCTTCGTTCATTCATTCATTCACTCATATCCCTTCTGTTCGCCCCTTCTATATATACCATACGTCATACGTCGCTCCGCTAGAATGTTTACCTTGCTTCCATTTTTACCCTGCCCTCTTGGTTCATCATACTTTTTATTTATTTCCTCACTTTATTTATAGTAGCGTAGTTTTGTATTGTATTGTATTGTAGGTTGTAATTTAGGTTGTCCTTTTTGCGGGTTTCATATAGTGAGCCGAGTTACTAGTTGGGTGTGGCGCACGCGTTTACGTGGATTATCTTTTTCGGGGGTGAGCAAGAGTAGATGCGTGGTGACTGGGAATTTGTAGAAAGTTAATCTACGTTTCGATGCACCTGTAGTACAACGTCCACTCACCGAACGGCACATGTAGATCCCACGAGAGGCTTGGGGGGGGGAGGGGGTTGCAGCTACCGCTTATATATATATATCACCACACGACAATTACTCAGTAAACCGACGGAGATGCTCGCTCCCGCTGGGCTTCTGAAACACCAGCGGCGAGTTATATCTTGTGATTGGAACTTCCCAACCGGGGCAGTCGGTATTATTCCAGAGCGAGCATAGCTCTCCAGCACTCAGCACAGTCCAGTTATAACACAATCACGAACCACTCTCCTAAACTAATTCTAACGTCAGCTTTATATTCAGCCAAGAACTCAAGTCCTGGTTCATAATAGTTGTCAAAATACGTAGGTTTTAGCAGCGGAAAACATGATTAATTGACCTATCTCAAGAGACAATAACCAACGCAACTCTCATATAGCCTTCATCCTCACATATACCCAGTGTATACAAGCTAGTGACAAGGAAGACGAACAAAGGAAAGCTTAAACAACAAAGAAGACAAAGGTATTAGTGTAGTATATTCGAACACTCCCACCCTTCCTGTCACGCCCATAAATCCCAATTGCTCTGCCTATAATTTCGTAGAGAAGTCATCAAAGGAAATGACAAAGAATTGGTCAGCCTCATTAAAAACCTATCATGCTGCCGTAATAGGGAAAAAGAGTGCTGCCTACAGGAACAAAAGGAAAGAAAAGAAAGACAGAACCTAAGTAACATATTCAGTGTATAACCCTAATCCTAATCCTTGAGTATGCCTTTGGTGAGTATCGCAGGTAAGTGCTTTAGTCAAGATATTGGCAGTCATGTTTGTTGTGCTAAGGTATTCAAAGGAAATAAGTCACTTCTGGTAAGAGTCCCGAACATAGTATTGGATCGCAATATGCTTTGAGTGAGCATTGAATCTTGGTTGCTGGATAAGGTGAAGAGCTCCCATGTTGTCACAATAGAGGAGTTGTAGTGTATAGGTTGTTGCTGTGAGTTCATGGTAGAGTCGTCGTAGCCAAATGGCCTCCCGTGCTGCTTCTGAATATCCGATATATTCAGATTCGGTTGAAGAACGTGAAACAAGGGTTTGCTTCTTCGATTTCCATGAGATTGCTACACGAGCAAGAGTAAAAACATATCCAGATGTAGATTTCGAGTCGCTCTGGTCTCCCGCAAAGTCCGAGTCACAATATCCAATAAGTGGAAAGGAAGGCGATTGTACCCCTGAGGTCTCCCAGTGAAAGCGTAGTCCAAGAAAGGCTGTTTGCTTGACATATCGCAGGAGTCGCTTTATTGTAGCAAGATGAACCGCACTAGGATTAATGCTGAACTTACTAAGTTTGCTGACTGCATAGGAGATATCCGGTCTAGTTCCAACTGAAAGTTATATTAAGGATCCGAGTATCGACTGGTATTCTGATTGATCTGCTTTCAGGCAGTCCTCTGTAGTAGGTAATAGCTGTTTGACTTCGAGTGGTGTTGAGACCCCATTGCAGAGGTCCATCCCAAATCTCCGAAGAGCCTTCATCGTAAACCGGTTTGGGTGTAGGTAAAGAAAGTCAACCGTAGTGATTAGTTCGAGGCCAAGAAACTGCTTTGTTATTTCTAAATCATTCATCTTATACTTCTCTTGAAGCTTCGCCTTTGGTGGATTCTTTCAACATAAGGTGATAGAATTAAAAGATCATCCACATAGAGAACAAGTAGCAGTAGTGAATCTTTGGTGCGATAGAGGTTGGGATCATTAGGTGAGCTTTGGAGACCGATTGCATCAAGGTACTAGTTGATATAATTGTACCAAAGTCTCAGAGCCTCTTTCAAGCCGTAGAGAGCCTTATGCAGCTTCAAAGCCTATTTGGTATGAGGTTGTGATAGCTGTGGCTGAAGCCACTCGATTCCTTCAGGCATTTCGATAAAGACTAGACTCTCTAATAGGGGATTGAGAAATGCAGTACAAACATCTAAATGGTGAATCTCTCACCAATTTTGTGCCGCAAGGGCTAGTACCATCCTGATCCACATTAGCCCAGCAACAGGAGCGAAAGCCTCACGGAATAACTGTTGTTTATAGCCTTTAACCACTAACCGTGCTTTGAAACGTATAGTTGTATCAGGGTTGATTTTCATTCTGAAAACCTATTTACATCCTATCGGACGTATACCATGTCTTTTATTGATACTAGATCTTAAGACGACCGACTAGGTCTTATTCTCAATCAATGACTTGAACTCCTCTCCCATGGTGGATTTCCACTTGTCATCATAGTGTGACCTGAGTGCTTCCCGGTAGCTAATCGGGTTATCCTCAGGCCCAACTACTGCAAACCCCCAACCAGAAGTGGTAGATCCTATCGCAGTATGGGGGCACCCCTTCGAGTAACCCAAAATTCTTTGTAAGCGCTGAAGTGTAATAGGGTCTTGAGAGGGTTCAGCAAGCCTTATACTCCCAGATGGAGATGCTTCGTCGCAATCAGCTCTGTTGGCCACCAGGCGATTTGCGGGATTAGGAGTTAGTGTGTTCTCCTTTGTAATTTCTTCTTCTGGGGTGTCTTTAAATCCAAGGCTTTCTGTAACATCTTTCTGTTCGACAGAAACAATTGTTGTTTGGTCTGTTGTATTATGCACATAGTCAAGAAAGATGCACTCCTTTGATCTCTCCGTAAACTTTCCTTTCCGCACCTCCTTAGGGATTACCTTAAAGGCCTTACACCCAAATCTTCGTAGATGGCCAAGTTTGGGCTTTTTCTTGTGAAGTTTCTTGTAAGGGGTAATTCCCTCTAGAGCCTGGGAAGGAGTTCGTGAATGCAGGTATACTGTGGTGTGGTGTTCACCACCTCTGCCCAAAACTCATCAACCATTTGGGAATCAAAAAGTATTGCTCGCGTCTTGATGACAATCATACGAATCATTCGCTCAGCTACCCTATTCTTTGACTGAGTGTATGGTGCACTGGGCTCGAAGGTTATCCCACATACATGAAGAATTTCTTGAAAGAGTGAGTTGTCGTATTCCCCACGTCTATTATCACAGCAAAAGTGAGCAATTGGCCATTGGGGAAACTGATTCTCTAGCTGCGCTGGCAACTCCTAAAAGACTGAGACAACTTCGTTTGAAGACTTGGTTTGCAGAAAGTAAACCCAAGTGGTTCAAGAATAGTCATCCATATAGAGAATGAAGTACTTGGAGCCAGAGTGAGAGAGGGGAGTAATCGGGCGACAGAGGTCTGAATGAATAAGCTTGAAAGGTCGCGTACTTCTTGGAGCCGGCTTACACTCAACCTTTCTTGTATACTTCGACTTAATACATACCTCACAGATGGGTTGAGGCTCGGTCTCATTAGACTCAAATGAGGTAGTGGGAATAAGGCTTTTTAGAGTGGCTTTTTTGAGATGAGCAAGGCGTTGATGCCATAGTTCAAGGCTCGGTAGGTGTGTAGCAATCCTGGTATGTACTGTGTTTTGGCTGTGAAAAAGTCTCCGGTTCGTGTATTTTCTCTCAGATAACTAAACGACATAGTAAAGGCCATTCTTCTGCAAAGCGAGTGTGAATATGTTATCATTCTGTAGCTCCAGGAAACACCTCCCTTGACCAAAGGTAACATGATTCGAGTCTGAAAGAGCTCCTACTGAGAGAAGATTGTAGGTCAGGCCTGGTACATACAGAGTCTCAATACAGAGACAATAGCCTTGAATGCGAATAGCAACCAGCCTATAACCTGTAGCAAAGAGTGCTGAGCCATCAGCTAGAGAGGAAGGAGTTGGCTTGTCGATGTGTTTGAGGGTTTCGAATAACTGCTGTTTAACAAAGGTGGTGACTTGCTCCAGAGTCCACAACCCATGCCCCTTCAGTTTGGTCCTTGGTGTGCTTAAGTCTCCCAACAAGAGTCTTGACAGATACAAAAGCAGCATCCACCTCTCTCGTCTCCTTTCTTGCCCTCATACAACTACTACCTCCCCTCTCCCTTTCTTGTTTCGCACTCTCCGCTTGCTGTCTCAACCAACAGCTTTGTTTATAGTGGCCTGGCTTTAGGCAATACCAGCAGACAGAGGTGTTTGTGTTCGGTTTCTTCAAAGACCGGTAGTTGAAAGTGCGCTGATTGGTGGAACGGTGGTAAGCAGGGTGGTGCCTGAATCGTGATGGATATTGTGGTTTGCTCACAATTGGGCTTCATGTATAGGCTGCAAGAGAACCAGGAGCAAGCATAGTAGAAGAACTGTGTGCTGATTGTGATGTTTCGGTTCTTGGTGTTTGATTTATCAACTCCCACTCAATCAGTGTTGTAATAACCCTATATTACTTGTCTGCTCTTCAGCTGGTCGATGGGTGATTATATCTGTAACCACTTCCTGTGGGGTAGCGGTCTTGCAAAGGGATATCGGTATTGACTCTAACCAAACCTGTGGTATAAACGAGATCAAGTACCGGAGACGCCAACAAGTAATTAAGTAGGCTCTATTACTATTATTGAAACTACTAAGAGAAGGCCAAGTACCTTAGGCGTGTGTGAAGCACAAAGATTCTCGAATCAAACTGAATAGAAGATAACTGCTCAACCAAGCATATTGAAAACTCTGTCTGTCGAAGTCTGATCTCTCTAAGTCCGGAGAGATACAGGTCTTTAAATACATTTGCGATAATCCATCTCGCATCAATCATATCCAAATCCTAAGGCATCAAACGATACCTAACCCATAAACAATCAAACAATAATCAAGGCTTACGAACTTCTGCAGTTTGTATCCTGAAACAATACAAGTAACAAATAACAAGGCTTACAAATCTCCTAAACTCGTATCCTAAAACAAAACATAACACAAACTAACAAGGTATACAAGTCTCCTGAACTCGTATCCTGAAACAATACATAAAACAAATCCAAACCTAAACTGGTAACCTGTACTGGTTACACCCCGAAAACAAAATAACAAACTATTTGCTCAAAACAAAATCCATCTTCAATCTGAACTGCTGCAATCGTAATCTGTCTCCAGGTATGGGTCCCAAAACCCCTGGTCAACAGGTCCTTCGTCCACGTATTTGGTGAGGCCTGCCTCAGTAGGTGAAAATCCGATGGTAATTCTTCCTGAGTAGACTGGGAATTCCTCGCCAATCATGTTATCCATTCACCAGGCCTGTACCATCTTTTCCGCATGTTCCAATCCTTCGATGGGCTCCTAGCTGTTCTCGCTCGTTGGATAATCCTTCTAATTGACTAGGAACTGGCCTTGTCCATAGTATTCTCTGTAATCCAGAATGGCCTCAACTTCCCATTCAGGTTCCTCGTTGATCAGGATTGGCGCTGGTTTGATATTGGCTCGTCCTGGGAATCGTTCATCATTGTTCTCCCTGTAGGGTTTGACTACAGAGCAGTGGAATACAGCTTCCCTTCAGCGGTACATCCTGGCATCCATCTTGACTGTGTAATTCTGTGTGATATTGTCATAACTCAACACTGTGAAAGGTCCATGCCAGCGTAGTTCCAGCTTCTTCAATTGCCCTGATTCTGTAGAGAACATGTCTCTAAAGACCAGTACTTGTCCTCCAACGGGTACCGGAGGGCGTGGTGTCCTTCTCTTAGTCGCGGTCCTGGTAGACCAAATCCTGGCAAGCTTAAGAGCTTGGTAGGCTAAGTTCTGGAGTTCATTGTGTCTGTTGTAGTAATCATCTGCAGCGGGTACTGAGGTCGCTGCCGTCTGATAGATGCTAAGTAGAGGATAGTTTCTTCCATATACTGCTTTGTATGGTGACATGTCGATAGTTTCAGAGTAACCAGCAATCAGCAAAAGTACAATTTTGATCCCTATACCTCATGAGATATAGGGGGTATAGGGGGCCAAATTATAAAACTGCCGATGATGTACAGAGTAATAAGGATAGAAGAAGTCATGTATTAGTCAGGAGTAAATAGTATTACAAGTATGGTTACTGTGGTGTGGTAGTACAAGCTAAGTGACACGCTCAGAGTCACATTTGGGACTCAAGGAAGCTCTCCGGGCACACTGGGGCAATGTCAGATGCCACAGGGGGACAAAGTCCATAACGGAACAATACCGGAAAAATACCTGAAATACCGGATAATTTCTCTAAAGTCTCCGGAGAGCCTCCTGAAAGCCCAAATATCCTATAGGTCAGCAGCTGGTTTTAGGTCACAAACCAGCAGGTTTCAGGTCACACACAGTCCAAATTGCCTATTCAGGCTAGTAAACTACTATTCAAGTATTTGATAATTGTTTTAATTTATTTATATTCATTTACCGCTAAACTAGCTACTACTATACTATATACAGATAAGAGAGAAAGAAAAGCCGGAAAACGGTGCAAATGGGACGTTTAAAGACTCGAGAGAATGCCCTGGAGGAGGGAAATCTAACCGTGGTATCCACTTAGCCATAGCATGCCTGTAGCCTAAGATAGCCTGCAGGATTGTCAGAGGTTCAAAATTCCGCCCAAGAGTAAAAGTGTGAAGAAAGGACCTTGAGAATGGTGCAAATAGGGTGTGTAACAGCCCAAATGAATGCTCTCGATGAGGGAAATCTAACGGTGGTATCCGCTTAGTGATAACATGCCTGTAGCCTAAGGTAACCTGCAGGATTGTCAGAGGTTCAAAATTTCGCCCAAGTGTACAACTGTGAAGAAAAGACCTTAAAAAGGGTGCAAATGGGATGCTTAATGGCCCAAATGAATGCTCTCGATGTGGGGAACCTAACGGTGGTATCCCCGCCTTGATTGGACATCTGTAGCCCGAGCTACTATGTAGAATACTAGTATTAGCCATTAATGTCATCTTTAGAGAGGGTACTCATTCATGAATGCCTGTGAAATATGTTCTAAGTCTTTCTGAAGGCCCAATCATCTCAGATCACTCTGAGTTCTCACTTTTGTGTGAAGTAAATAAAGTGTTGACAGATGAGAAGGTGGATAGTTGGTTGAACAAAAGGTAAAAAGGGCCTTTCAGAAGCGCAAATGGGCCAGGGAATTGGTGGTGTGTTTTCAAATCTCGGCACTACTTAGAATATAAGCGAGCCTTCCAGAGTCTCATTTGCACCTCTCAGAGCCCTATTAGGTCTCTGCCGAGTTTTTTCTAACCAGTGTGGCAGCTAGTTGTGAAAAGGTCTGAGCAAAAAAGTAAAATGGGATTTAAGCTGGGGCTAAAAAATCTTGGTACTACTTAGAACATAAGCGAGCCTCCCAGAGTCTCATTTGCACCTCCCAGAGTCCTATTGGGTCTTTGTCAAATTTTTTCTAACTAGTGTGTGAGCTAATTGTGAAAAGGTCTGAGCAAAAAAGTAAAATGTGATTTAAGTGGGGGCTAAAAAATCTCAGCACTCTGGTATTCCCACACCTCAGGGTGCTCAGAGTCTCATTGGGGACTTCAGCGGGCAAAAGACAACAACGGAAAAACTGAGGAATAGTGAGTCCATACCGGAACAATTAAGAAGGAGCGAGCCTATAGCAGAACAACACACATGGTAGAATGGTCTTACCGGAGGCCCCTTGGGACTCCTGTCAGCTCCAGACCCTCCACCTATACCCCATGAACCATTTGATAAGCACTATACTTTATGAGGTTACCATGTATATTTTAATATTACCAGTTGGCTCTTGGCTTTAGTGGTAGTGGTAGGTGCCTCTGGGGGTCCCCTGGAGGCTCAGTCAATACCTTATGTCTTACAAGGCATAAGAGGCCTAGGGCTCTGGGGTAATACCAGCTGCCACATGGATCATAGTATGATATCCATGAGGGAAATCTTTTTTTGCTAATGGCATTGGTGTACAATGCTAGCTGTGGTAAGGACACAGGCCAGTTGTTCTGCCGTCTGTTGATAACAGTCCTCAGGGCTGTCTTTAATTCCCTGATCTTGTGTTCTGCTTGGCCATTCGTCTGATGGTGTTCTGAGGCCGCCATGATGTGTTCAACGCCCATAGTCTTCAGAGTCTGCTTCCAAAACCGAGAGGTGAATCGTGGGTCAGCATTGCTGACAATCGAGGTAGGCACACCATGAGGTGTAACGACGTAGTTCTGTAACAGCTTCATGGTAGCGATTGCTGTAGCTTTTGTAGTTGTAGGAATCAACCAGCAATATCCTACCGGTCTATCGACTACTACCAGCACTGTATTGTAGTTCTTAGCCTTGGTGAAAGGTCCCATGAAGTCAATAGCATAGGAGGTAAAGATCCCTGAGGGGAGGGGCAGCATCAGCGCGTCTCCTGAAGGGAGTGTGCTTCATTCTTTACTGAACTGGCACTGCTCGCATTGTGCGACGAAATCTCAGAAATCTTTTCTCATCTCGGGCCAGAATAGGTATTCCGTAGTATATTGAAGGTTTCTCTGAACGCTGTGGTGTCCCTTGTTGTGTATCTCGCTGATAGCCATCTCTCATAGAGTCTCGCCGTTCATTGTATGTCCTTTGGGGATGTAATGACATCTCTTGCCCCCTCTGGTAGTAGCGTGGAGTAGGCCATTGCCAATACTATAATGTTGGGCCTTGCCTCCTCTCACTGTAGCTGTAGAATCATTCGCCAGTTTTCACACAGGGTCCTGCCTGTAACCTTTGATCATTTGTTCTTGCCACATGCCTTCCAACTCTATAGTTGCTTGGACAACATCTCTCTTGTCCTCTACTCTTTCCAGGAGTGGGACGTCGTCTTCTTCCTCATCTGTTGGATCGTCATATACCTCATAGAGTCGTCTGTCATAATGGGGGAGCTGATGTGGTTCGATGGCTGAGATGGTGGCATTTGAGTATGTAAAAGTGCTGCTATAGAGGGGACGCTTACGATGGTGTCTGTCTGCAGGGCAGTTGGGTTCACTGCACTCCTGGTGAATAGTTTGGTTGCAGAGTACCGCATTCTCAAGTCTGAGCTTGAGGACGCTAAGATCATGGCGTGATCTAATACCAACCGGTGAGCCTATCGCTGGTGGTGAAGTTGAGGTAGACTTGGGTAGTTCTGGATAGACTATCAGTGGGCTGCTAGTCATACTGACTGTTTGTTCTCAATAGGTATTGTGGGTACCATGGTATTCGCAATGTTGGTCTTTGCAGGCTGTCCAATGGAGTGCTGAATGTTCGATCTCATCATTTGATCATCCAGAGTGGTAGCTCTCATTGTCCTTCCAACTATCTGTACTGACTCGTCCTGTAGTGGTTGGCACTCTTGGGGCTTCTGTAATTGGTGGTAGACCTCCTGTGAGATCTTCTTTGAGTTCCATTTCGTCTCATTCAGTCGCTTTGTTCAGGCTATAGTCTGATCCACATTCCGAGTGCCTGAAAACTGGTAGAGGTTTGTATTGCGACATGGTTTGAAGGTCTTAAGGTCTAGAGAATAAAGCGTAGATAGGGGTAGTATCGTCATTGTCTTCTTCTGTAGGGTCTTTAGCGTAATGAGGGTTGTTGTCGGGTTCCTCATGAAGGCGGGATAAAGCGTCAGCTAAATAGTTCCACTTCCCTGAATGATAAACTATCTTCGCTGTGTAGGCACTGATAAGGTTACCCCAGCGGATTCTTCTTCCACTTAGTTCGTTTGCTCCTTTAAGGCGTGTTAGGGGCTGATGATCTGTAACTATCGTAAACTCAGCATCCCTGAGTATATGATTCAATGCAGATAGTGCGTCAATTATTGCTAGCGCTTCCTTATCTGACGTTCTGTAGTTGTGTTGTGCATCGGTGAACTTCCTACTATGGAGTGCTGCAGGCCTCGCTGTTTCAGGTGTGTCTCCTTGTCCTACCCAGGCTCCACATCCTGAAAGTAATGCATCGGTTATCACCCATATTGGGACTCCGGATTTACAATCCACAGGTTTCATAATACGAGCTCCTGCTATTAGTTGTTTAATATTTGTCATTGCTGCATCATGCAGTGCCGTCTAGACAAACTCCGCTGTTCCAGTAAGCGCTGTCAGGGGTGCTGTAAGTGTTGCTATATGTGGTAAGAACTTGCTAATATAATTGACTACTGCTAGAAATTCTTATAGTTGGCGTTTGGTGGTGGGGGTGGTCCATGCCTCGATTTTTGCAATCTTTTCAGGGTCTGGTTTCAACCCCTCATCATCGATGATGTGTCCTAGTACTTCTATTCTAGGTGCGAAAAACTTGGACTTCTTTCTGCTTGCGTAAAACTGTGCTCCCTTGAGCTTGTTGCAGATAGCCGCAATATGCTTCAAGTGGTCTTCCTCTCTATCGGAAAATATGAGGATATCGTCAATGTATACCCAGAGGAATTTCCCTAGGAAATCCGCCATCAGGTCTGACATTATGTGCATGAATGTTCCTGGCGCATTCATATCACCTTGCAGCATGACTTCGCTAACAAATCCCCCAAATGGCAATTTGAAACTGTTCTTCCAAACGTCCTCAGGCTCAACTCTGGTCTGGAAGTAAGCATCGCTGTCACAAATCGTGACTAAGCAAGGCAGATTTCACATGACTAATGGTTATTAGTCATAAGGTATGTTTATGTTTCACACTATGCAGTCAGTTGACTCATAGTTTCCACATGACTTGCACTTGCGTGTTATCATTTTATTATGATTGGTTGATGTTTCTATGACTCACGACTGTGAGTCATAATGATGTAATGACTTTCGCGCGTGACTCACATTATGAGTCATGAGTTCCAGGCAGGTGACGCGCTTTGCGCACCTGACATGTTTTATGTTTTATGATTGGTTTACGGCATGTTGCGCAGTGACTCATAGGAGTCATCTGATGGATTTCGGATAAGACTCGTTATGAGTCATAGGACCATGTGGCTCAAGTTATGAGTCACCAGGGTTAGGGTTGTTAGCGTGAAGAGTTTATATAAGGAAGAGACTTGGTCATAGTAGTTAGCACGAACCATCTCCCCTACACCTCCGGCGATTGAAATCTCAACACCAGGGAAATCATCGTGGGATTCCACCACCACCCCCTCTCCTCCCCCTTGATGGCTTCTGCCTAGGGGAGCGAT
>Ga0307509_10008326_pt1 | contig 13246 bp, 10 predicted proteins | sample 10_EM_MG_FD_202245 | JGI IMG/M metagenome (GOLD analysis project Ga0307509, IMG submission 202245) | Populus trichocarpa ectomycorrhiza microbial communities from riparian zone in the Pacific Northwest, United States - 10_EM | ecosystem: Host-associated > Plants > Roots > Unclassified | place...
AAGTGTCAAGTGAGAAAACATTCAAGGACCAAGTGAAAATTTGGTAGTGAATAATGACGTGAACGTTGAAATGTGTGAAAACAAGCATAATTGAAATTATAGTTTAAAACCGGTGAGTCAATCCAAAACTGAAACTGGATTGGGTTGAAAAAAATATAAAAAAAAGAAAAACTTGGTGTAACCCAGTAAAACCCGGTAAAAAACCTGATTGCAACTTGTTAACTTTTTTTTTTAATTAAAATGATATCGTTTTGATTTTTTTAAAAAATAAAGAATTGACCCGAGTGACCCAGTCAAAATCCAAAAACTGGATTTTGGTCCGAATCTAAAAACCATGGTTGAAATCTCAAATCTTTTAGTTTCTTTTATAATATAATATAATTGAAATAGTTATAATTATAATTATAATAGTGTTTTTTTTTAAAAAAATAATGATGAGGTTGTGAATTTTTAATTAAATAATCAAAATGTACTTTATTATCTATGTGATTTCTTGAAGGTTGTAAGGGCAAAAACACAATGATATGAAAAATGGTGGAATTTTCTGTAAATTTGTCTGCATAATTATAAATCTATTATGTTTGTGTCTAAGAAATATATGTGGCTGGATGTGTGAATGTATCATCCTGAAAAGAAAATCCATCTATAAAGATGAAAAAATAATATAAACCAATTTAAACAACTGCATTTTTTTTATAAAAAAAATGAGCAAGATTTAATCAAAGCTCAACTCAAAATATATGCATTAATATTGTATATGCCCACGTGCGCATATGTGTATACATACATATAATATTTATAGTTTTTTCATTCAATAATATACATACATACATACATACATACATACATACATACATACATACATACATACATACATACATACATACATATATATTCATTTAACGATAATACATGAATTAATATAAAATAACCATAGATTAGTTATAGATATTCAAATTTTATATTTGATAAATCACACATAAAGTATAAATATTTATTTTAACGTATAGAGACCTGTAAATGATGGCATTTGCTATAAAAAAAATAAGAAAACCCTCAAATTTTACATATTTTATTTTAAAATATATACATGTATATTTGTGACGCTCCAACACTTAACAATAACATGCATGTACATGATTTTTATAATTTTTTATTTAATAATATATATATATATATATATATATATATTATAATAACACTTGAATTAGTATAAAATAACCACAGATTAGTTATAGATGTTCAAAATTTGTATTTAATGAATAATACATAGTGTATAAATATTTATTTTAATGCATGGCGACTCATGCTTGTTGTCGTTCGCAGATGATGGCATATGCTGTAATAATAATAATAATAATAATAAGAAAATAAGAAAACCCTCAAATCTTACGTGTTCCGTTTTAAAATGTACACGCGAAATTGTAAACCCCGACGCTTGACAGTCTACTGGTTTCAAACCCCAAAGCCACTGAGAAAGAGGGTTTAAAATTGCCGGTCTCGGCAACCCTGTCCTGCTCGAAAGCCCCCCTCTCCCCTCAATCGCTGCAGCGATGGACACGGTGAGGCTCCGTTTAGTGCTCGACAACGCTTTGAATACGACGACGGAAGGACTTAGAAAGTGCTGGATTCTTTTAAAACCCCAACACAAAACCATCTCCGATCTCTCCTCCCATATCTTCCACGTTTTTGACCTCCACAATGCATGCCCTCACGGCCTCCTCCTCTCCGTAAGTATTTAATCTCTCCAAAACAGCCTGGAATTTCTCTCACCAGTCCTTGATTTTTTTTCCCTTTTGGTTACAGATGGAAGGGTTTGCATTACCGCCTTTCGAGTCTACAAGTATTTTGAAGGACAAAGATATTATCAGGTTAGTTTTATTAAAAAAATAGATTTGTTTTTTTTAAATCATTTTTCCGTGTGCTGTTTATATTACTCTGTAATGTCTGCAACAGAGTGAAAAAGAAAGGCAGCACGTCTACTGAAATTATCAAGATAGATGATGGGCTGAATGATTCCTTGAATGTGGTGGAGATAATTGACAAGCCACCGGTAACTAAAGGCACGAATCTGCTTGCAAATGAGGAATTTGAAAAGCAATCTGATGGCTACGAAACTGAACCAGAGGAGGATGTGGCTGAAGAGGTGGAGGATGTGGAAAATAGTCCAGAGGTGAAAACAGTTTCCAAGAAGAGAAAGGCATCGAAGGATCTTCGCTGCCCAAAGTATGGCTCCCGTGCTCCTCCTCAAAATGGAGTAAAAAATAAGAACAATTTTAATATATCTTATGTTCTACAACCCTTATCACCCATTTTGCGCTGGTGGTAGTGTATCCGAATCAGTCCTTTGGGTTTAGAGACTCTGACTAGTAATTTCACTGTGTCCAAAACAAATTTGAAGATAAAGTAGGCAGTCTAGAACGGGTTCTTGTAAAATGTAAGATCATTATGTAATGGAATTTTGATGCTGCAGGAGGAAGAAAACCAAATCTGCTAGTGCTGGAAAATGTCTAGAAGTTCCAGAAAATGTAGGGACTAATGTCTGTGCAGAGCAGAATGGAACTTTGAGCATTGTTAACGCTGATAAAAAAAGTAACAAGAGTAGAAAATCCACGCCTGACACGAAGAAGTAAGTTTTGTAAAATTCTTATTTTTGCATGATCTTGTTTTTACTTCCTTCACAGGTTCTTAACTATCATTCATCCACTAAATTTTGAGCTCTGTGTCTTTCGCATCTGAGTTATCAAGTATGCCAATCATTATGACCACTTGGAATGGGAATGGGGTGTGAAACATCCCAGAACATCATCTAATGGGGCTAAGATTATATACAGCATTGATGGATTGCTTAATTATAGGTCAAATGCAATATGGTAGGGATAAGGAAAGTTTGTTATAAGTGTCCCTAAGTAACATTTGTTGTAAATGTTGCTTTTCCCAAAAACTTGATACTGTAAGTAGACTCTAGGTGACAAAATCAGTGTTTTGGAGTGCGCTATGTTTTGGATCAGTATTCCCGAATCAACTTCACTGAACTAGTTGCCACACTCTTAAAGCATCCTGTATTTTCATTGCCAATTTGCGCCCACAACTTTCCATTTTTGTGTCTATTTTTTGTCATTGGTGAATGGGATGTACCTCAATGATGCTAACAAGGAGCTATTTCTAACCCGAGGAACATGCTATGGAGAGAGATATTTCCAAAAAAAATCTCTAGATAACATGGCCACTGTAGAAAGATTCTTGTTAAGTCACTATATAAATATAAGAAGAGATTTCTTTTGGTGTCTTTTGCTGAGAAGTGGTCATATATTTTGCAAAGAAGGTGGTCAGTTATTGATATTATGGCAGCTTGGAAACTCAAGAAGCATTTACTTCATCAAGAGAAGAAGCTTTCTTACTCAATAGCTGAAGCCTGATTTGAACTGGCTTCCCTTCCGAGTCTTCAATGCTGCATGAAAATAAGAGCATTCCCTTGTATAGATGCAATGATGTCCATGTTTGCATTGTTAAGACTATTTCTGTAACGCAAAAGAAAGCTAGCACATGTGGTGTTTAAATCATGCAGTAAAGACAAGGATGAAAAGTGTATCACTGCATGAAACACAGTGATTTTGGTCTTTGAAAAGCTCATATATGATTCCTTATGTGGTACACAACATATTGTTGGATACCGTTCAACTAAAAGATAAATTGAAATCTGAAGCACTGCTAGAAGCAGCTTTATGAGCACATTTTATTATTCTATCGGTTGCATATTCTGTGGCCTTTCATGTATCTCAATACCAGAGATGCAGCGTGAGATTTCAGCAAAACTCTGAAAATTTGGTAAAAATAACTAAAAGATTTCTAAGAATTGGTGTTAGGTGCTACAGGGGCAAATTGCATTTATGTTAATGCTTCATACTTTACCCTGTTGCATGTATTCATCCTAAGGAGGTTGAGCTTTGAGTATTACAATTGTTGTAGATGTTCTTCGACTTAGATAAGTAGTTGTCTTATTGCATTTTATCGGTTACATTCTTTCCAATATCACAGTAATGTATCAGTAATTTGTAATGTTCGAGGGAATCTTTATAAGTTGCACAGATGCTAATATCATTCACCTATCAGACAATCATTATATATGAAACTTTTCTCGCTTCAAGGCATTTATTTAAACTGACAAGCTGTCGTACTTGCTTGGTTATAAGAATGAATTTTACAAATAAACTAGAAACCTACCTTTTTACTAGACGCTTCCCTATCATATTCACCCTAACACTTGAACAAGAACTGAATAAAATACAATTAGCTGTTATTTGGTCATGATCATACTGATTACATTCATGTTCTGGTTACTGCTTTAGTACAAAAATTGTGTGCCTCAATGCTGTTCAAGTGTTGTTTTCTCCCACCAAATTTGTTTCTCAGTAGTTTAATGCTGTATGTTTTTCCCTAAAATTGTTTCTACCAATTAGCACACCTTATTAACTGTAAGTTTTGTTTATATAAGCGCACTTTTCAGTTTTTATAATTTATCTAAGAACTTTTGGTTTTGCACTCAACTATGGAATTCCTATACTGCAGGAGGAAGAAAAATAAATCTGCTATTGCTGAAAAATGTCTGGAAGTTTCAGAAAATGCAGGGACAAGTGTCTGCACAGGACAGAATGGCACTTTGACCATTTTGAAATCAGATGAAAGAAGTAGCAAGAGGACAGAAGCTACATGCAATGCAAAGAAGTAAGTTTTGTAAAATCCATATTCACGCATAATCTTGTTTTTCCTCCTGACTAGGTTCCGAAATATAAGATTTTCCAAAAAAAAAAATTCACTATGAGAGATTCCTCATCACCCATCATTGTTTGTGGCACCACTAAGTTTTGAGCTATGTATTCTTTTGTGTCCAAGTTACCAAGAATTTCAATCATTATGAACTTGGAATGGGAATGGGGAATGACCTGTCCCAGAACATTGTTCAATGGGGCTAGGATTATATACAGCATTGAAGGATTGCCTTAATAGAAGCCAAATGCAGAAGGTAGGCATAAATAAAGTTTGTCACAAGTGTCCCTTTTACCAAAACCTTGATACTAAGTTTTGATCACCAATTCCAAATCAACTTCACCAGACTAGTTGCAAGACTTTCAAGGCATCCTGTCTTTTCATTGCCAATTTGAGCACGCAGCCTTCCATAGTCATGTCTATTTGTTGTTGAGTGGTGAATGATATGTACCTTGATGAAGTTAACTAGGATCATTTCTGACCTAAGGAACATGCTATCCAGAGAGAAGAAGATTCTAGGTCTTGTCTAGTTCCTATACCACAATATTCAATCGAAAACTCTATTCATATTTTGAAATTTATGATCGACTTATCTAGAAACGTCAGCACATGATATGATGATTGGTCTCCTCCTATATGACATTACTATGCAAAAATATTGCTTGTTCATGAGGAGATGCATCTTCATAGCTCCTGATGTCTTCAATTCTTTTCCACATTTTCCTTTGGTTTACTGAATATCTCTTTGTCCTGCTTTGTAGGTCTTGCCAGCCTGAACAAAATGGCAATGGGAGTGTGGATGCATTACATACACTTTCTGGATCTAAAAAGGTTTTGATCTATCATTTTACTGAATTTATGGCTACTATTTTTGTGCTTCTAATTCTGAGACGTGCTGTAGTTTTTCATCTAGGAATTGTGTGAAACTCAGCATGATATAATGATTTCTGCCACCTGCACCTTTTCATGGCGCAACAAAAGTCTTTTGGTGTCCAATTCAATTTGACTAATATTATAGCTGTCATCCCCCCCCCCAGTAAATGTTATTAAAACCTGGCTAAAACCACCATGCATAGTAGTAAACACGTTCTGTAAATGTATGTTTGTGTAAGAGCAGCTCTCTTTCTGATGGCAAACAGCCATAATTTGCTTGTATTTATGAAAGAGTCTGTGCAGTTAAAATTGTCAGAGTCTAATTTGATGGGTGTCCTTTGCTCATAAAAGTCTATAGAAGAAACAACATCATGTATTCCCTATTCATTGCCCTTTTTTCCATGGAGGACCATGTAAGATGGATGCTTGCATAGTTATGATTCCCTTCCAGAAGACAAAGGGACAAATTAGAAAACATGAACTTTAATGGTAATTGGAAAGAAAAGGAATAGAGCGTTTGCATAATTGAAAGTTGATTTTTATCATTTAAGAGGCTAGGGGTCTTGCAAGTATGAGCAGTGGACCCGTGGGCTCAAGTCCAAGGCTATTGGCCTCCCCGTGCAAGCAACCATTTTAGGTGAGGTAGGTAGGTAATGAAATGCAGGATGTTATACATGACCTTGCTTCTATCATGATAAGCTCTACCTGTTCATCACTTGAATGTCCAGTGTGTTTTTTAACACTTGCATTCCCCTTTCTTGTTAGTTCCCTAGTAGAAGTGCTAGGCGTAAAAAGGCCAAGAGGCAATGGTTAAAGGAACAACTCAAAGCTGAAAAGAAAGAGGTATATTGGTGTTCGTTAGGTTTTCAACCCTGTTATTGTCATTGTCATTGTATTTATGTGGTATAGCTGTGTTTGTGTTTGGGCTTGGCTCAAGTGCTGATGGGTACAGTTTTTGAGTAGGTGTTAGGTTAAGAGTTTCACATGTGCATGCACCTGCACAACACACACCCACATCTATATCGGTGCTGTTGGTGGGAAAATTAGTCACCTTCTACACTGTTTGTTTATTATTTTGAATTTTACAGCAAAATCAGATGCAGTTATTTTCAAAAATCAATCAGCAATCGTCTAAAAGGGATAATCAGAATGTTGCTGAGAAATCACCTGAATTGGGAAGTCACAAACTTTCAGAAGAAAAACTCAGGGAAGACAATCAATTGGGAGAGCAAGATAGTGATGTAGAAGGTGATGTTGTTCCCATAGTGATAAGGCCGGGACATATTCGCTTTGAGCCACTCAAGAAAGGTCTGATTCTACATTTTTATCTTACAGCTGTTCCAAGTGATTAACAATTTTGTGTACTGTATATACTCCATTCAATCATGTAATGTGCCTACATGTTTGTTGTTCCAGGGGGTGATGATCAGGCTGTGCTGCAAAATCACATTCCCACTGTATGTTTCATTTATCCAATTAATTTTTCAATGCATTTCTCTGTGTTATGTTTGAATAATCAATACCTTGAAGATAGATATGTTCCAAAGCATTTGTTTTATCCATTTAAGTTTCATAGTCAAACTTACAAACCATTTCTGCAGAGCATTTTAAGCTCTCCCCCATATTCACTTTTGTAAGTTTTAAGCTGTTTGTGCTCAAACATCTCTATAATCTTGGTTTCATGGCTCGCAAACTCTACAAGTATGTCATACTTTATGAGGGTGAATATAGGGGATCGTTAAATATTCTGCGGAATGGTTTATTATAAATATTCTGGATCTGCTTTGAAATAGGATTTATATGCATAGATGTTTTTATAAAATAATCAACAGGTTCTGACTTCTGTGGTTTCAAAATTTTACAATATCTGTACATGCTCCTTGTAAAATAATGCTTACTTGTTCTTAGCTTCAATTGATGTTAAATTTATGTTCTCATGTCCTGCTTCAGGAATCATTTCACTGGAATGGGATAACAAGCAAAAAGAAGGGTCAAAAGTGGGGTAAAGAGAAAGCAGTGTCATGTAAAAGAAATGATTATAACAATTTCAGGAAAGAGTCTTCCAGCAGTCTTTCTATTGAAGAACAGACACCTGTATATGATTGTACCAACTTTGAAGAGCTTCCACTCTATGCTAGCTTGCCAAAGGTTTTTTTCTTTTAAAACTTCATTGCAATTGTTGTGTTGATCTCTATGACGTTCTATTTTAGAAAAACATGACAGTGGCAACTGGCTTTCTATGGTCATAGCAACTGCTAGTTTACGTAAATTTTGAGACCTACTCTGGGTCAGTTGGTTGATTTCTTAAATTCTTTTTTGTCTTTATAGTGTTGTTGTATGCAAGAGCATGGTCCATGTTTGTTTCTTGTTTGGAGGCTAAAGCATCTATTTGTTCTTGAAATTTTGCAGGAAGGTGATGTAATTGCTTATCGTGTAGTTGAGCTGTCATTGTCCTGGACCCCTGAGCTCTCATCCTACCGTGTAGGCTTCTTTTTCAATAAAACTGATGTTCAACTTATTATTTACTGGCAGGGCATGAAAGTTATCTTGTTCTCTTTGTGCACAGGTTGGAAAGATATCAAAATATGATCTCGAATCCAATATAGTTATACTGGTCCAAGTACCAGGATATCCAGTAGTTCCTGAGAAGATAGATGATGAGGCATCTGCTGCACTACCAGAAACATCCCCTTATGGGGAAGATGGATCTTTAGAGGTATATTAGCTTCACATTTCTTATATATGAATATTTTCTTTTTTCTTTTGGGTTGGGGGTGGGGCGGTGTTGGTGATGAGGCATCTCTGTATGTGTGCACGTCTCTCTCTCTATATACATGGAGGGGTTGTAGTTTAGTGAATGCAGATTTATTTGTATTTAACCATCGCATAATTTGGATGCGCCTCCCAAAACTTGAGGAATCTGACTAAATTAATTGGGGTATTCTTCTTTAGTTTTGAACTGCTCAAATAAATTCGATTAGGTTTTGCATCTGCATCTTCTATGTTAAGGTTATTAGATCAACGCTTGGGCATAATTGCGGTCAAGTTTGTATTTGTCTGAATTATAGATTTAGTAACCTTAGGCCAATCTTTTCTTGCTTGTCTTTCTCAATTAAGAAGGTTGACAAGTAAAGCTCTTCTACAGATAAAGTTTTCAACACTTCATGAGGTTCGCCTTGTCCGCCATGGTAATCTAGAGTCAGCAAAATCCATTGCTAGTGGATCTAATGAAGTCCATGTCAGGGATCAAGATTCTGGAACAGGTTTTAGTCCCAACAATAACCATGAAGCTAATACTTCCGCTCAAGGTATTAATTCCAAGTTTCCAACTATTTTTACACCAAGGATCAGGTTAATGGTTGAGTGCAAGTAGCAATGATAGCAATATGTTAAATGCAAACAAGCTCACTTGATTTTTCTGTGCTTCAGAAAATGAAAAACGTAATCCATGGGAAGAAATTAACCAGGCTTTGACAGCAAAGAAGGAACTGCTGTCTCAGGAGGATGGTTGGAAAAAAACTGAGAGTTCAAGCAGGAGCCCATGGTCCTATAAGGCCTTGAGAGGCAGCTCGCTGGGTCGAACAATGGCTTTATTAAGAGCACAAAACGAAATATGATGAGCACGAGATGAATGGAATATGAAGAGCACAAAACGAATTGAGTAGCATGAACTGTGCATTTGCCATCCACTTGATTTTGCAACCTCAAGGTGGGTGAGCATTTCACTTATGATGCCAAGTTTTGCTTTCGGGATGCAATGAAAACATGTAATGCAAGGGATATTTATGGCTGAGATTTTATGTATAACTCCTTTCTGTCAATTATCTCCTTCATGCAGTGTGAGATCTTCAATCAATCACAACGTTCTCAGTGGAGGAATGTGATTTGTTGTTGAACTAGAAAAGCATGAAAGTCATAACCTTTGTTTATTACCATAGGTGCTTACTCTGAAATTGCGATTCTTTTCTTTTATGGGAGGCAAATGAAAGACCCATCTTGGTATCTGGTGTTTGCTTTTTCCTAATATCACAAGGAAAATCTCAAGGACCTCCACCTCCGCAGGTGGAGGTGGAGGTGGAGGTGGAGGCTGTCGGGGTGCCAGATTTTGCTATACAATTTTTTTATGAGTTTTGTCCTGATATGCGTTCTAGTTCTGAATTATTTGCCATGTGTCAATTTTTTTCCTTCTACGCTCGCAAAAATTACAGTGGAGAAGTTGGATTAATTTTCAAGGAGAGATCTACCATTTTTTGTCACTGCTCTTCATTTTTAGGAAGAAAATGCATGGTGCAAGGCTTTCTAGACATTTTTTTTTTACTAAATTGTTTCTCGGTGAATTTTGAATTACTTTAATTAATTATAAAATAATACCTGTTTTTATATTATTTAGTTTTTATTTTATTTTATTTTCATATGCAATTTTATGAGAATTAGAAGTACAGAATTTTGACAAATTGCAATTAATTTAAAGAAATTGGATTTGATGGCATGATGCTTAACATAACAAATACTATAATTCATCAAATATTTTATATAAAGAAATAATCCATTAAAAAAAAATAAAACTGTTTCTTTAGAAAACAAGCAATGTCCTGGATTGAAAAGATAGACTTTGTTTGGAGGGGGAAATACTTGATACATGATTTCCTAATTAATCCTTTTAAGCATTGGAGTTTTGATAAAGAATAAATAAATAAATAATTAAAAAAACTGAGAAACGAACCAGAACATTTGGAAACACTTTTATTACATCTAGGGCAGATCAACCTAGAATTTGGGAAGTTGATCGAATTAAAATCTATTAACTTTTTTTAAAAAAATAACTTTGTTTTGGTTTCTTAATAAAAATTTCATTAACTCTGGTTAATTTATTTAATATATAATTAATAAAACTCTAAAAGACACGGGTATTTTACTATAACAATACACGATAAAATCTCCATTTTACCCTCTCAAAACACAACAAAACAACTTGTTATTTAGATAATTTTGTAATTTTACAAGGGCTCATAAGCCATTACCAAAATTAAAAAAAAAAAGACAATTAAGTAATTTTATATTTTAAATGCACAATAAAATAATTATTCTATCATTAGATTCAAAATTCTTTAGCACTAAATGTCCAGCGTGTTTCATATCTTCAATTCCTTAAGAATAATAAAATGATTTAAATGACAAAGTGAGAGTTAATTTAGCTTACAGGTATTTTTGTATTTTCATTTAGGGTTTTTTTAGGATAGTTTAGGAAAAAAATTGAAATTTAATAAATATAAATATAAATATTATTTTTAAAATGTAGATGATGTGTGCAATGCACCCATTAGCGCGCGAGCGATTCCATGCCCTTCATGCAGAGCATGCGAGCTTGTCGGGTGATCAAACATCACTTTTCATGATGACGTTTGAATTGTTTTGCCGTTTTTTTTATGTTAAGGTGTATTGTGTGGTTCATATTTGACAATCTTTTCTTTTTTATAATTTTATTCAATTTATTTTTGTTAATAGTTTTTTATTAGTGCAAATAATTGTTTGATTAAATAAGATATTTATTATAAAAAATAGAATTATTAAATACAATTGAGTATATTGTTCATGCAAAATTAAATATCAATTTAATTAATTAAATAGGTATATAAGCTTCTTTTTATGATTGAGAAATTATTTAGATTAAAAAAAAACATATATATTTTTAATAATAATAAAAATTATTCGAATTGTGGTGAAATTCGGTCAAATAACTAGTTAGATAATCTCATTTTTAATTAGACATTGGATCAGGTTTAACCCTGGTTGGGTTTAATAACTATGCGCGGAAGGGGCTCAGTCTAAATAAAGAAAAAGAGAAAACAAATGTGTCTCCAGCTTCCCTCTTTCGCGTCGCCGCTCTCTCGGTCTCACCTGTCCTGTCTCTCCCCTTCTCATTTCTCCATCGCCGAAACCAGCTAGGGCTCAGATAAAAGAAGCTACTACTTCTACAGCTTCTCTTCAGTTTTCTCCATAGAAAAAATTTACTTCATCTTTCCATTTCTATCTGTTGATGATTCCGTGTCTACACTCTCTCTTTTAGGACAAAGCTCATGAGCTCACCATTCAATCGATTAATATGCATATCTCTCTGACATGTATCAACCTCTGGGCGTACACCGCCTCATATACCGTACTCGCATTGCCAGCTACGTCAAAGCTGGTCTCATCGATTATGCAGTCAAGGTGTTCGACGAAATGACTTTGTCAGAATGTCGTGTTTTTGGCATCGATTATAACCGATTCATTGGCGTTTTGATTCGCCACTCTCGCTTCGATTTAGCCCATCACTACTATTCTAAAATGGCCCCTCTTGGGTTCTCCTTGTCTTCCTTTACTTACTCTCGTTTCATTTCAGGTTTGTGCCAGACAAAAGAGTTTACCTTTATTGATAATTTGTTAAAAGACATGGAGAAACTTCATTGCGTGCCTGATATTTGGGCTTTTAATATCTATTTGAATCTTTTGTTTCGCGAGAATAGGGAAGAGTCAGCATTGGAGGTGTTTGGGAGAATGGTTGAGAGAGGGAGAGAGCCTGATGTAGTGACATTTACTATTATTATTGATGGTTTGTGTAAAATGAAGAAATTTGATGCTGCCGTTCAGTTTTGGCTTAATATGTTAGATAAAGGGATTAGGCCGGATAACAAGGCTTGTGTGGCGCTTGCTGTTGGCTTGTGCGATGGGGGGCAAGTGGATTTAGCTTATGAGCTTATAATTGGTGTAATTAGTGGTGGTCTGTCAGAGGTTAGTACATTGGTTTATAATGCATTGATTAGTGGGTTTTGTAGAGCAGGTAGGATTGATAAGGCGTTGGCTATGGTGTCTTTTATGAGTAGGACTGGGTGCAAGCCGGATTTGGTTACATACAACGTGTTGTTGAATTATTGTTGCAACGAGTTTATGTTTGAGGAGGCGGTGAAGTTGTTGAAGAAGATGGAGTGTAGTGCGATAGAACCTGATGTATATAGCTATAATCAACTTCTCAAGGCACATTGTAAAGCTAATCACCCGGATAAAGCTTATCTGTTTATGGTGACGAAGATGGTGCCAAAAGGTTTTTGTGATGTCGTTTCGTACAATACTATTATCAAAGCATTTTGCAGTATTAGTAATAACAGAAGGGCCTATAAGCTGTTTGAGGAAATGGGACGAAAGGGGATTGCCCCAGATGTGGTAACGTTCACAATACTTATAAAAGCTTTTCTTAGAGAAGGTAATTCTGATATGGCAAAGAAGCTTCTTGATCTGATGGCAGGAATGGGCCTTTTGCCTGATCGTATATTTTATACGACAATCATTGATCACCACTGCAAGAGTGGGAAAGTTGAGATGGCTCACAGCATTTTTTGTGATATGGTAGAAAAAGGTATCACTCCTGATGTGGTTTCATATAATGCCCTTATAAATGGATTTTGTAAATCTTTGAGAGTAGGTGAAGTTATGCATCTATATGAGGAAATGCTGCAAAGAGGATCCTTTCCTGATGAAGTGACTTATAAGTTGATCATTGGAGCTCTTGTACGGGAAAATAAGCTTTCAGATGCTTGTAGGGTGTGGGATCAGATGATGGAGAGGGGCC
>Ga0307509_10008327_pt1 | contig 13244 bp, 16 predicted proteins | sample 10_EM_MG_FD_202245 | JGI IMG/M metagenome (GOLD analysis project Ga0307509, IMG submission 202245) | Populus trichocarpa ectomycorrhiza microbial communities from riparian zone in the Pacific Northwest, United States - 10_EM | ecosystem: Host-associated > Plants > Roots > Unclassified | place...
AGGCAATCTTAAAACCACTATACCAGAACAGCAATATTTACCTGAGAAATAAAAACCATATTTTCTGATTCTCTATATCTTAAAGTACTTGTATCTAAAATTTCAAACTAATATCTCTCTTATTCATTGAGATAATATAATGTAAGTTTGATTTTTACCGGTTGCTATGGGTGAGCCGGATCCATGTCGTGAGCCGCTTCCCCGCAAATCACGTTAGATGTCAACTCTGGGATGGACAGAATCAGTAGTTTAAGACTCGAAGGTTCTCCCTCCACCTCAGAAGCATGCCACCATACAATGGATAATACCAGAGGAGAAAAAAATAATAACGTGGTACAGGACGGTACCAGGGTGGCCCTACCTGTCATCCCGGGTAATGCTGTTTCCGGAAACCTTGTATCAGTACTGTAACCTGCTGACTCCTGTCTAACGCTAAGGTACAATTGAGATCTAGCAGTTGACCGGCAATCACTAGGTCTAAGGGAGGCTTCACATTGCCCAAGTATAAATAGAGATAATAGTTAAAGAGCAAGTGGAACTCTGAGATTGCCATTCAACCTAGTATATTCTTAAAACATGAGTCTGCTGAAGTCTGCTGTTCTCCTGCTAGCCAGGAGATGAGTTTAAATACAAGAGTTCCTCCACAGTGATTGTAATCAAATATCTTGCAACCACGATCATTACCACGCAGTGCACCTTGCCCTGCATGTCCTGTAATCCCACATGAAACCCAAGAGTCATAACACTGCCTCAATGCTATTGTCAGCTTACATGACCGTTCCTTCACTTGTGATTCTCAATTAAACAATCAACATGCAAAACAAAACTTAACACAAGTTACCAGGCCCTAATATAGCTCGGGAGCTGTAAAACAATCAAACTAATCAAATTAAGCAAAGTAATCTAAGTAAATATAGGAAATCCAGCACATGGCTCCAGTATTCAGTTACCGGAACATGTATACATGTTACAAGTACGAGACCCCTTGTGTTAGACCAAGTAGAATACAAGAGGTGAGGTTATTATTTTTCTATAAAGGAGAACAACCCCACATGTGAAGATGGCAAAAGGAAACAAGACACAACACACAACAGAAGCCCAGAAAAAACCCCATCTAATAGCTCACCACACAGGTGGAAGAAACAAGGCAAACCTCACCACGGAAGCCCTCAAACAGCGCCCAAGCACACAACTCGCAACAAAGGTCAATCAAACAAGACAGGTCTGATGACAGAACCTTACAAGAATCATCTTGTGCAGTCCACAACAAAAGGTAGTGTGAGGTAGAAATTAACAGGTACTGAATTAACTTAATCTGACGGCTGGCCCACACCACTGTTGCCGGCAGCCCAGTAACCTTCCCAACCACGACTCCATACCTACTTGCTCTATTGATATATCCAAAGAACGCTAACACAGTGTCGAACTCAGTTTTTTTAGCTTCACTTGATACCCTGGTGTAGCATGTAGGATTTGCCAGCATCGAAGCTCTGTTGTTAAACTTCTTAATCATATGTTTTGACTCTAGACTGTTGGTCAATCTAATGATAACAAAGAGGTCAGCAAACCTACTTAGTTATAATTCAGATTCTTGGACAAGGAAACTATAACGAAAATGAACAGTAGGGCTTTCGGCGAGATATCCTACGCCAAATGTAACAAACAGCCTCCCTAGTGGTGTTCATAACAGGAAATGATGATCTTGACTATCATAGACTATTCATATTGTCCACATAGTCATCTTAGTGTATTTTTATAGACTAATATCATTTGTTCGTAGTGGGTATAGTGATCCTAGAGATCCTCTCGTTATAGCAATAGTGCACGAAGATATGAGTGAGGTAACATAGATAAGATGAGTAGGTATATCAGATATCTTGCACCTATGGAAGGTCACTGTCAATGGGCTTGGCCCATGTTCTAGTGTCTGAGTGTTGGATTGCTGAGATGGTTGAATGAAGAGCTCTAACTACTATGACAGAGTCTCGCTTATATATAGATTCTTCATGCCAATAACCCTAACCCTGGTGACTCATAACCAGAGTCACATGGTCGTATGACTCATAATGAGTCATGCACAAAATCCATCAGCTGACTCCTATCAGTTACTGTGCACCATGCTGTAAACCAATCATAACACATAAAACAAGTCAAGTGTGCAAACTGCATCACCTGAGTGGAACTGGTGACTCATAATGTGAGTCACGCGCAAAAGATATTACATCATTATAACCCATAATCATGAGTTATAGAAACATCAACCAATCATAATAAAAGAATAACTTGCAAGTGCGAGTCATGTGAGAACTATGAGTCAACTGACTAAATAGCATGAAATGTAAACATACCTATGACTAATAAGTATTAGTCATGTGAAACTTGCCTTACTTAGTCACAATTTGTGACACCAAACAAGGATAAATCGGTCAAAGTATTTCACTTGAGTCCGGCCTTGTTACCAGTAGGTATGTTAATCTGGTCGCAGGAGAAACTGTTGTCCGTACTAATAGTGTCAGGGCCCCCTAAATCATTCCTGCTTGTTTTCATGAGGTTATGCCAAAAGCAAAGATAGATAGCAACTGCTGTATCATGAAACAGTTGTATTGTCTGAATCCACTGTTCTATTGTCTGAATCATCTTCCAATGGTTTATTTGTTCTTTTTTCCATTCATCTCACTCCCCCACAATCAATCTTCCTTCGGTATTGACCTATGCACTACATTCACCAAAAGCCTTGGTGGGAACATCTGAGAGGAGGCCAGAAGTTGCTGAATTGCAGATATTGTTTCAACAACAAGATCTGCGCATCCCGGTACCTGGCATGTGACCAAGGCATCACCCATGTGATATGTCTTCAGCAAGCAAACAGGAGGTCGTTCGATATGTAACAAAAAGTGTTTAAGGAAAAGAGATTTAAATGGGATATTTGCTTGCGGAGTAGTGCAACATCAACATGACCACAACCTATCATGATTAGCTTCACTGAACATAACCATTTATTAGACACTTTCAGCGAATCCCGGTTTTGGAGTTCAAACTAGCAATTGAACTCAAAATCCTGATCGGCAGAAATTGTCGATTAAATACCGAGGGCTCATACAGATAGTCCGGTTTGTTGGCCCCATTTTCCGTAATAAATATGAAAAAAGGATAGTAAGAGATAGGATTGAAGTTATTTTCTCTTCCTCAGCGGAAGACACAAATTGCGAAGAGGTGGAGGGGTACGGGTTGGGAAGAAGGAAAGAAACAGAAAGCTATTTGGAGAATTCTGAGTTTGGGTAGGTCTCTATGAGTGCACCACAGTTAATCCGTAGTCCCCCTAGACTGCGGCTCTGCCCTATTGCGGGCCTGTTCGGGCTAACCCTAAAGTGATGGACAGCGCTTGGCGTAGGGATGAAAGGTAAAAGATGGAAAGTCGCAACTCTTGGCGAACATTTGAGAAAGAAGAAAACTGCTTTACAGCAAGAGGTTTGTGTCATTGTGTATTCAGGCGTTGGCTTGGGCACTGCCGCCAAGGCTTAGGACTTCTGACTTCTACCTTTGATTTATGCACCTGGGGGTGCCATCACTCTAGTTTACTCAAAGCTTTGTTGAAAATCTACCCTTTTGGGATGTGGTGTGATGGCCTAAACTTGCAGTGGGGGTTATGTCAGTTCCGGTGTTATGTGGGAGAATATTTTCCTTGTTTTTCACCCCTGACCTGGCCGGGTGGAGGCAATTCTGGACGTCTCATAGTGAGATCTAATTACTCCACTTTCAGCAGTATAAATCTTTTTTTTTTGCTCTCTACTTGTTTGTTTAGCTCAATTCTTTTACATCTCAACCATTTCAAGATATCTATATTTTCACTTTGATAAATTAACATGAAGGATTGTTGCTTTTTTTGTTTAAGAAGAGAAGAGAAAATTCAGTTGAGACATTTCCCCTGTAGTAGGATAGTAGTTCATTGCTCTTCAATACCCTCTTTACCTGCAAGGCGATCCAGTCTTTGTCATAACCTACAACGAAACTAGACCGATGACGAAGAGGAGTACTTAGCCCGCCCAAGAGGATTTTGCCAAGGTTAGGGTTTCAGTTACTAGCGGGGGCAATTAATCCGTGCCGGTTAGCAGCCTACTGTAGTTTGGTCGGAGCTCCAGCGGCGACAGTGTACTACCGGTGTAGATAAGGGTATACGATAGGGTAGATTCGAAGGGCTGTGCGCCGGTTTTTGGCCGCCCTATTGAGCGCTCCCGGGAAGGTTTGTTTGCCTATAGGAGGCTTTCTCTTTTGTACCTAGACACAACGCACGACAGTGACAAGACAACTACACCTACATAGTCAACCAATACACATCGTTTCCTATCTTTCTCAATTGGGCAAAGCACCACCTTCCTTCTATCATTCCTGTCCGGCCAATTTGATAATTCATCATCAGATCAATTCTCGGGTGATTTATTATCCGATTCAGCAAAAGGCCACAACCAACCGCAGGGACCGGACACGACAGCGCGCGACACACCATCCAATTGAAGGTGAAATCAAAAGTAGCCCGACACCGGTGCCTGTGCTTACGCTCGTTGTGACTGTGGTAACCGGGACGGCGGAGCACTCGTACTCCCCAGCCTTGAGTACCGTGACGTTGCATCGCTGGATACCTGCCCGAGCACCTAGCATCACCAACCCTCACTCACTACTTGTCAGTGCTTGACCCCTTGCAAGAGCCGCACGGAATTTACCGTTCCACTGAAAAAGCTTGTCCCTCGGCAAGGCACGACAGGGGCGCAGTGCATTAGCCCTCCCCTCCCCCCCGCTTCAGTGCTTGTGTCTTATTTTCCCCGGTTAGGTGGGAACCTTGATGGATAGGTGGTGTGGATGGAACTGGCCGGGGACAAGCGGGCGGCATGCAGGGTTTGTCGTCATTGAGATTGGAAGATCTTGGGTTCAGGTGTTGGTGGGGTAGAGGCTCAAACTTTATTGAACTAGTGGGGTAGGGGGGAAATATTCGGCGGGAATAAGTATGGGTAGAATTGGGAAGAGAGGAAAAAAAAAAGAAAGAAAAAAAGAACTGCCAGGCGGCCTCGAGTGGAGTGTCTGGGCAGGGGGAGCAAAGATCGCAAGCTAATAATTAAAATTGGTTTCGGTAGAGTACTGTACAGTATCGCACTCGTACAGAGGGGTTCGTTAAAGGTCGGAAAGAGAGGGTCCCCGTTGGGATCACCCAGCAACAATAACTCGTAAAACTTAGAAAGTAGTAACAGGGATTTGTAATTGATAAACCAGTAGGAAGAAAAAGTAAAAACAAAACACTACCCGAGTACTGTACTGGCGGCCCGCAATGTTTATTCATCGCCTCGATCATCTGGTCGTAATACAAAATGAGTCTCTCGACTTTAACCTTTGGAACAAAATCCAGGACAGAGAAGGTGATCCGGGGGAGCCGGTGTTGGACGATATGCTGGCCTGTCATTAGAAAGTCAGATGCTGGTTTACTACAGGGTGTAGGTCTGAGATAAAACCTCAATTACGATTGACTGCCGTTCCTGGAATACCTGTCAGCCCACGCGCACCCGGGAAACAGATTTGAGGGGATTAAAATCCAGCACACTCACCAAACCTCACTCATATCTCCAATCTCCAGCGGCTTCGCTGCGCTCACTTCCAAGCAATCCGGGATACCCCTAAGGCCCTCCCAGCTATGCCCAAGAGTATCATCGGTTGAATCTATGCTTGGAACCATTTGCGGTGAGAGATCTTTCAACACAGCATTAAGGCCAATCCCCTTCAGAACATTCCTCTGGAGTGTTTCTACGACCTTCAAGCCTCTCCATGATGGAGCCAATCGTTTGGCTTGAAATTTGAGGTGGCCCCATATGCACACTAGGCATATAACTTCTGGGCCGAGGCGCCACCGTAGCATATCCCAGTCCACCAAAACGAACAGACCTAGGTGCCGGAAAGGGGTGCATTAGCAGGGCTCCCCACCCGGCTTTCTGAATGATTAGCCCCTTAAGCGGGCTAACCCACAAACACCCCATTGCCAGGCAGATTGCCCTCTGCTGTTGCTAGATTATCCCATCAATCACCCGCACCCCGGTGTAGCGCCGCGTAGTATACCGATCCTTCCCGTAAAACGGGATCTCGCTGCCTCGGCCACTCCCTCCGATTGGTATTCTGGTTAGCGACTCGGTGTTTCGATAGATCCTATGCAGGAGCTTTTCATACGCTTCCAAAGTAAGTTCAGCTCTGCTCTATTTTTGCCTCACAAGGTGTCTAATCCCCATATCCGCCAAACCAAGGAATGAGCCGAAACCCTGGGACATGTTCCGAAGTACCTGAGGCCGGGGTATATGGTAAGTCTTGCTGAGCGCCGAGTATTCGGCAATCTCCCTATCTTTGGTCGTAGTCAGAAAAGCTTTTAAGTTGGAGTCATTCCGGTCCGAGCAGAGAAGGGCATTTCTTAATAAAAGATTTCCATAGCCCACTCTCTATCCAGGCGCTCCACTTATATCGTCTACCCCCCGACCAGAGAGATAATCCAGATACTTCTCCAGCTGAGAGATCACCTTCTGTCCCATGCTGGTTACTCCGGTCAGAGCGTCCATTCGAGATAGCACGCAGTCCTCCCCCTCCAAGTCTCGAATTTAATACCCTCATCTTCAAGCGATTCGATGATCCGCCTAACATTATGAAGGTGCTGGGAGGGCTCTACCGTGTTTTGGAGGACGGGCGAAGCCTTCTAATACGAGCACTAGGTCTTCTTCACTAATCTCTGCGCAAGTTCCAATTCCGGAGTAGGTTGCCCCCCAAGCACTTCTGGGGATGCCAATAGTTGTGCATCTTCCTTGCCATCAACTTAGTCATCTCGATACACAAGTATCTAGTGAGCGGCGGCTCCCCCTTCACAGTCCACTTGTGCTCATTCTTCCAAAGGTTCCATTGCTAGAACATACTGTACACTCCGGACTGATGCACACCATTTAACCGACGGACCCCCCTATTCTCACCAACAGACCATCCAACTTGGCGCGAGCAGGATCCACGTCTTTCCCAACCATGGAAACCGGTATTCGGTGGATCCGGGGTAAATTTATTACTAGAACGCTCTCAGCCGCGATTCTTCGGACAGTAAAATTACTCCCCCACCGCTCCTGCTCCGTAGGAGGCTCGCCGAGTGCATGATTTAGTCGGCGGATGGTTGGCGGAGAACTGGAAAGGACCGGCCGGAAAATACTTCTCCGGGGGCGGTGTTCAATCAAAACCTTTCTCAGCCCAAGCACCGTATTCGTATCTCCGGAACGAGGATCATCCCTCCGCTCACCCACCAATCGTGCTGGAGGCGTCGAACTCTGCTCTCGGTCCGGAGGAAGGGCTTCGGGCGTCTCATCGGAAGAGCGATGACATCAGAAAGAAGTGGTAACGGTTCCGATTCCGAGAAGGTAGGGGCAGGCGGGCAATTGGTGGGAGTAAAATTGCGTCTATCAAATGAATTAGCTAACGTCCTCCAGTTAGACCACGATATCAGAACATGGGGCTCAATGGACTGCCGGAGAAGAGAAACAAGGACTGGCGTCTGCTCGCGTAGGATATTAGGGAGCTGCATAACCGTCGGGGACGAATTGAACGAGTGATGAATTGAGGTGGAGAACCAAAGGACTTTTGAAATAGATGTCTGGGGAAATTTGTATTTGAAACCGAGCCCCGGCATCATGGTGGACTAACTTTCGCCAAGACTGTACCTAACAAACCTCGCGGAAAACTTGGCTAGTAACATCCACGCCTGGCTCGGAAGGAAGAAATCTCTTGCGAGCATCTTCTGGCCTCCCCTCGGTGGGAATGAGGGCTTTGTTTGCAGGGCATCCGGACTGAAGCCGCAGGGACTAAACAACATTTCTTGAGACTCCCGGGGCAGGCCAGGGGAGGGCCCCGGTGAAGTAGCGTGGATGGAGGAGTAGTCCGGGCTGTAGCTTGAGTAGCCTGCCGACCGGCCCTCATCGGGATCACTTGAGGCGAGAGGGCTAAAGTAGGCTGTCTGTTTGTGGTGGTGGAATGCCATGATAGTATTATGATACCCGAAAAGGCCCAAAAGGACCAACTCTCGATTCCCACGAATCCGGGAGGCAGGCGAAGGGGAAAAGATTCCAAAATCTAAAGAAAGGGCAGAATCAGTAGTTGAAGACTCAAAGTGCCCCACCCCGCTTCCGTAGAATCCAGCGGCAACACAATGGCCAGTACCGAAAGAGAAAAACACAATAAGGTGGTACAGTGCTGCCGGTCACGTGGATGGCCATGGGGAAAACTACTCTAGAACATACAAAGCATCATGAATATTTGATACCGTTATTTTGTTAGCTTAGGTCTAGAGAAAAAGGGGTATTTGGCAAGGGAAAGCGGGAGCAAGAAAATAAACCCATCCGCACCACCCCGTTTCCATCAACTTTCAATTTTTTGTTATCTTGATTTTTATCTGTTTTATCCTTTGACTTTTATCTCGGTTTGACTTCAGTTAGAGAATCGTGATAAGTGAACCGTAGTGACAGGCCTTTGGAAGTTCCTATTCCCCGCGGTGTTATCCAGTGCTGTACGAGTATCTGGAAAACCTATCTTAGTGCGAGACTGTGTGTATTAGACTAGCATCCTCCGTCTCCGCTACACCTCCGGCGATTGAAATCTCAACACTATGAGAAATAATCGTCACTTCTATCCACCCCCCTCTCCTCAGACACGCCACATTGCCTCTGTCTGAGTGAAGCCATCTCCCTTCCCTCTTCCTTTCCCTTCTGATGGTCAGGCCTGGCAAGCTTGTTCCTAGGGGTTGTTTGAGTTCGCCTTCACCCCCCTCTTCTCCGGGCTCGCTTAGGCAGCCCTCCACGGTCGGCAACCCCTCACCCGTCAACGGTCGGTTTTTAGTCTCGGTCGATCGGTAAAGTAGCTGTCCCCGGTGGCACTGCTCTCTGGTATGGCACTATCTCCTTTGTGCTCTGCTGGTACGGTCGGACTTTTCGAAACATCGTGACACCATTTCCGTCAGCCTTCCTCGCACTTCTCGTGTCGGTTAGCCCTCCGCCCCCCCCCCTCCCCGACGTTTGAATCGGCTAGCACCCTACTGCTCACGGCTCTACGCCTAACACCAGACCTCTGTTCCCTTCTGATGTCCTTGGACTAGGGGCTCATGTTTAAACCTTCTTTCCAAGTCCTGTTTCACGAAATAGCCGACCGGATCTTTCCTCGGCTGCCACGAGCCTTCCTTCGTTTGGCAACATTCTCTCGAACTCGGTTGCTCTTCCTGAGCCTTGGCTGGCGGCGCTATATGCCTCCAGGAGCTTTTCTCCCCTCGTTGCGTCCCCGAGACCTATATTCAGGAGTCCCTATTCCTTCGGGAGCTGGGCCCGGTGGGGTTTTACTACGGTTTAGCTTATAGGTGGTTTGACTTGGGGGAGTGGGTTTGTTTTCCTTTGTTGGTTGTGTCTACTGTCGGTTGGGAATGTTTTTCTTTTAGGCTAGGCTTTTGCGGGGGTTGTTGGTTCGATGTTGTCAGGCCTGTATTCTCATCTCCTTGTAGTTTCTACCCATAGTACCGGGCGGAGTTTTCTTTGTCGGGCAGGGTCAGAGGGTTTTAGCTTGGGGATCGCGGGATAGACTGTAGTTGGAGGTTTTGGACGACATGGTCTTCATTCCGGCCGAATGTCCGTTGTACCTAGCACTGTGGGATTTAGCACAGTTGTGCCGTGGCCCCGATAGAAACAATTAATAAAGGAGATTCAAAAAAAAAAAAAAAAAAAAAAAGTGTGTATTAGACTAGGTAATAGGAGAGGAGTGGTTATTATTGTTTTTTAGGTTACAGAGGAACACTTCATGAGTAAATCTAGAAGAAAAACAAGGAACACCCCCCGAGAGAAGCAGACAAAAAGCACCACAATGCGCACCTCCTGACAAAGTTTACTGTGCTCCACTTATCAAGGGGGTATTTGGATCAGTTTGTATTGTATGAGGCACCAGGCCCAAACAGCGGTTGTTGCTGGTCCAGAATCCTCAACAACCCCTAATTTATACTAATTGGCAAGATCTGGAATGTTGAAAAAGGTGAGGACAGTGTCAAAGTCGGCTCGTTCTGCCTTACCCTGTGGTCAGGTATATCTGGTTAGGTTGGTAATCATGGAGTCTCGCTTGTTCACAACAGCCACCATGCATTTTGACTCTTGAGTCTTTGTTACTATTATTATTCTAAAGGGGTCAGCGAACTTGCAATAATCTTTCTGACAATTGAGAAAGGGGACACCACAGAGGGTGTCAAATGCTGAAATGTCCATAAGGTAACCTGCTGCAATTCAATTAAGGTAGAATCAGTTAAGATATACCCGTCGTGAGCTGCTCTGTTGCATCTAGGCAACCCATTGCTGTCACAAGCAGTACCTTTTCTGGTATTAATAGTGTCTGGGGCTTCCAAATCTTTCCCAAGAGATTTTACATAGTGGTTCCAGAAACAGAGATGAATTACTACTCAAGTCTCCTTCAACAGTTCCATGGTGAGGATCCACTCAGCATGGCCTGCTTGTTCTTTTTCCATTGCTTCTAGCTTTGTCTTTTGTTCTTCTAACAAATCTAGAATACGAGCCCAGTGGGTGTTGACGTATGCATAGCCTTTAGTCTTTCCTATACCAAAGGACATCTTATTAACGTTCTGGAAGGCACCCCTCAGTTGGACCACAGTGATCATTCTTTCAATATCGGGATTAGGGTACCCTGACACCTCACATCCAACAAAGGCCTCAAGCATGTAATATCCCTTCAGAGAGGAGATGCTTCATAGAGGGGTGTATAAAATGAAGAGTTTAACACAGACGAGCTTAGGACATGCGATTTGGCTGGGCTGGAGTGAGGTGTCAGCATGATGAAAGGCTATTTTCATTAGCTTCAACTCATCTCTTCTATTATTAAACAGTTTCAGCAGATCCCTGCTTTTCAATTCAAACTCAAGTTCAAAAAATGAGAGACACTTCTAGCAATATTTCCAAAATTGCTAAGAACTCCTATTCCATAAATAAATTACTCTATGATCAAGAGAGATTTGTGTCAATCATTTTTTAAACTTAGATTCAAACTCAAAACTGCCATCTAATGAACTTGTGTATCAAATCAGGAGGGCGGATACCAATAGCAATGTAGAGTTTAATATTCTTGATAGGTGTGAGGAAAAAAATTGGAAGATAAGAGGTTTGAAGCTGTAACAATCTCGGAGAAGAGATTAGTATACAACAGGTATCGACCTACTAATCTTGCTGCTAATTTTAATATTTCCATAAAGCTATCTTCTAGCTCTTATTATCTTATTCACTATCTTATAGTGAAGATATATATATGCATTCTTTATCAGTTGACATATATGTCTCATATATGATTAAGGATAACTTTTGAGAGTAAACAATGTAAATATGTTTATTTATAACATAGCTGATAAAAGTAATTTTATAAGAAAGAATTTAGATGATTGTGTGAAGAGCTCCAACTATCGTAATCCAATCTCCTTTATATAGAGACCCTTCACACAACCCTAACCCTAGTGACTCCCTTATTGAGTGATCCACAACTTACCTTAAATCCATAATACATCATAAAACTGATCATGTAAGCAAAGCATTCATATGAGTGAAACTTGTGACTCACAATCATTTGTCACCAATCGGCAAATCATAACTTTACCTATGAAATGCAATTGTGCATCATGTGAGAACTATCCCCTTGCCCACTAAGACATTCGAGTCGTATTTCAAATCTTGAACACTAGCCTATTTAGGTAATCATGATAAGAAAGGCTTCATGCCTCACAAGTGGCCTATTGCGCAGAACACCGCAAAATCCATACAGTTCAGCATTACCATGATGGAAATGAGAGGGGAAATGTATATTGGATCCCAGTTACACAAATACGCTAGTGTTCAACATTCTAAACAGGGCTGAATGTCTCAGCGACTGAGGGGATAAGTCCACTGATCTTATAGTGTGAAATATAACCTACCAATGACTAATAATTGTTAGTTATGTGAATTCTTTTTCCTTACTAGGTCATGGTTTGTGACAGAAGCTTTTCCTGAGAGGGGGGGCAGAACTTCTGAAGGGGTGGAAGGAGCCAGGTGGAAAGAAGGAAAAAAAGACAAGAAACTTCTCCAATTACATTTACCTTTGGAGCACGTTGCCCTTGTGTAGTTATCCATAAGGGTATGGTTCATGCACTCCAAAACGTGCACCAGACTTTTACCTAAAATTCAATTCATCATATGAAAGCATGTAAAAATCTCAAATACTCTCAATATTCTCTATATTATAGGAAAAGAGAATATAAACAATATACAGGAATTGGCTTATTTTTTGAGTCCCTGGTTGATTTGATATTATGTTTTGAAAAGTTGTACTTTTGGTGTAAAGTTCTGAAAGTGTTACATGAGCCACACTTTTTTATTTTTCAAACTTTGAAGCACTACTGACTAACAATAAATAATAAAGTTATTTATATATTAAATAACCTATATAAAAATAAAATAATCTTGGCATTGTCTAAACAAGTACTTTAGTAAGCTTTCTAATTTGAGTTCTTGGCATTAACTTGATGGCTTGGCAAAAAAGTGCAGCACTGCCATGTAACACCTTTTGACTAGTGTAGTGCACATTTTGGAATGCATGAACCATACCATGGTTCATTTGTGGTCCCCCTGGCCTGCGGCTCTGCCCTAGCCCGTACTCGTGTCCGCAAACCCTGTAGCCCCCGCTTAGTCTAAAGCAAATCCCATAAGCGAGATAGCAGTCTACGCATTGTGCTCCTACACCCCCAGGCACCTGCGACACAATAGAACAAATATACTTGTATATCATTGGCGATCATCCTGAACCGTGTCTTCAATTACTAACCACTATTAGAAAAACGCCTCCAGGTTCAACACCACAGATGATAGCCATTCGGTAATTTTTGCGATGTTTTATTACTGGCAAGTTCAAATAAAAGGTCAATGCAAAATATGACGAATGGCAGCATGATGTTCTTGTCAGGTTTGTCAATAAACTAGGGAATAATGTGGGAGGCTGCCGCGGCGATAGGAAAGCTAGATGTGGCCTAGAGGGTTCATCTCTTGAGGCTCATTCATGGACTACAGTCACAACCGGGGGCATGGCGAAACTGGACGGGTGGCGAACAGGGAATAATTCTTAGTAATTTTTCGTAACCCTAACCTCAGGGAATCAATTTTTGCCCATGAAGTATCCCTGTTCGCCAC
>Ga0307509_10008328_pt1 | contig 13244 bp, 17 predicted proteins | sample 10_EM_MG_FD_202245 | JGI IMG/M metagenome (GOLD analysis project Ga0307509, IMG submission 202245) | Populus trichocarpa ectomycorrhiza microbial communities from riparian zone in the Pacific Northwest, United States - 10_EM | ecosystem: Host-associated > Plants > Roots > Unclassified | place...
GGCCACACCACTCTTTTTGACTACATGTCCAACTCATCTCTATCATCTTTCTTTTCCGCTTCTCCTGGGACTCGAGACTCTATGGTCAGTTTCTCCGGTGACTCGTCGATCACGCGAAGCTCGGTCGGCTTCTCTGGCTCTTCTGGTTCTGACACAATCCGGAACTCTGCGACCACGACTCCCACTCCATCTCTTGGCTCTGTATCTGGGATGCCCCTGACCTCGTCCACGGCTTCTAACTTGTCTAACCTACTATCTGTCTCTTTGAGTCTCAATGCGATCGGGTCCCGCCAGAGCAGAGCCTCGATCATGGCGGTTCCTCCTTGTCCTACCAAAGCGAAAATGACGACGGTACAGACATTGGTGGACCTCGATAGCTCCCCCTTCGTCCGGCGGAGGAAGTCCACCGTCATTTTCCCCGAAGGACGCGAACCAAAACACGTCATAACGGCTCCCACCCCTGCGCGTCTTCGCTCCCTCATGAAAGAGAAGCTATACATTGGCGGTTGGATTGTAAGCTTTGCCCCAGGCATCTAAACGCTTTGACCCCAATTCGTTCTAGAATAAGGTGGACGGGAGGTATATCCCCGAACATATTCCCTGGGAGTTTGAAGAGGACACGTTCGCCCCAATGCCGTGGATTCCCGAGGGTTCTCTTGTCTCCAAAAATAGGTTCTACGAGCTCAGGCGGGAGCAACGACCGAAGTCCTATTCACCCCCATTAACTCCACCTGCCAGTCATGACGTTCCGCCCCTGGACGCGTTGCCGTTTCCCGCTATCGTCCCCCCATCTATGGCGGGACCTATTCTGAGGAGAGCGGTGTCTTTCCATCCCGGAGGTACGCAAAAACTGCAGCGAGAAGCATCAGTCATCGACGGGAAAGTCACTTTCGATATGGGATTTAAGTTGAGGTCGCGCTCGCGCGAATCTATCGTTCCCAGCTCCTCTGAGCCACAACATGTGGACCTCATTGTCCGACAATTGGACGCTGGACACCAGAGTGGCCTCGAGAGGTTGAAGAACTCGATGTTAAGGCTAATGAAGGTGCAATCACGGAGGCGCCACCCTACAGCAGGAAGGGAGGAAAAACACCTGGAGCCGTCCCCGCCTGCCGTATCTCCAGACGCGGCCAAGGACAAAATCGCCGAAGGAACCTACCGTGAACCTTTGGCTGTGCGGAGAGGTCTCCCGGTCCCTTCTGCGCTGAAATTTGTGTCTCCTCTCCCCCTTCCACTCTTTCCCCCTTACTATCCGGACATCCCAACGCCGTTCCGTGGATCCCCATCGGCTGTTACCCCTTCACTCGAAACCACCAGGTCCTTTCTCACTTCTGCGGTCGATAAACGCGAGTCCATCGACGTTGTGGATATGTGTACCAATCTCCGTCACCTCGTCTCATCCGCCGCTCCGAAGCCGGCCGAAACAAAGGTACTCGCGCTACCTCAGACTCGCTGCCCGGTCACAGACCCAACGAATACTCCAAGCGGCGTGGTGAGCGAGGCCGCTCAAACCCCCGAGGACTGGAACTTTGCTTCGGAGCTAGAAGGAGCGTATGGAGGTGACCCCTTTTTGTATTTCAACCCGCAGGAAAGGATGCCATCGTTTATTCGGCCGCTTTCCATGATCCCGGATGTCGTGACGGAGAGCGCGGAAATTCAACGATCTTCTAGCTCGTCGGCTACCTCGGTGTCGACATTTCCCGAACCGCCCACTGATGAGCCGGTCGTCCCTCCCGCCTCCTGTGTCGCGATTCCTGGGGGCGGACCCGTAGCAGGACATCCGTCAGCTGGAACTCTACCGTCATTTCCATCTTCTGCTACCGCTTCTTCCGCTACCACTTCTGATGAAGACCTCGCGGGTTCTGGAGACAGCGGCGAGACGCACACCTGCATCGTTATCAGCTCTACGGACACGTCGCCTAGATCCTCGGAAGACAAGGATGTGCCTTTGGCTATCCGTCGGCTTACTCTCCTCGCGCGTTCGTCGGCTGTAACCCCAAAAGTGGAGGGTTTTTCTTCCGCAGGGGACTCCCCATCCAGCCCATCGAACTGTAGTATATCTCTGGCCCAAGAAACACCCAAATCTGCCACGAAGAGCGTCAGGTTCGCTTCCGAAACCGAGGAACATGCTTACGTCGCGGATCCCGAGGTTATTTATTCGCCGTCTGGACGCCAACGCCCCCGTAGCTCAAGCGTCCCTCCACCTCAGAAAGGTTCCCTTAGAAACCAGGCCTTTCTACAACGGGGAGAATCCAAGGACGGGCGGCTTTCGAGATCCGAACCTATCACTTTCCCGTCGAGAATCCCCAAAAAGCGCTCATTTGCGAGGATCGGTTTGTCCGGCCGCCATGCAACGACTGGTAAAAGAAGTCTGGAGAGTCTGGAGCTTGGAAGGGATACTTTTACCCCACCGGGGTCGGGAAATGAAAACGAGGGTAGGAAGGTACTACCATCGCTAATCCCCATCCTGGGTCCGAAAGTGGCTCCGGTCCCGTCGTCGCTCGACCGCGGTAAAGCGCACGGCGAGAAGCGAGCGGCCGACCGAAACAATAGGCTCTACGTTTCCTTGAAGCAACCAAGTCGGACGCCTACGCCGCAATCCCACCCACCCCAGCAGAAGACCTCGTTAGCCACGAGTTGGTCCATGACCTTGAGGCAGTACGTCAAGGGTGGTGATACAAGTGGCGAGAAGCGACACGTTTCGCATTCGCCGTCTCCGAGGCGTGGCGCGGAACTCGACGTTCGACCAGCCCCCCCTGTTGGAATGAGGGACGGTAGGAAATCCTCACTGCCTGTTAAGAAGACCTCGTTCTTTCGCGACGGCGTCAGCAAGGTCACCCAGGTCAGTCGAACTCCCGATCGTACCGAAGGGCAGGGAAGGGGGGTTAGAGGTGATGGTGATGTAGAGGGTAACGTAGTTGGTTCTGTGGACAAGACGGGTGGAATCGGTTATATCGCTCCCCCCAAAGTCAGGGAGGCCTCGCAGTCATTGGGAAGAGTCAGAGAGGAGAGGAAAGGTCCCTCAACTGCAGGAACGAAACCACTGAGACCTACACAGATTAGGAACCTTCTAGGTCGGTTAACGGGGTAGATGGTTCACATGGAGTATAGAAACATTTCCATCGAGTGTGGTGGCGTTTGCCGTGGGAGATGGCGGATGAGAAAAACTTTCCTAAACGAGACGACGACTTTGGCCCAGAGGCAACTGCTTCCGCGTCCGCCTTCCCACTTCATACTCGTTGTCGATGGCGAGCATAGAGCTCAAGCCGAACCTACTAGACTGGACGGAATTCGATGTCCACTCTTGGCTATCTTCAATCGGGTTTCCCCAGTACGAGACACAAATACGAGGTGGCCGTCCACCGACTCTATTGTTCCCCCAGCCCGCTGACCGTTCCGTCAACCATCAGAGAATAACATCACAGGCGATGTTCTCGTTGCCCTCAATACCGAATCACTTAAAGAGATTGGTGTCACGACCGTCGGCCAGCGGCTCTCGATCCTCAAGCACATTTATCACGTCAAACTCGCCCATAACGTCCCCGTCGAACCGGACCATTATATTCCTCCGTGTATGTCGCCACGCGCTAAAGGTTCACGTCTCAAGACTCACGGTCGCTTCTTGCAGCGGAGGCGGGCGACAAGCCGGAAGGCCTAAACGTAGATAAACTCTACCAGATTGTGAAGGAACAAGGTGCGGTTACCGTCGCTTATTTCCATTAGCACCCCTCCCCACGGCCCCCTGATGACCTCAATTCATAGCGATTCGTCTCCGTAGTCTGGAATTTGAGAACCGACGCTTGAGTGAGGACGTCCGCAGCTATGTGGAGGACGTCAACAGTGTTCGCGCGTCGTGGTCAAGGATGGTACGTCGTTGTTGGAGCACCCAGGACCAGTCTTTGACGCACCTGCAACCCAGAGTTCCGATGAGTCTAGCCCCATTCAACGGCAGGCGTCGTTCAATTGGAATTTCGCGAAATCGGGCCAGTCTCCCACCAAAACCAGCCTCGTCGAATCCCCCCACCCTTCTCCTCAACGCCTCGAGCATGACCTTTCGCGCAGCAGTGGACCCCCTTCGGCAATCCTTTCCCCATCATCCTCCCAGATGCTGCACTCCGTTGGAGAAGGCAACACCACTCCCAAAGCATTTGGCCCTTCACCTAGTGGATCAAGTTCTCAATTGCCGGTGAATGGATCTGGCCACCCTCCAAAACCACAACCACACCGACAAGAAAGTTCGGACAACCTGAAGAGCTTCAAAGTCAGTCTGGAGGACCCCGCCTGGAAGGTGTTACCCGCGGCCCTCAAAAAGTACAAGATCAACAACGACGATTGGCAGAACTATGCTATGTTTATTTGTTACGGATCGGCAGGTCGGTACCCCGTTCTCTGGTTCGGACCATAGCTAACCCGCGCCGACAGGAAACCGCATCGAGAGGTGTCTGAGTTATGACGAGAAACCGCTTCTACTGTTCCAGAAACTGAAGGACGCAAAGAAGAACCCAGTATTCATGCTGAAACACATCAAAGACATTCGCTCGCCTATCGCCGTCGCTCAACAGAAGCAGGCCGCTCGCAAAGCCTCAGAAACCCCGCCTTCTGGCCAATCACGCAGCGGTCCGTCTGCTGACAGACCAAGTTTGCGTCCGCCATTACTCCAAGTCCAGAGTGCTATACTCGGTCCGGGCAGCCAACAACCGGGCCACCCTCAGCCACCTTTCCTTACCGGGGGCAATGGCAAGTCGGGGTGGCCGGAGACCATGTCGCCCGCAATCGATAACAAGGATAGGCAAGAGGACCCGTCGTCCTCCACGTTACCGTCCACTTCCACCACAGACCCAGGTCCACACCACCAGGAGAGTGGTGGTCCCACCGTGAACGTCAAGGAACCCATGCCCTCTGGAACGGGCTCCTTGTCATATGCAGTAGCGATTTACCCGTATATGGCGGAGCAAGAGGATGAATTCGATGTCGTCGTGTATGAATCTCAACTTTTGGTGCACGAGGGTGTGTTTTCCTGACGGTTGACCCATTCACAGGGGCGATACCTTTGTTATTATATCGAGGGCGAGGGGTTGGTGGGTAGTGCAGAGAGACTCCGAAGGTCGTGGGCTCGTCGAAACAGACCCCTCCAAGCAAGGTTGGGTACCCGCTGGGTGTCTCCTCGAGACCAAGGTCCCCGTCTCAGTCGCCATCGAGGAAGCTGCCAACGCTACCCGTTTGAACGTTTCCGGTTCACCCGAACAGGTTTCCAGAACGCCGATCCTCCCGCTCAGCATCCTCTCGACAAGTTTCCCCGGCATCGCGTTGATGGAGTACCGAAAGAAGGGAGATGAGGAGTTGGATCTCCAGAAAGATGACGCATTGAGGGTGTTCAAGAGATATAACCACTGGTCTTATGTGAGTTAAGGTCCCCCTGATCTAAGCACGCGACTAAATCATCCTTCCGCAGGCTGTCAAGGAGGATACCGGAGATCGTGGTTGGGTTCCTGTGCGTCTTTCTCCCCGCCTGTTCGTTGTGGTTTCAACTTACCCCCACCCTCAGTCGTGGTTCATCGGCAAGGTGCCTACAGCGAACACCCCAGCCACACCCAATCCTTTGACGACGTCGTCCAACCTCTCCACCTCTGTCACCACCGACGTGGAGGCTGGGAACGGGGGCGGTAATATCACCAGCGTACAAGTATCGCCCATGAGCTCTGCATTCCCACCAATGCAAGGTCGAACGACCGCGGCGGTTGGTTGAGCTGTCGTGCGTTATGCCTTACATTTCACTTTGGCTCTATCGTGGGGTATGTGTATTTGCCACGGGTCATCTTGGAGTCTCGTTTTCGTTGCGTATTTATTATTTTCGTCCCACTTCTAGTTTGTAGTTCCGTAGTTTCTTTGTATATACATCAAATGTAGGTCTCAGTAATATCTTCACGAGAAGTGGTCTGAACCAGGACTGGCTATATGTGAACGAGTTACGGATCCAACTCTCTTGGTTGGGCAAGGGTAGTGAGTACTGGGACCGGCTTGGCATACTATACAACGTTTCATACAACAAGAATATGTTGGCGGTTTGGAGGGCCTTGATACGATGCCCTGAGGCTGATATATTAAGTGTAAGGGTGGTGTAAATCGCGGTGATGGGGGGAATAATCTTTAACAGGAGGGATCACATTAGGAGATGCGTTTTTAGATGAGGTTACCTCTTACCTCTGTCATAAATTCGGTGGGTTCCGGGTCGATTGTGTCTACCTCGAGGATGATCGCGGCGGCGGGGGTGGTGGTGGTGGTGATAGCGGGGGGGCTCTGTGGGGTTCAAAAGAGGCACCAGAGGGGGAGGCGGCAGGGGAGCGTCAATGTGCCCCAAGGTTTGAAAGGCCCCGTTGACCGTATACGTCCTGCGACCGTCTGGGTGAGTAGTTGTTGTGTGTTTGTTACCCTGGGAGATCAAGGATTAGTAGTCATTAAAGCGAAGGTGATGGACGTACTGAAGAGTCGACACATTCGTGAACGCTGGTCGTGAGGCCGTTAATAGTCGAGGAGGACCGAGACTCGGATACCCACTGTCCCCCACCTGCTCCGTGATGGTTTGAGAACGACGAGGTGGAGGAAAAATGCGAAGCTGATCGCCCCCCACTTCCAGTGCTTTGGGGTTGAAAGGGGTCACCTCCCATCAACGGTGGATGCATCATGAATGGGTCGTGGAAGGGGCCCCCACCCATTCTGGCGTTAGAATTGAATGGTCCGGGCGGTCCAAAAGAAGCTGGCAAGAACGGGAAGGGAGGAGGAGGGGGGAACGGATCGGGGAAGGATCGGGGTGGACCAAATAGGAAGGGATCGTGGAGGGGTCTTGCGCGGCCAAAGAATGAGTCGAAGATTTCAAACGGGTCGGTAAAAGTGAAGATATTGGAGGGGAACGGGTGACTTCTGGTGTTGTGCTGGGTGTGGCGGGGTGGCTCTTCGGTCGGGGGTGGCGGCCAGGCTCCATGGCGGTCGTAGGATTGGCGTTTGTTAGGGTCGATCAAGACCTCGTAAGCGTTGTTGATCTAGTACTGACTTAGTTTACGGTCCAGTGCGTGGAACCGGGGCGGCACTCGCCTGACGAAACCTCTCCTCCGCCTCAGTCTTGTCTGAGGCAGGAACACGATCGGGGTGTGTCTGAAGCGCCCGTTTCTTGTATGCTTTGCGGACTGGAAACGAGCATGTGAGGACGATAAATGGCAATAGAAGAGTAGGGGAATACTTTGTTCGGGCGTCGCGTCCGCCTGAACCCCCAGGATCTCATACAGATTGGTGGACATGGTGGTGGTTGACGCAAGTCGTGCGTCCAGTGCGGCTCTCGATCAGGGCGTGGCTGTTTCCCCACGACCGCATCCATTGGTGATTCTCAAACCCCTCCAACGCAACCTCCTGCTACCGACGGAACCTGGCACGACCGCCAACAGGACGTCGACGGCTTATCTGTGCTCTCCAACGATCAGCGCTTCGCGTGTGATCTCGGATGCTATCGAACGGGAAGTCCTCAGACTGATGTCCGCCGGCAGATACTTTCCTTGACGGCCCCGAAGCGGTCGTTCCGTCGTGACCATTCTCATCAATCGGGTTATAGGTGTGCTTGATTGCATTTTCCGCGGCACGCCCGGACGCGGTTGGAACCGCCAGGTTTAACATCGGCCTATAGTACACCGCTACCTTGGATGGAAGCTAGGGACTTCCATAAACATGAGAGGATTACGGCGGTGGCCCTTTCTCCTACATCACTCGCGTGGGCTTGGCGTACCCATTCATTGATGTCAAGAAGGGAGCTGATCGACCGGGGTTTTTCAACGACTCCCCCATCCGATTAGAGGTCCATCGTCGGAGTGCGGCGGGAAACGAAAATTCAGGTACCAGATTCTTGCCCTAGGTCAAAATACACACCACGCCCGCCTGGTCCGCCTGGCCCGGAGTCTCCCGCTCCTCGCTCGTGCGCTCTCGCTGACGACCGCTAGAAGTCCTAATCATATGGCACGTTGGGAGATCTATGTCTCTAAGCGTTTCAGTTGCAAAGCGGGCTCCCTGATTCTACTCGATCTTGTGTGACGGTTCATTCGAGCAAATCTGGCCCAACAAGGTTTGATCACACCGTAGTAGTAGTTGAGACAGCGATTCCCGGTTTCGATCTCAAGACCGACAAGGTTACTCGGCCTCGGGGCTGAATGAACCCTGTTATCGCCCTTTGACAAGAGGGATTTAAGATACCGGGTCTCTCGGCCGTTGTTGTTGTCCTTGGTTATTGTCGGACACGTGCAACGGTTTATTGGGGTGTTCGGCGTGACACCAGGGTCGTTGTTTTTGGGATGGACCCCTGGCGCACGAATATCGAGAACATGGAGCTGAAATGTGATATCCTGGAGGGTCCACTGGGTATGGAAGCGGAGGGCATCCCACCTGTGTTACGGCACATGATGCGACTGTTAGAACGTTAGCGGTCCGTGTCTGTCACTACCGACCACGCGGCAGTTCGGCTTTTAACTCTTTCAACCATAGATATGCTTCAGGCCACGGGTATGGATTAATTTGCGGGCGAACCTTTGGTGAAGGTTTGCATCCTGCGTAGCCCCACATGGCGCCTCGAGGGGGTAGCTTCTAGTGTCCATTACCAACTCGTTTTCTTCGCTTTCCTTTTTTCTGTACGACTACCTGGTGTCCATTACCGGCACTTCATGAATTTGGCGGGGCATCTACTTTCAACCCTAAAGGATCTCTGTCACTCCGGGCGATGAATAGTCGATAGCACGCCGGTAGGAATGCCTGCCCGTAGCTACTTAAGATTTTCGTTTGTGTAACCTTAATGGGTGGATGAGAAGCGGTACACTCCATCGTGACTTGAGGTTGGGAAACATTATCCATCCTCTGTAGACGGATGCGCCCTAGGGGGCTCCTGCTCACCGGAGCGCCGAATGGGCGGGGGGCATGGTCTCGAAGATAACTTAGGCCTCTTTCTACGCCGTCCAAAACTCTGCTCCTGAATGGTCTTCGGTGGAGTTGTCGACCCGACCCGGCTGGTGGATGACCGAATCTGTCGGTGCACTGATCCAGACGGGTTCGGTGGTGACACAGATCCGAAGCCCATGAATGCCGTGGATCGCAGCAGAGCCTCCATAGCAGGGAGAGTTAGCGGATTGTATGCTGGTTGAGGGCCGCCATAATGTGGATCTTTACGGACCCCCTCTTGAACGCTGGGGGGTACCATCAGCGATATGGAAGGGGCTTATTGGCAAGGACATACCTTGATTACATCCTTGCCAGGTATGTACGGATATTCACGACGAGCCTGCCTAACTCCCCTAATCTGCTCCCGCCAAAGGAGTCTGCACATACACTGCGGACGGCAGTGTTCTCCGCCTCCTTCCCAAACATTCGAAACGGGAAGCGGCCACTATAACATGATCAATGCCCGCGGAAAACCGCGCGTCCCTGTAGGGACGAGGACTTGACGAATGTATCCGGAAACGCGTTTCGGGACATCGAAGGTTGTTCTTGATGCGCTGCGCGGTTTTGCAGTTCAATCTATGATGTTGATCGGCTTCATCAGAAAAAAATAATGTCATCATTTCAGTACTGAGGAGTACTGAAAATTGACCCCCGTCTCTGGACAGCGCAGACAAATGCTGACCCGCACTGACCAGTGTTGATACGGCGCCAGGGGTCATAGGTCTGGTCAGTACCTATAGTGCTAACCGGCGCTGTTCAGAGACGGGGGTCAATTTTCAGTACTCCTCAGTACTGAAATGATGACATCATATTTTTCTGATGTTCTGGGACTGGCCATCCGGAAACATGGGGGAGGGTAACGGTGACCGTGAGAAATGTTGGACGCGCTGGCTGGGCCGGCCGTTATCGACACCGCCGACCACGCAGAACCACGCTAATAGCCGGTTGAGTCGCAAACAGCCCAGGGCGGGAGTTCGCACAACGGCCAGAGACGTGCCACTCCCCACTGCACCCTATTGGGGGCTAGGACATTTGCCTTTGCGTTCGATTTTGATAGCGATACGCCACCCAACGGTCTGACGGCAATGGATGGTAGCTCCCCGCGTGTTTGATCGGCCAACAGCGATCCTGACATTCCTGTGTTTACTGGCGCGGGTAGGAGGGAATCCTCCGGCGGCTGAACGCTATAATCGATGCCAAGGTTTCCAGCCCGCTCGAGGCTGGACACTCGGCCGACGACTGCCTCGGCGTCTTGCAGCCCACGACTGAACGCTGTGATCATCCCAGGTGGAAACGATGCGGTGCACTAAATAGAACTCCCCGCGGTTCCATCAGCGGTGGGTCGAAACCTGACAACATCTCAGACTTAACCCACTCGCCGGGCTCCCTCAGAATGTATAAGAGGGTCGAGGTACGCTCCTTTCTTTCTTCAGCCGCTGTGCAGCTCCCCCCAGTTCCTCTCTCCTACCTCCCAAACCTCAGGCCTGGTGCCGTTGTTATCTGTTCTTTCTCACGATATCCTCTATCATCATGTTCTCCAAAGTCGCTCTCACCTCCCTCGCTGTCGGCGCTCTCTCCGTCAACGCATTGACCGTTCCGGTCGCCCGCTCCCCCGCTCCAGAGCCAGAATGTGAGACTCCCCTAACAGTTTTCTGCCCTATCTTATCACGGCCTAACTTTCACCTCCTTCAATAGCTTGGTCCCAATGGGGACAAAACATTGGCAACTACTACTCCAACAAGTATTCCTCCCCGGACAGTGTTCCTGGCCTTCCCAGCTTCAAACGCGAACCAGAGACCTGGACCGAGTGGGGCACCAACATTGGAAATCACTACGCCAACGAGTACGGGTCTCCAGACTCACTTCCAAATCTCCCCCGTCCCTGGCAGAAGCGTGGACCCGAGCCCGAGTCCTGGTCCGAGTGGGGTCAAGCCATCGGTGACTACTACTCCGCTCCCTGGACCAAACGCGAACCCGAGACCTGGGGGGAGTGGGGTACCAACCTCGGTAACTACTACGCCGACAAGTACTCTACTCCGGACTCCGTCCCAGGACTCCCCAGCTACAAGCGCGAACCTTCCCCCGAACCTGAGACCTGGTCCGAGTGGGGCACCAACATCGGAAACTACTACGCCAACAAGTACGGATCTCCAGACTCGCTTCCGAACCTCCCCCGTCCCTGGCAGAAGCGTGAGCCTGAGCCCGAGTCCTGGGCCGAGTGGGGTCAAGCCATCGGTCACCACTACGCTGATCCCTGGACCAAACGTGAACCCGAGACCTGGGCAGAGTGGGGTAAGAATATCGGTAATTACTACTCCAACAAGTACTCTACCCCGGATTCCGTCCCAGGGCTTCCCCATTACTAAATCCCAGTATGTATTTTCTCATCTCTTGACCGTGATCGATGATCCTGACCGCCTTACCTCCTCCAGTCTGTATTTGATCCCTCCATTCCACTCATGAGTCACTTTACGTACAATGATTTGTTAAGATTACGCTCCCCATGTTATGTCCAAGTTAAATAGATAACAACGGTTGGAACTGGTTATAATTTTCACCCTTCGGGGCTCGCGTGAACAAGAGATTCCCATTCAACACGTCAGCAGCTCGAATCGCTTCGAGTCGGTAAATCTCGAACTTCGGACTTGTTCTCTTCTGCTGGCGCACCGCCCCGGGCCTCCGAGCCCACCCTTTTGGTCGAGGACCGTCGTGTCTCCTACCGGACGGGCATCGCAACCTCTGGCAGAACGGGGCAATTTCACGACGACGAGGGAGCCCTCCGCCGTCCTGCGGTGTTGAGATGGACGGAGGCTGGAGTATCATGCTGGGCCCAAACCCCCCCTAACCGGGTACACATTGCGAGTTTCTTTAGGGTTTTTAAACAACGAACTTGAGTCACGACAGACGCGCAGGTGTAATTGAGAGCGCTTTAAAAATATACCCACGCGCTTGCCCTCAGCAAACCCGGCGGGTATGTGTAGGAAACCCATCTTGGGTGAGTCGTGTCTTGGGGAAAAGGGTGAAACCTCTATACCGTTAATCGAAGGGGCCCACGAGCATGCCAGGGGGTCTTGAGGCCGCATAAAGGTCTGGCACCACCTGTGTGAATAGGGTTTTCCGCACGCCGATCTCAAACTTGTGCATTAGATCAACGGCTAACATCCGCAGGACGATAAGGTATGTTTCACCGTACTGAGACGCTCCGAAAAGCGTTCTGTATCGAATGTCATTACAGTTAGCACTGACCATCTGCAATAAAACCAATCACAAACCATTGTTGGTACCAAGGGGGGTGGTTTCAGTAGCCTCTCGAACACGGCGATTGCGATCCCGTCCCCCATCCGTTAGGTCTACTTTTGCGCCATGACAACTTTACTCCGTATATACTCCCGTATGCATTTACCACGTTGCGGGAGTCCACCTCTTGCTTTGTCCCCGACCTATCATCAAGGTTCTCTTTCGGGATGGTGCAGCGAGGGGGTGGACAAAGCCCCCGGTCCCTAGTCGTTGCAAACAGCATCCTGTTTAATGTTTGATAACATTAAGCACACAAACACGCACATGATCATAATCCCGCGCTTCATCGCGAATTCCGATGTGAGCCTCCTTGTTTGAGACGTGCCATCCGACAGGATATTCATATCGATCTTCTTCAACTCGGCCCAGTTTCCACCCCACGGAAACCTCTCCACTTATTCCCGAAGGATAGAGCAAGACCTACGCGAGCTGTAAGATTTCGGTGGAGTCAACGCTGGGCTCCTGCCCGGAGTGAAGTGTATGTATCTGTCCTGGATCGTGCACAACATAGGACAGCAGCGGGGGGTGTTCGTGGAAGTCAAGGGGTATGGGAGCGAGACGGAGGGTTGCAGTCGGCCGTTGTTCTTCTGTGGGGTCGCGACTGTGGTCGCGAAACTGTTCAACGCAGTCGAGGTACTTTTGAACTATCGATGGTATCTGAGCATTTACTTTGTGTTGTAGCCCGCGTGTGTGATTTCGGCCAGAAGATATCTAACGAGCGCTTCTTCTGAGACGGATGTGTTCCGATCTTCTCTCCCGTCCCGAACGCCGGAACCTGCAAATCCTACCAACGGAACGAGACACGATGGGCAACCTGGCCTTACCCTCGAGAAACGCATACCTTAGTCAGGAGGAACGCAAACTCGCGAATACCCTCACCGTGCTTTATCCCTGGGAAAGAAGGTTGGGAAACCGGGCTTTCGAAATCGGAATGTGTAGCGAAGTCGGAGTTGGCCAGTAGAGAGAGTGTCCGGCCCGAA
>Ga0307509_10008329_pt1 | contig 13243 bp, 17 predicted proteins | sample 10_EM_MG_FD_202245 | JGI IMG/M metagenome (GOLD analysis project Ga0307509, IMG submission 202245) | Populus trichocarpa ectomycorrhiza microbial communities from riparian zone in the Pacific Northwest, United States - 10_EM | ecosystem: Host-associated > Plants > Roots > Unclassified | place...
ATTCCAGGCATCGTCGAATGCCTGCTGCGGTTTATGCTTTTTCAGGAACCCTTCCACCCATTCCATTATATGTTTGAATAAGCCGAGATAAATGTTGTGTAAGAGGTCCGGCTTATGTAGGTCCGCCGGGTTTACTCGGTAGAGTTCAGTGAATACATTGCGGCCTATTTTCACGCCCAGCTGCTGAAAGTATTCTGCGATGCCAGCCACTCCAGACTCTTGCTCCTATTTTTTTTTTTCATTTTTTCATTTTTTTTTTAAATCATATGTTCATTGTTTCTACGGTACAAGAAATGACATGCATCTTTAACGATATGGCCAAAACAAAACCGAAAATCAAAGTAACAATCAACAAAGGAAAAAACCAACAACCATTTCCCCCAACGCGACCAATAATCGTCGCAGCGCAGCCGTAGCTAAAATAAATGAGCGTATAAAACCGCTTAACTAGTCTCGAGGTCTAGGGGCGGGCAGGGGGGTAGAGGGAAAGAGGGGATTTGCGGGGGTGTGGAGGGAGGGAGCAAGCGGGGGCATCCCAGGAGGGAAACCAGTGGCGGTGGTGCGGATGAACTCAGCCTGAGCAATGAGTAGCTGCTGGTCGGACCAGATTGGGGCCTCAGGAGCCAAGTCTGAGACCCCTTGGAGGAGGCGGAATCTCTGACGGGCGGAGGAGGGGCAGGACAGGATGGCATGCTTGAAGGTCTGCAGTGCTTCAGAGCATAAAGGGCAGGAGGTGTCGGGATCAGGATTGCCTCATGAGGGATGAGCCGAGAGATAGCTTTTCCCAGAACGCATCTGGTGTATTCTTCCCGCAACAAACTTGCCCTGGCCCATGAAGGGATGGGGGCGCGTTGAGGGCGGATAGGGGTAGTATGGTGGGGCTGGGGTGGAAGACCAGTCCGAAAGGAGGAGTTGTTTAGCCCTCAATTTAAGGCGTGCGTACAATGGGACAACCCCGGGTACCGGGGGTAGATAGTCAGGCAAGTGGAGGGAGATGGGTGGTAGGGTGCCTACGTCGTGGACGAGGGGGGTGGCTGCGTTGGCCAAGGCTGTGATGGCATTGTGTCGATATCTCGGATTCTTTAACTTGTCCGGGGCAGAACGCCAGTCAAGGTTAAAGAAGAGGTAAGGTTGGGAGGTAATCTTCCCACGTGCTATTGAGGCGGCGCGGTGTGGTGAGAAGGTGGGGACAGACTTAGGGAGGTGTGCTGTGGCAGGGTTTATTTCCGGAGGGGCGCAGATGAGCCTTAGGCCAGCAAGGCGGCGTTGGTGGCGTACAAGTATAAGTAGCGGGGGAAGACAGGCTTCCCTGTGCAAACATGTCAGGTTGGTGGAGGAGAAGCAGTTGGTGATCCACGTACAGACCCGATGCCAGAAAACAGACATTGGGCCCATGATAGACGGGGGAGGGCTCCAGACAGCGGACCCATACAGAAGGATAGGCGCAAGGAGCGAACGCGCCAAGGAGAGACAAAGGTAGGGGGGAAGGCCCATCCCAGGGGGGGAGAGGCGGCGGATCGTGGCCAGGGCGGCATTTGCAAGCGTGTACCTCCTGGAAAAGTGGGACCTTGGGTCAAAGGCAGGGGTGAAGATGAAGCCCAGCCATTTCAGGCGGGACTGTGGATAGAAGAGCTGATCTTCCAGCTGTACCTGGAGGGAGCACGGCGGCTAATTGCTCCTGGTGGTCCTCCAGTGGATGAGTTCAGTCTTTGGAACAGAGAAGGAGATGTTGATCGGTGAAGCCTTCCTTTTGAGCGCTGAGAAGGACTTCTGAAGGAGGCGAACGTTGGTTCTATAGGAGGGCGAGGCTACCGTGACAGCAAAGTCGTCGACATAGGAGATGATAAGTGAACTGCGGACTGCCAGGTGGAGAGAGGAAACGTATATGACGAACAGAAGAGGGGAGATGGGGGATCCTTGAGGGACCCTGACCGAGACGGGGGCGAAGGAGCGAGGGGACCCTTGGAACGTCAGGCGACAAGTGCGGTCCCTGAGGAAAGAGCCGGTCCATTCGACCAGGTACGGGCTGACCCCTTTCTTGCGGAGGAGAGAGAGGAGAGAGGGGGACTCCACGTTATCGAAGCCTCCCTTAACATCTAGGAAGAGAGTGGAGACTTTGTATCGGAGGTGGTGGAAGGACTCAACATTATGTTGTAGGACGAGGGTGGCATCGGCGGTGGACCTTCCAGGGAGTGAGCCGCATTGAAGGGGATGGATGAGGGAGCATATGGTTGCCTGAGCCGAGAGGCCGGCGGCTACCACTCTCTCAAGGATCTTAGAGAGCGTCCGGAGGAGGAAGATGACCCTAAAAGAGGAGGGTGAGTCATATGAGGGTTTGCCCGGCTTGTCAAGGACTATACCGAGTGCTTTTTTGAGGGAGGGAGGGTGAATACCGTGGGCTAGTAGGGGATCCAGGAGGGAAGGAAGAAGGGAGGGCTTCATGAGGTGCACGGACTTCCATATGGAGTATGGGATGTGGTCGGGGCCAGGGGCGGAGGTGTTCGAGGATTTGGAGAGGGCCCTGGAGGTCTCCTCTCAGGTAAGGGGTGTGTAGTCCTCATAGCGGGTGAGGGGGAGGAGAGGGGGAGGAGGGGGTTTGGAGGGAAAAAAGTGGTCAAGAAGCGTTTCGGCTACCTCGGCCGGGTTGGAGGCCCCTGGAAGGTCTGGGAACCTTTGTGGTAGTCTGCCGAATGCGAATCTCTTGGCCGTCCAGACTGAGTGTGGAGTGGCCGAGGACAGGAAGTCCGACCAGTGTGCTTTCTTGGCCGAGGCGATGGCCTTGAAATAAGTTCTTCTCGAGCTCTTGACATTGCTCCAGTTGAGGGGGGAGGGATCAAGGCGGGACAACCTTGCGAATCTGTGATATTCCCTTCTAAGGGACGCCAGGCAGGGGGACCACCATGGCTTCGAGCGGGGGCACGGGCGCTTGCATGGGGCATGGGAGGTGAGGAGGGAGGTAAGGCGGGTCGAGGAGATGTTAAACCATCTACTCAGGGAGTTGGGCGTGGGCCTTGCTGGGCAGGGAAGTGTGGTGAAGGTATCCAGTGCCTTTCCTACCCCATATAGGTCAAGGAGGGCCCAGTGTGGAGTGGGGGGGGGTAACATAACCGCGGGTGGCCTTAGCGTTACCACACATGGAACATGGTCCGAGCCAGTGGAGGGGAGGGGGGTGTCCCATGATGAGACAAGAGAGGAGAGGGCGGTATTCGCGAAGGCCAGATCCAAGACAGAGGGTCGCGAGGTGGTGTCAAATGGGAATCGGGTGTAAACCCCGGGGGTTTTGAGAAGATGGTACAGTACGTCAAAAGCAGCATCGAAGTAGCGTGTAGAGATGATAAACTCCCTTTCGGATAGGGAGCGGCCAGGGTCTGCAAGGGGATGATGGAGATTAAAGTCACCTAAAACCAGGTGAGGGTAGGAGAGGAAAGAAAAAACAGGCTCTGGCGAAATGGAGCGGTAGGGAGGGCTGTTAGTGCGAAGAAGGTACACCGAAGTGACCCTGAGGGAGCAGTGGGGGGATCCAAAAAGGCCCTCCGGAGAAAAAACGTAAACCGAAATCATGTCCGAAGATTCGTGAAAGACGGTTGCGCAGCACAGGTGTTGATTCAGAGTGCGAGAAACATAGATGGCCACCCGTGGGCGGCCAGGTGGGGGTGGGGCGAAGGACATGAATCCTGGAAATGTTGAAAGGACTGATCGTCTGGAGGGGGGGTCTTGAATGGCCACAAGCCAGGGAGGGTGAGGCAGCACGGTAAAGCTGTGAAAAAGTGAGAGAAAAACATCCCAGCTCCCTAAGAAGTTATGTTGAACGATTTGAAAGGACGGGAAGACAGCACGGCTGTCAGTGTAGCGAGTGAAAAGATTCTCCATTATTGGGCAGAGCCCACAGAGGAGTCGTAATCTAGGGATTCATCACCGCTCTCTCATGGGGCGAGATCGGCGACGGTGAGGGTGCGATGGGCTCTCTGCCTAGGTGGAGGAGCATTGCGTGGGAGTACAGGGGCACTTGGGGTGTGGGGAGGGGCACCTGGTGTTGAGGGAAGGATCGTCGAAGGGCCAGCCTGGTCTTCAGCGAGATCCATGCAGTCCTGCGTCTGTCGAGATGGCACCTTTGGTGTGTCGGGAGTGGTCTTCGGGCGGGAGGGGCAATCCCTCTTGCGCGCAGAGTGCTCTTCTTGGCAGTTAGGACAGCATGCCACCGAGGATGGACAGCAGGCGAGGACAGGTCGGCGATTGCCACCCTTAGGGCAGGAAGGGTTAGGGCAGCGATGCTCCGCCTTGGTATGGGCGAGCGAGCAGAAGGGGCAGACGGGAAGCGAGCTGGGACAGCGGGTAGAGGTATGGCCGAACTTCCAGCAATTCTTGCTCTGGGTGTTTTTAGAGGAGGAGAACATTTGTTCGACTCTGCGGTTCCGGGAGAAGAGGTTGATGGAGGGGAGGATAGCGTAAGCGTCGGGCGGGGCCACTGTAATAACCACGGAGTTGGCGTTCTTCTGCTCACGAGATTCCGTGTTTGGGTTAAGGTAGCGTGCTGAGAGAAAGGAGACTCCCCTGGCATTGCGGATGGACTCGTGAAGAGAGGGGAAGAGGTGGTCATCGTCCGAGGGGAGGAAGGCAAGAGGAACTGAGTGAATTAACAGTTGTGTTTCGTTTGGGGCGGGTTTGAAAATATCCCAAGGAGAGTTCCCTATCAGACTCTTGCTCCCATGCTTTTTCCCAATATAAAGTATGGTGGCGGGCCTCATATATCTTCCGTGGATTCCCACCAAGCTCCTTGGATGGAACCTCACACTTTGGGCACGACTTGCTACCTATTCCATGCAAAGCTGCAGGTTCCACATGATCCGCAATCCAGGCCAACAAAATGGGAAAACACAGGCGTGTTTTGCCATCTGCACAATCCATCACCGTGCCTTCTTGGACAACCTCCTGTAATGGTGCAAGGACAAGATCGAAGACCGCCCGTAGAGCATCGGCGTTGGTCTTCCTCTGGGCTTCGTCCGCGCGGCCTGAATCACCCGTTAACTTTGGAGGCACAGGCAGCAATGCCAGAAGCAGGATCGGCATCTTGGCAGGGCTGTTTCTAGTCCGCGAAAGGATATTGCCGATCGTCACGTATACCGGCCAGGCTTTCTGATCTCCAAAGAAATTCGTAAGCTGAGTCTGGTCTGACAATCAGATAATGGGTACGACAGTTGACCCGGGTGGAAGAGTTTGCTAATATAGAACCAAATGAGAGATTAGCATGGGAAACGCCGACCACTTAAAGCCTGTCAGAACCTATTTCATACCTGTGTATCCCACAACCAGTCCGCCGTATGCATCTCCGCGTATAATCGCTCTCTACTAGAATTGTATTCCCGTATAGGTGCGTTGACCATATCTGATCTATATGCGACCTGGCGGACCAGGTAGCGGACACAGTGGAGCGCGTTCCTATAATAAAAAGTAGTTGTATGTCGACCATCGCCAATCACGGCTTCGGTCCACGTCAGATATTCACCAAACGGGTCCCGTACATCCAGGTGCTGCTGCAAAGTATATGCAGACCAGAATGACCGGGCATCCATGCCACCCAAACCTTCTGCAACGTACGCGTCAATTTGGGACTTGAATACCTTGCTCCGGACTAACCAGCTTGCCAAATTAAAGTCGGCTTCCGCGGAGAAAGGGTTCTATAGGTCATCTTTCATGGACTCATGAAGCTCCGTATAGCCAGCAACATCGCCGAGTGCTCTGCCAGCGCCTGGAATACTTTCTTGACTGGATGGGCGCCCGCGGTCCAGCGGCTGGGAAAGGTCCTTCTCGTCTGAATCGTGTTGCATATCACCAGGGTCATTACTTGCTGCGTAGCAATCTGCAATCTCGAGCATCGGATCGGATTCGTAGTCCGAGTCGCCCTGATCACTGTTTTAATCCGGCGCGAACGCCCTGAGCCCTGGTAAGGTAGTGTCCACAATTGCACGGAGGGATAAAAGAATATCATGATGCATTGTTTCAAGGTGCTTTTCGTATGCAGCGGCATGTTGATAGCGTCACCTGCAATAAGGACACTTTGTTGAGAGTGAGGCCATCGTGTGTGGTGTTTCTCTTTCAAGTGGGCTGGAGGAGCACTAATGAGCTGAGACGGGCTGCGGCTGGTCTGGACTTTCAACATTAGTGGCAGATATTCAATAGTTGAAATTAGGAGGCACCTTCAAGTTTGTTCGCTAGGATGGTGACGGATCAGCGGACGGGTGCGGACGTTCAAGCTGCCAGTATTCTAGGTTGACGCGATCGTCTGATAACCTAATCGTGGGTAGATGTTTATGACGGATCAGCGGACGGGTGTGGAGGTTTAAGCTGCCAGTATTCTAGGTTGACGTGATAGTCTCTAATAACCTAATCGTAGGTAGATGTTTATGACGGATCAGTAAACGGGGGCGGAAGTTCAAGCTGCCAGTATTCGAGATTGACGCGATCGCCTCTGCTGATTGTAGGTTGGTGTTTAGAAAGGTCTTGGCTCCTGGGTTGCGGCTTCTCTGCGGCTCTGCTGCGGCTTGAAAGCTTATCTGAAGCTTATTGGGCAGATCACGTGAACTTTCAAGATTCAAAATATCATTGATATTCAAGTTTGTACAGGGTACAATCCTGCGAACCACACTAAAATTGTCCATATACGGACTGCTATATAAGCTCCCCCTACCCCCATCCTCTCTCCGCAATCACATCCTTCATCAATCCACCCGCCCATTCTATTAGCACTCACAAAGTCCCGCACAACCCCTCACTCGTCCGCAGTATCACTAGTATATCCTCAGCTCAATTCAGTATCTACGTTTCAATAGCTAATAACTTTTCTTACACCGGGTTATCGTCCGCAGAACCCTTTTTTGTCCTCAGAACTCCGCTTTTTTGTCCGCACAACTCCCTTTATCGTCCGCCAGGCCGGCTATATTTCCATTTTCGTACCTTCATCTCCAAAACGAAGAGTATCTGCCAGCGGACGTTTTTCACCCACCGGACAACCATCTTAAAAAGAAAAGGAAAACTCCTTCAGATCGATCAACCTCCTCCCACCTCCATACTAACAATGGAGGTATCTAAAGCTGGATTCGTTTATCCAAGAACAGCGGGCCATCAGAAAGATGGCGATATTCCCTGGTGTAAGTTCGTCATTGGCTTCCCCAACCCCAGCACTCTTTCCCCAGAGTATAATACGTTCCGGAAGGCTATGAAGCGTAAGATGGAGCAAGAAAGGATCCCGGGCTTTGTTGGCAGTACGGCCGACCAATGGGGGGCCATTCAAGCACATGCTCTTACCATCCCACCCGTCCCACATAGGGCACCACTCTGGCAGACTAACACGAGGCGAGGTCAACGGTTTACTGAGTGCTTCGATTATTTGCTACGGGACATAGCGCAAAAACATAAGAACAATTTGGGGAACTTATTAAGGGCACCTGTTCCCGGTCCTGCCGGTCCTGCCGCTCCTGTTGCTGCTGTAAATGATCGTAAGTCATCTCAAAATATCTGTACCGAATGAGTAGAGAGTATGCTAATATGGCGCCTGCAGCTTTGGCCGGTCCGAGCTAGGTCCGCCATTGGATAGATGACGCATCCGTGATCCGCCAAGCCGACCCACTCCCTGCCGGGCTTGACAAGATCGTGTGGCAAGCCGGCGGACATGTTTACTGGTTCGAGATGACCGAACCGACCCTTCACAACGTGCGTGACGGCATTGACAGTGTCCTAGAACGTGGACACGGATATCGTGCGCTCGTTGGTGCCACGAAACAGGGCACAGGTTTACTCCATGTGGATCAAGAGCAGCCCCTGCCACTTGCTGACATGATCCCAATCTCAACTGATGTTCACGTCCGCACGTGGTGGGCAATGAATACACAGAGCGAACCAATGGATATGCTCTTCTATGGCCAGCGTACACAAGGAGAGGATGGGACTCCTGCTCCGGTTGGTTTCAATTTTGCTAGTCCTCATAATAGAGACCCCTCTCCTGACGGATCACAGGATAGCGATGGCAGTGACGACAACGACGACAATGTCAACGACGACAATATGTCAGTCGGCAACCAGCCTGAGTCGTCTGCTGCAGCCGCAAGGCGAGCTCCCAAAAGGAGCACGGCCCAGGGGACTGGAGCGGTGCACCCCAGCCATTCGGCGGATGTCGACGAATCGGAATCAGACTCTGATGCTGTTTCTGATGCCGGCTTCTCACCACCTCCTAGTAAGCACGCTTTTACCCATCTTGGTAACTTGGACACTCGTGCCTTGAAGCCTAGCCGAATAGGAAGAGAGACTGATTGAAAGAAAGCGTCGGTGTTACCTAGCTTGACGGCTGTTAGTAGAAGCAGCAAACATAACCTGGCAGGTATGGCAGAGCTCGATGAACTCAACAGCCCGGCTGACCCTGCAGAACCCCCAAGGAAGGTTGCCCTCCTGATGCTCGCAACTGACTCTAGTGTCGTGGTAGAACCGGAAAGATCCCATGGGGAGTTGAATTCAGGCCAGCAACCTTCCAACCGGCTTATTCTGCCAATCAGCCCTTCTCCGTTGGCTTCCAGCCCTAGTCACGATCTAGCCCCCACAGCTGTTGAGCAGGTGCAGGTGAGAGCATCAGCTGAGCATCTTGTAATGCTAGCATCAGGAGTTGGCCAGCCCACCGAACCATCGGTTACCCAAGTTGGTACGCCTGGCAGAACCCGTTCCCCCTCTGATCCGCGCTCTGGAGATCCGCTTGCAAATATGATGGTACCGGACGCCGGACGAGAATCAGGGCCCTTTTCTCCAGCCAGCGAGAGTAGTAGTGGATACATTACGGCCAGGAAGTTGCGGTTACCACTACCAAGCTTTTCATCTATGTTGGCAGCAGAAACAGATGTTTGGAGGCCTCCCCGGTCTGTTTCTGCCCTGGCTTAAGCAAAGTCAGCAAAGGTTGTCCGCCCGAGCCGTGGCTAATCAAGTTGAGCTCTCCAGGTGTCGGGAGTCCGTTTCCAGTGGTTTACAGGTACTAGAAGGCCTAGAGTCTTCCTGCGTGCTTTCCGTTCTTCCTTGTTGCTTTTTTGGCATATTGTTCCTGTTCGTTCCAGCCTATGTCTGTTTTGGATTAGCCGGCTGCGGCTGGGTTCACCTGGACCCAATGCCACGGACACTAATTGTCCGGAGCGGACGCTAGTGCTTTTTCTTTGCTTTTTTGGTTTAGATGCTTGCTCTTGGAGCCCGGCATTCTTGTTCCTGCTGTTTTTCGGGGAGTGTTTTCTTTTCTGGCTTTAGAAGTCTGCCCTTAGAGTTTTGCGGATTATTGTTGTTCTCCTCCAGCTGTTTGTCATTTGGCATGTATTTTACTTGTACTTTCTGACTCTACGTGTTGGCTCTTGTTCTTTCGCAGATTATTTTTCTTTTTTTCTTGCTGTTTTTCGCTCAGAGTCCCGTTTGTTGGGCCTCAGTAACTTCTTATACTTTCTGGGATTAGCGTTTTGGGATCCAAGTTCTAGCCTTATCTGCATTTGTTGCCGTCTACTTGGCGGACCTACTCAAACTAGATTAGTCCGCGCACGCTAATAAACCTTTCCATCTACTTGATGAACATTAAACACCAAAAGCTCGTATCGTGATTCAGGAAAATAACACGGCCGAATTGAAGCTAGACGCCCCGGGTGCAAATTCCCATAGAAGGTGTCTAGCTTCAATTCGGCCGCACGACGTCTGTGCCACTGCCATCAAGTATCAAACCGAGTGACAAGCTGTAAACATTCCTAGTTCTTAAAGAGGGCGTGCGGACCATTTCTCTCTGCCATGTTCAAACCCCGTGTTGTTCTCTTAACTACCTACCAATACACTTTTCCTAAAAGCATCTATTTCCAGATACTATTCACTACAGCTCTCAACTATCACTATTCACCTACACACTATGTCACAACAAGGGTGGGCTATTGCTGACAGAAGGCGTTCGTCGAGGCAGCGCAGGCAAGGGCAAAGGGTGGTCCGCGGGGGACAGGTCCGGAAATCTAGATCCGGAGACGGGTCAACTATAGCAGCACCACGTCCGGCGTCTCTTACCGCGGGGTCTACAGTAAGTAGGAGAAGAGGTGCCATGGAGGTGCCAACCCCATCACGACCCCAAATAGCAGAACCTGCTCTTGCGGATGACCGGCAGCAGTTGGCGGACCACGGGCAGCAGTTGGCGGACCACGGGCAGCAGTTGGCGGACGACAGGCAGCAGTTGGCGGACCACGGGCAGCAGTTGGCGGACCACGGGCAGCAGTTGGCGGACCACGGGCAGCAGTGGGTGGACGACACAGAGCAGCCAGCGGATGACAGTATGCACTCAGATGATGGAGAATATGAGGATAACGATGGTCAGAGCGAGGTGAGCGAAAAGGAGGAGGATAATGAGAATGGCGAGAATCATGAGGAGGTATTAGAGCCGGGAGCGGATGATGAGGATCTGTCAGCAGATTGGGGGGCACAGAGACCAGTCGAGAATGAGTTTCTTAGCTCGCAACCATCAATGATAACAATCACGCCCGGGCATAGTCAGACTTCTTGCGGGAGGGCTAGTTACCAGGAACGGAGAACACTTGCCCTAATATGAGTGAGCCAAAATCGTACGCCTGTCTTCCTCTCCCGGTTGCCCACAGCCTTGAATCTGCTTGCAACACAAGTCTTAACTCAAACCCAGTCAGATCCAACAATGTGAGAATTTGATAACGGAAGTGGACAGCTGACCAGTAGTAGGCGGAATGTGGCCGTAGGGCTAGAGTGTAGCATCCTGGTCAAAGCCCGTGACCTGATGTCGGACTGGACAATCTTCATGAATCCGTTTCCGGACCCAATCACCCTGACGGAAAAAGTCCGCAGGTGCTGGAGGGATGCCCGGAGTGAATTGGGCTTTCCTGACTTTGGCGATGCTACCCTACCCTCCATTGAGCAGGTACGTTACCCTTAATTGATAACCTGCGTGTCATCCCAGACTAAACAGAGCGGCCGGCGGCCACTGGGATTTAGATCCTGTCAAAGCACAGTTCGTGCAGATCTCAGTATCTGCATACTGCGAAGTGCGCTATAACAGAACTCTATAAGCTTGACATTGAGGATCCTGCGGGCTGTACACGAAGGGTGGCATACCTACTGGAGGAGGAGAGGTTCACTTGCCCATCGAGCAACTATGAGGTTGTCTTTCGACATTCTCAGGATCATTTCTAACCGCAGTAAGACTAAATGTAATTCGGCGGACAGCCAATTTCTCTTAGATTCCTAGCGCCACAGATTCCGGGTGTGATATTTGCACAGTCTTATTCTAGCCCCAAAAGGAAAGGCACGATGGACGAGGGGTTCCTAGTTAAGATCGACGGCCCTTTTATCTGTCTGGCTGCAGCCATATTGTCCCATTCCCTGCGATGCTGGCGGACTGGAAACTTTATCGATAATGTGCCTTTCAGCCGGGCCCATTGCGGAGGTAAGATGAACAGCGCCTACTTGTTGTTTTCAACAGTATGCAGATCCCTTGGGGCCCAGGCATCCGGATACTTTCGAAAACCACAGGTACTCAACGCGGGTAATGGGTCGGCTAACGAGAAAACAGGCCTGCTGGAACGTCACATAGAGATGTGGAATGGTACAGAAAAGGTCTGGCAGGATCATATGATCCACCGGATCAGAGGCACATTGGAGGCTAGAATCGCGAGGGAGCGTGGAAAGCAGGTCGTGATGACTGCCAGATATTCAAATGATGAGGAGGCATTGAGGTGGGAGTTTGGGATGGGACTGGGGCCGGGTGGATTGGAATCGGCTGGCGGTGTCGCAGACGAGAGGAGGGGAATAGTTGATACAAGTATGGCGCTGTCGAGAGAACCTGCGGACGTGCCACGCCGTGTGGCGGGCGGGCAGTTATAGGCAAGAAAGTCATAGTAATGAGTCGGGTGGATGAATACTAAGAGGTCTGGCAGGCAATGGCTCCAAGGGTAGGGAAAGATGTCAGGCGGTCAGTATAACATCCGGCGGACAGTATAACATTCAGCGGACGAGAAGAGTGTGGAGGGTAGAGGGCGAAAGAAAGAGGAGTAGGAGAACATCCGGTGGAGGCTGGAGAATACGCAACGGGCGTCCGGCGGACGGGAAGGATGGGGAGGGTGGTAGGACAATGTCCGCTGGATAAAGGAGGCAGGGGGGGGTACGGGAGCGTTTGGGAGATGTTCAGAGGGAGGGGAGTATCATGGGAAGGAACTGGGTGCATCTGGGAGCAGAGAATTCGCGGTCGAAAGGCTTCTGCGGAAGGTGGCAGGCGAACGGGTGCTTCCGGCGCTGCATGGGGGAGGGGATTTGCGCTGGGGGTATGGTTGCTAGGCAAACTGCGCCAGGGTGCACCCGGTGCGTCCGGACGGAAAAATGTAGCGCCCAGACCAAAAGAGCCCGGGCGGAAGCACCCAGAACGGGAGTTTACGTGATAAGCTCCAGGAACGAGCGGGGGACTGGACGAACAGGATGCAACAGGGCGCAGGTAGTTTATTTGTGGATGCGGGCCTCCTTTCGGATCCTGCCCGTCGTCGTCATCATCGTCACCATCGTCTGGGTCGGGGTCTCCTGCCCCGTGCATAGTCGTTGGTGGTAATTGGCCTCCCCCGTTTCCTTCTTGTTCAGGAGTGGGATTTGACTGTTTCTTTGTAGCTCCGTCGGTATTCCGTACGGGCTGTTCCCTATTGTCAGTAACTACAGTAGGGGCTGCTGACCTTTGAGCCGATATGGCTCCTACTTGGGCTTTCAGATCGTTCAAGATATCATGAAGCTTCGCCATTTCTGCTTCAGAACGTCTTTGTTGATGTCTGGCGGTCTCCTTGTGTTCCTCCTTGTGTCAATTTATAACTGTCTGTAACGGGGGCACCCTGTAGAGAGGTGAACTCTAAGGTTGCGACCGCACAAAACACTCCAAGTAGAAGATAACGATGAGGTAAACAATTCAGAAGAATCAACGGTAAAACTTAATAAAGTTAAACTCGAAGCTTCACTCAATTTAGTTCTCTCGAGGAAAAGTTGATTGTCGAAGTAGAATGCCAAACGCTTAAACTTAAGTAGATATCAGATTTAAGCCTTTGACATTCACCACTACTTCCGACCTTTGTGCGAGTACCCTGTCCTGCTCAGGGTTCGTCCGAGGTCTACCCTCCATCAGGATTTATCCTGCCGGAAGTGTCGGACCAACTCGGGTACACTTAACTCCGTCAATAGGATATGAGTTTCTGCAATG
>Ga0307509_10008330_pt1 | contig 13242 bp, 10 predicted proteins | sample 10_EM_MG_FD_202245 | JGI IMG/M metagenome (GOLD analysis project Ga0307509, IMG submission 202245) | Populus trichocarpa ectomycorrhiza microbial communities from riparian zone in the Pacific Northwest, United States - 10_EM | ecosystem: Host-associated > Plants > Roots > Unclassified | place...
TGGCCTCCCCTCCTATGATAGTAGCCCTCCAGGACCCCCCCGTCAGGAGAGGCCAACTCCCATCCTTCTCCACTTACAAGTGTTTTCACCCCTCCTTCCCCAAACCAAGGGTGGCCTTTTACATCCACCCCCACTTACTAAACTCGGTCTCGCTCCTGCCCGGCGTATCCACACGCTCTGATTTATTTTCGATCGACATATTTGCTCCTCATGGTTTCGTTGAGCTTCAATTCACTAGGTTCAGGGTTATCAACGCCTACAATCTTCCTCTCAAGTCTGCCCCTTTTCGAACAATCACCCCCCCAGATTTATTCCAGGACAACGCTTTCCCAACCATGGTGGTTGGCGACCTCAACTTGCATCATCCCGCTGCCGACCCTCTACGCACATTCGACTCTGGGGAATACAACCTGTCGCACCCCTACTACAGCCAGGCATCTGAGCATGGCTACTCTCTCCTCAATCAACCAGGGTTGTACACATATTTCCCCTTCGCGCACAACGCCAGGCCCTCGGTCCTGGATCTCGCCTTCGCTAACGGCCCGCTATTCCCTTCGTTCTCCCGTTGGGACACACCCCTCCCCTCGACTGGCTCTGACCACGTCCCGGTGCTCATCACGCTGGAGTCTCCCAGATTCAGGCTCCCACCACCTTCCCCCAACTGGTCAAAGACAGATTGGTCCAGTATCCTACCCGCCCTCCCCTCCTTGGTACCTCCCCCTCCTCCGTCCTTTTGCTCATCCTTCACCTTTGAGGAATGGTTCGACACCCATGCCAGTAGGGTCAAGACCCTTATCTCCTCCAACACTCCTGTGTCACGCCCGTCCCCCAGATCCAAACCATGCTGGTCCCCTCTTCTATCTCACCTAAGAGCTGCCTTCCACTCGGCCTCTCGGACATATAGGTCTTCCAGAGACCCCTATGACCAGTCTGCCCTGCGCTCGGCTAGGCGCTCCTATTTTTCTTCAATTAAAAAGGCCAAGTTCACCCATTGGTCCACCTACCTCTCGTCCCTCTCCCCCTCCTCAGTCTGGGAGGCAAGGAAGCTCGCCTCTGGAAGGCAGTCCTCGAGGTTCCCCTCCTTTCCCGACCAAGATACCCCCAAGGGCATCAATGAGGCCCTACTCTCACATTTTTTTCCCTCTACCCCTCCTCCGACCAACACTCCCCTCTCCCTCTCTCCCTACCCTGACTACTTCCCTCTCAGTCAGGAGGAAATCACGCTTGCCCTTTCAAAATCCTCCAGCACTTCAGCTCCCGCCCCAGACACGATCTCTTACGACGTGTGGAAACGGGTTCACCAATCATGTCCTTCCCTCCTCACTAAACTCCTCTCTCCTCTACTACAGTACGGACATCACCCCGCCTCCCTGAAGAAAGCAAATGGCATCGTGTTGGACAAACCTGGAAAGGCATCCTATGATACCCCTGCCTCCTTTAGGGTCATTGTTCTACTCGAGACTCTTTCCAAAATACTTGAGCGGGTAATCGCTTCACGTCTCTCCCTCCTGGCCAGGCATGTAGGCCTACTCCACCCTCACCAGACAGGTTCCCTCCCGGGCCTCTCTACCTTCGACGCCACCTCTACCCTCGCCCATGAGGTTCGCCTCCTCCAAAGACTTGGTTCCAAGGTCTCATCTCTTTTCCTGGACATCAAGGGCGGCTTTGACAATGTCGACCCCGGGCAACTTACGTCGGCACTACGGGCCAAAGGGGCCCACAAGTACCTCACAGCATGGGTTGGCAGTTTCCTTACCAACCGCATGTGCAGACTTCTCTTTCAAGGCTCCCCAAGAATATTTTCGCCGGTCGCCGTGGATACCCCTCAGGGCTCCCCCATCTCCCCCCTCCTCTTTGTTATTTATGTTTCTCCGCTCCACCCAGTGATTCCTAAGGGTATTGTAACCGCTTCCTGTGGGGAAGCTGTCTTGCAAAGGGATATCGGTATTGACTCTAACCAAACCGGTTGTATAAACGAGATCAAGTACCGGAGACGCCAACAAGTAATTGAATAGACTCTATTACTTTTATCGAAACTACTAAGAGAAGGCCAAATGCTTTAGGCCTGTGCGAAGCTCAAAGATTCTCGAATCGAACGGAATAGAAGATAACTGTTCAACCAAGTATATTGAAAACTCTGTCTGTCGAAGTCTGATCTCTCTAAGTCCGGAGAGATACAGGTCTTTAAATACACTTGCGATAATCCATCTCGCATCAATCATATCCAAGTCCTAAGGCATCAAACGATACCTAACCCATAAACAATCAAACAATAAACAAGGCTTACGAACTTCTGGAGTTCGTATCCTGAAACAATACATGTATCAAATAACAAGGCTTACGAGTCTCCTGAGCTCGTGTCCTAAAACAAAACATAATACAAACTAACAAGGCATACAAGTCTCCTGAACTCGTATCCTGAAACAAATACGTAAAACAAATCCATACCTAAACTGGTAACCTGTACCGGTTACAGGTATTATAATCTCTTATGTGGATGATTTCGTGGTCACCGTCTCCTCCTCCTCCCACAGACGAAACGTTCAACTCCTTTAAGGCCAATACCGCTCTCTGTGCAGTATTGCGGCACTCAGGGGCCTCACCTTCTCCGTCCCCAAGACTGAGCTCATACACTGGCGCACCCCTCAGGAACGCTCACCTCCCTCAGCGGCGGGTGTCCGATTGGACGACCTGTACTTCCCCCCCAAGAACATGGTCAGGTGGCTGGGTTATTGGTTCACGCTCCCTCTCTCTTCAAGTGCCCACTTTAGCAAGAGGCTGTCCCTCGCCCAGGGCGCCTTCGACATGATCAAAAGACTCTCTCCTCCAGGGAAAGGCCTCCCACCGTATCTCTGCCACAGGCTGGCATCTTCCCTCCTCGCCCCTGTCCTCCTGTATGGTGCGGATCTATACACACCCCTTGTGGGGATGCAGGACAAGTTAGACGTGTTTTGGCACCGAGTCCAAAGATGGGTCACCAATTGTTTTTCATCCACCCCAGTCCCTATACTGGCCATTGAGTCCTGCCTTCCCCCTCTGGTCCTCCTCATAGAACACCGACAACGCATGGCCGCCTTAAGGATGGTCTGCTCTCCGCCCGAAATCAACCCTGCGTCGGCTAGGCTACACAAGTCAGTCCCGAACCAGTCTTCCTTCCGCTCGCCGCTTTGCCATCGCTCTCTGCTGGTCAAGTTGAACCCCGCATACCGTCCACTCATGTGGAGAACACCCCAAGTAACGATTCGCAAACATCTCCCGATCGATGAGATCGCCCATAGGACGCTTCCCCTGCTTGGAAGCAGGCTTTTCTTTCCTGCGCAATACCGCCAACTGGTCCCTACCCTATCCGTCCCTCCGGAGGACCCTCCCTCTAACTCGTACACCGCGCTCAAAAAAGAATCCCGGGCAATCCTCCTTTTGCAGTGGCGCTCGCTCGCTCCTCCCCCCCCAGGCTATCCTTACCCTCCTTCGCTCACACCGCACTCCTTCATGGGCCTCCCCAAGTTTATGGCCGGCCGCCTCCACCAAATGAGGTCCGGTAAGAGCTACCTCGCAGCCCATCTCTCCTGGTTCAATCGTGACACTCCCTCCCTCTGCCCCAGGTGCCGCGCCTCGGCTGAAACCTTTGAGCACGCCATCCTCCACAGCGAAGCCCGTCGCCGCCTGAAAGTGAGTCTCCTCCCGGCCCTCTCCTCGCTTGATGCTGCCTCGCCCCTATGGTCCTCCGATCAGGATATCGCCATCCTCTCTAGATTTATCGCACTCACGGCCACCGGTTTCCCGCCCGACATGTTCCCCCCGAGCCCTGCTTCCAGCACTGCCCACAGCCCTGCTCCCGCCCCTCCCTTCTCCCCCTCGCCCGGTTTCAGGTTTTCTCCCGTGGAGGATGATTGATTTGTTCGGGTATTTCTGTACTTGTTGTTTCTTAACGGAGATCGTAAGGTCTGGTGGTTTTGGATATTTCTTTACTAGTTTATGATGTTTTCCCTTGGTTGGTTGTTGCGTCATGGTTTAGCTACGCTTTGGAGAACTGGGTGGATAGGGTTTTCTTTTGTTTGTTGTTTTATTATAGGTTTTGTTTACGCCATAGCTTACCGCTGCATGTGAGTTCTTTGTACCTTTAAACAAACGAATACATGACTTAAACAAAAAAAAAAAAATCCCTTAGATTATGACCAAGCTTCGCCTCCGCTATCTCCCTACCCGTACATTTCTCAACACCACATTGCTTCTGGTACAAAATCCCACGATACTCTGCACTCTCAGTGAGCTGCCTCCTCTTGCACTCTCAGTGAGCTGCACTACGTCTAGCACTCTTCGTGAGCTGCGAAAATGTCCGTCCATAGTGCCCCTCAGGGTTTCCCGCTCGCCCCTTCCTCAGTGCCCTCCACAAGGCCAGGCTCCACCTCCCCTCCTTCTGAACAAATTATCTACGTGAGGAACTTCCTCGGCGAAACTCTCAACAAACTAGGCTTCAACGAAGTGGTCCCCCTGCCTACAAGCTCTGAGCTCGGTAGAGACCTCTCTACGGGCGAATCTATTATTCTTCCCCTTCTCTGCTCCACGATCAATGCATTGGCTTCTCTGCTCGAAAGGGTTGACACCCTCAACGACCGCATCACACACACCCATGACTCCATCAGTCAGGTGGCAAACTCGGTCCCCAATAGAGACGAGCTGACCGCCTCCCTGGCCCCCATCACTTCTTCGGTTCGAGACCTGTCACATAGGGTCAGCACAGCCCCTGTGCCGCACAGACCTGCACCCCCCTCAACCAATCAAGCACCTGCCCCACACCCCCTGACCAAAAGACCCTCTGCCCCCACGCCCAGCCTACATCCCGACTTTCCCAGGCATGATCACGCCACCAACAGGTACTATGGCAACCCTGAAGCGTTCGCCAAGTCTCACCCCACCTCGTGGGAAGCCTCCCACTTCGCCAATGGGGGTTACCCCGCCGCCTCCACTTTCCTCCCTGGGGTACAAGACCCTACCTGCCCCCGTCTGACCTATGCACAAGCCACGGCCCCTCCGACAAAGGGAAAAAAGAAGTCCTCCCCCCAGGGGGTTGCCTCCTTGACTTCTCCTCCCTCCTCCTCCTCCTCTCCGGCTTCCTCCTCCTCCTCCTCCAAACCCTCCACTCTCCCAGCTGCGGCTAGGAGGTTCTATGCACCCAGACAGGATCCCCTCCCTCACCCGGATAGGGAAACCATTGCCGCCACCTTCCCTGATATAGCCGCAGAAGTTCTGCGCTTGTCCAACTGCGCCTTCCCCCTTTTGTTCACAGCCAAAGTCAACTCGAATGGCACGGTCACCCTCTTGGGGGTCTCCCCCTCTACGCCCACCTCTGACTACGCTCCCTTCTTCGGTACTCTTGCGGCACGTTTAAACAAGTCCTTCCTAGTTGGCTCCTCTCCGTGGCTCCCGTTCAGGCCCGCCCCCAACGAAAACCAGTTCGCCATCCATGGCCTCCCCCTCCGCTACCTCCCTGAAGACAATGAGGGTCTCTTCGTGTACCTCAGAACTGCGATACTCAACGCCAAGGGCGTCGAAATCACCTCGGCGCGCTTTCTTAACCCGGATCCTGTGGCCCGCTCCCTAAAGCTCGCCTCTTCGGTCGTTGTCACAACTACCCCTGAGGAAGGTAAGAAAATGGGCTCCAACATCTTCCTTCTCTCCCGCAAGAGGGAGATCAAAACTGCTCACTCTGCCAACAAAACCACTCGTTGTCGCAATTGTCAGAGGTACGGCCATACGGCCCCTGTCTGTAAATACGACCACCCCGTCTGCTCAATCTGCGCCCTGCACCATCGCAAGACAGAACACCGCTGCCCTAACCCCACGTGTCCCAAGGAGGGCAACCTACGCCCCGTGGCAAATTGCTGCTCTGCTTCCCCTGCGCACTGTGCTAACTGCGGGGATGATCATCCTGCCACTGACCCTGCCTGCCCAGCTAGGCCAAGCCGTCCCCCCCCCTCTGACGAGGTACCTGTTGCACAGGGCCACGTCGCCCCTGCCCCTGCTGAAGGGGATATGGATACAACTGAAGATGAGGGTGTGGCTGTTGCCGAGACCCCCAGACCCTCCGCTCCGTCAACTGTCAGAAGACTTCTCCCGGCCTTTGAGGTGGTCACCCCACATCCGACTCGTCCCTCAGCTCCTCCCTCGGTTTTGCGCCCTACTCCAGGGGCGGGTGGCCCACTTCCCCAGGTGGCCCCCAGCCCCTCCCCTGCACCTTCCAATGATCCGGGCAGGGCCCGATATTGCAGTACAACAGCAGCTCAACCATGTCTCCCCGGCCGGCCAGGGGGACACTTCGTTCCTTTTCCATCGTTCAACACAACAGCCTTGGGAGCTGGGATGTGTTTTTATCCCTTATGAATAGCGTTAATCAGTTGACCTCCCCTCCTATGATAATAGCCCTCCAGGACCCCCCCGTCAGGAGAGGGCATCTCCCATCCTTCTCTACATATAAGTGCTTTCACCCCTCCTCCCCCAAACCAAGGGTGGCTTTCTATGTCCACCCCCAGATTCTAAATTCAGTCTCGCTCCTACCCATCGCATCCACCCACTCCGATTTGTTTTCAATCGACGTATTTGCCCCAGAGGGCTTCTTTGAGCTCCAGTTCACTAGATTCAGGATTATCAACGCCTACAATCTCCCTCTCAAGTCAGCCCCCTCCCGGTCTATCTCCCCCTCTGATCTGTTTCAAGACAATGATTTCCCGACGATGGTGGTTGGTGACCTCAATATACATCATCCATCTGCCGACCCTCTACGAACGTTCGACTCTAAGGAGTACAACCTATCGCACCCCTATTATAGCCAGGCTTCGGAACATGGCTATTCTCTCCTCAATCAACCTGGGCTATATACATATTTCCCCTTCGCACACGAGGCCAGGCCCTCGGTCCTAGACCTTGCCTTCGCTAACAGCCCGCTTTTCCCTTCGTTCTCTCATTGGGACACACCTCTCCCCTCGACTGGCTCTGACCATGTTCCTGTGCTCATTACACTGGAGTCTCCCAGGTTCAGGCTTCCGCCTCCCTCCCCCAACTGGTCAAAAACGGACTGGTCCAGTATCCTACCCTCCCTCCCCTCCTTGATACCTGCCCCTCCTCCGCCTGTCTGCTCGCCCTCTACCTTTGAAGAATGGTTCGACACCCACGCCAACAAGGTCAAGACCCTCATCTCCTCCAACACCCCTGTGTCACGCCCGTCCCCCAGATCCAAGCCATGGTGGTCCCCTCTTCTCTCCCACCTAAGATCTGCCTTCCACTCGGCCTCTCGGACATACAGGTCCTCTAGGGACTCCTATAATCAGTCGGCTCTACGCTTGACAAGACGCTCCTATTTTGCTGCCATTAAAAAAGCTAAGTTCGCCCATTGGTCTACCTACCTCTCATCCCTCACTCCCTCATCGGTTTGGGAAGCTAAGAAGCTCGCCTCCGGGAGGCAAGCCTCGAGGTTCCCCTCTTTTCCCGACCAGGATACTCTTGAGGGCATCAACAGGGCCCTACTTTCACATTTTTTTCCCTCCACCCCTCCTCCGGGTGGCACGCCCCTCACTCTCTCTCCCTACCCTGACTACTTCCCTCTCAGTCAGGAGGAGATCGCGCTCGCCCTCTCAAAGTCCTCCAACACTTCCGCTCCTGGCCCTGACTCAATCTCCTACGTGGTATGGAAACAGGTTCACCGGTCATGCCCTTCCCTCCTCACCAATCTCCTCTCTCCTCTGTTACGCTATGGACATCACCCCGCCTCCCTGAAGAAGGCAAACGGCATTGTGTTAGACAAGCCCGGAAAGGCATCCTATGATACCCCTGCCTCCTTCAGGGTCATTGTTCTACTCGAAACTCTCTCGAAGATACTGGAACGAGTCATCGCTTCACGTCTCTCCCTCATGGCCAGGCATGTGGGCCTGGTTCACCCGTACCAGACAGGATCCCTCCCGGGTCTCTCCACTTTCGACGCCACATCTACCCTCACCCATGAGGTTCGCCTCCTCCAGAGACTTGGTTCCAAGGTCTCCTCTCTTTTCCTGGACATCAAGGGCGGCTTCGACAATGTCGACCCCGGCCAGCTCACGTCGGCACTGCGGGCTAAAGGAGCCCACAAATATCTTACTGCTTGGGTTGGCAGCTTCCTTACCAACCGCATGTGCAGACTTCTCTTTCAAGGTTCCCCAAGAATATTTTCGCCGGTCGCCGTAGGTACCCCCCAGGGGTCCCCCATCTCCCCCCTCCTCTTTGTTATATATGTTTCTCCACTACACCCTGTGATACCTAAGGGCATTGTGATCTCCTATGTGGATGATTTCGTGGTCACGGTCTCCTCCGCCTCCCACAGACGCAACGTTCAACTCCTTCAAGGCCACTACCGCTCCCTTTGCAGGATCGCGGCGCCCAGGGGCCTCACCTTCTCCGTCCCCAAGACTGAGCTCATTCACTGGCGCACCCCTCAGGAGCGCTCGCCTCCCTCAACGGTGGGAGTCCGGCTGGACGACTTGTTCTTTTCCCCCAAGGACACGGTAAGGTGGCTAGGATACTGGTTCACACCCCCTCTCTCCTCGAGTGCCCATTTCAGCAAAAGGCTGTCCCTCGCCCAGGGCGCTTTCGACACAATCAAAAGACTCTCTCCCCCGGGGAAGGGTCTCCCTCTGTACCTCTGCCATAGGTTAGCTTCGTCCCTTCTCGCCCCCGTTCTCCTATACGGCTCAGACCTCTACACTCCCCTCGTGGGGATGCAGGATAAGTTAGACGTTTTTTGGCATCGTGTCCAGAGATGGGTCACCAACTGCTTCTCCTCCACCCCGGTCCCCATACTGGCCATCGAGTCTTGCCTCCCCCCTCTCGTCCTCCTTATAGAACACCGACAACGCATGGCGGCCCTAAGGATGCTCTGCTCTCCGCCCGAAATCAATCCTGCGTCAGCCAGGCTCCACAAATCGGTCCCAAACCGGTCTTCCTACCGCTCCCCGCTCTGTCATCGCTCCCTGCTGGTCAAGTTGAACCCCGCCTACCGCCCCCTTATGTGGAAAACACCCCAGGTGACGATCCGCAAACACCTCCCCATCGACGAGATCGCCCACAGGATGCTTCCCCTGCTTAAAAACAGACTTTTCTTTCCTTCGCATAACCGTCAACTGGTCCCTACCCTGTCCGTCCCCCCGGTGGATGCTCCCTCGGACTCGTACACCGCCCTCAGAAAGGAATCCCGAGCGATCCTCCACCGGCAGTGGCGCTCGCTCGCTCCTCCTCCCTCAGGCTACCCTTACCCACCTTCGCTCACTCCCCACCCCTTCATGGGCCTCCCCAAATTTATGGCCGGTCATTTCCATCAGATGCGGTCTGGCAAGAGCTACCTCGCAGCCCATCCTTCCTGGTTTAATTGGGACACTCCCTCTCTCTGCCCCAGGTGCCGCGCCTCGGCCGAAACCTTTGAGCATGCCATCCTGCACTGCAAGGCCCGTCGCCGCCTGAAGAAGAGTCTCCTCCCGACCCTCACCTCGCTTGACGCCACCTCGCCCCTATGGTCCTCCGATCACGACATCGCCGCCCTTTCTAGATTTATCGCACTCACGGCCACCGGTTTCCCACCCGACATGTTCCCCCCGAGCCCTACTTCCAGTACTGCCCACAGCCCTGTTCCCTCCCCTTCCTTCTCCCCCTCGCCCCGCTTCAGGTTTTCTCCTGCGCAGGATGTTTGATTTGTTTTGGGGTTTCCTTACTTTGCTGTTTTAAGACGGAGATCGTGAGATCTGTTGGTTTTGGATTTTCTTTACAAGTTTATGATATTTTCCCTTGGTTGGTTATTGCGTCATGGTTTGGCTACGCTTTGGAGAATTGGGTGGATAGGATTTTCTTTTGTTAGTTGTTTGATTTTAGGTTTTGTTTACGCCATAGCTCACCGCTGCATGCGAGTTCTTTGTACCTTTAAACAAATGAATACATGACTAAAACAAAAGAAAATCCCTTAGATTATGACAACGAACACCGCTTCTCTCCTCCCAACGATTGAAATCAACACCATGGTTTTTTATCGTCACTTTCTCTCCTCGTACTCTTAGTGAGCTGCACCCTCTGCACTCTTCGTGAGCTGCCTCCTCTTCGGTCGCGTCGCTTCGCTTCAGTTATCTTTGGTTCTCGGTTGCGTCGTGTTGCTTCTGTCCTACTCTTCTCCCCTGCCTCATGGTGAGTCTCCTCCTCTCTCGGGCGTCTTCCCTCGTCAACGGGTCGGTCGCAGTCTCGGGTTATCGTCGAAGTAGTGGCCACGGTGGCCCTGCTGCCTGGTATTGCACTCTCTCCTGGCACTATCGGTCGGTACGGTCGGCTTCTCGAAAAGTCGTGATCCTGTTACGGTCCTCCCTCCCTCGCACTTCTTGGGTCGTTTACTCTCGTGTCCCGTGTCTCGTTCCCATCGCTCGGTTACAGATATCTACACTCTCTTTGGAGGCATCCTGATGCCACCCCCCTCACTGCCCACCGCCCCGTGGTGGCACCTCGGTCGGCCCCGTCGTCGTATTGCTCTATCTCGGTGACTGAAGTTTGGCCTTGGACTCGGTTGTAAGGATGGCGTTCGTCGGCTGTTTCGATGTTTTAGCCTCCCCTTTGCTTCGTTGCTTTGGTTTACTGCTACGGGTTGCTTTATTTTTCTTTTGTTCGGTTGGAACACGGCTAGGGTTTTCCTTTCATTTCCTCCCCGCTTTGTTGTTTAGAATTTTTGCTAGTTACATGTAGTTAGTAGATTTTCTTTTCTTTCGAGGTGGCTGGCGTGCGGTTGGTCTCAGACCAGAGAGACTTGGGGTGTTTGTGTTTTTTCCTTAGGCCGGTAAGAGGGGGTTTCACAGAGGGTTTGTTTACGCCATATCTCACCGATGCATGCGAGTTCTTTGTCTCTAGTTAGCTTCACCCTATCGGGCTTAGCCGAAAACAAACGAATACATGATTTAAACAAAAAACACAATCCCTTAGATTATGACATATGGTACGGTAGCCTGAGAGAAGAAGCGTGGAAATTTATCTTTACATCTTAATTATAGTGCGCTCAATCCTCGCAGCAAACCTTATCACAAAGCAAGAGCCAGGTACCTATATTTTCACGAGCCTCCTCACTTGCTACCATGGCTTCATATCTGGCTCTTTTTCCTAATCCTCCTCTAATCTCTCAAGGTTGGTGACCGAAATCAGACTGTGATGGAGAAAATTTATCTGTAAGCATTTGCTACAACACGAACCCCTATGGTAAAAGACACCATCCAAAACGAAATTGTAAAGTGCAAGATAGGGCCTTCCCGATATTTCACTTATAATTTAAGGGAGGGTATTATTCCAACATTATTGGAGTAGATAAACTTTGGGCTGGATCTTGTGCCCCACTAGGAGAGGTATCTCACCGCGCGCCTCTGATCTAAGTCGCACTCTGTCACTCGAACTCCTCCCTCAGCCTCGCACTTTACCGAAAGGTCACTCACTACTTTTTACAGTTGCCAGGACTACTTATCCACTCGCCCCCCCCCCTCGTAAACCTTGTTCAACCAAATGGCTCCAAGAATTATCACTCTCGTTCGTCACGGGGAGGCTCAGCACATTGTCACCCGGAACTTCCTGGCGCCCGATACTTTCCTGACACCTCTAGGCGAAGCTCAATGTGATGAGCTCTCGAGACAATTCCCATCAAAGCCCCCGGTTGATTTACTTGTTTCCTCGCCGCTGAAGAGAACAATTCAGACAACGCTTCTCGGGTTCAAGAAACAAGTTGAGAGGGGTGTCGTGGTTGAGCTCTTGGCAGAACTTCAGGAGACCTCTGAGAAGCCATGTAATACTGGGAGTAGCCGTGATGTTTTGGAGAAAGAGGAATTATTCCAGGGACTGGATTTTAGTGGTTTGCCAGATGACTGGACTTCAAAGGTATTATATGTTCCTCCTGGCTCATTGCAGAGCTGTGCTAATATTAACCGCTATCGTATTAGAAAGGAAAATGGGCCCCAGATCATCATTCCCTCAGGGAGCGTGCCATAATCGCCCGTAAATGGCTCAAGTCCCGATCAGAGGGCCATGTTGTCGTAGTCTCACATGGTTATGTAAGTTTACAGCTTTGCATCCCCGTTGTTCTAAGAGTAGGGCTACGGTAGGCTAATTTTGCATGGATAGTTCATTCATTATCTAACCGAGGCTTGGGACGGCGACGGCAACCTCCCGGACACTCGCTGGGGCAAAACCGAGTTCCGTTCTTATACATTTGTCGAAGGGGATGAGGAAAATGCTTCGATTATTGAGACTGATGAATCAAAGGAGAGGAGGAAGGGGTGCTAAAAAACCACTGGGAGGGACGGTGATGAAGCGGTTTGGGGTGGCGTCACTGTTCGCAACGGAGCGGTCCATCTGTCTTGAGGCTGGATGAGAGCCGACCACTTTCTGTCGTCCCTTCTCGCCCTTCACTCTAAGGCAATTTCTCCGATCATTCGGGGTGGTGGGCGTTAGGCACCGCCGGCCCTCACTCTAGCCCTAGTAACGACTCTTTCTTTTCTCTTTATTTCTCTACCATCGAAGTGTCACGATCTTTTGTTACTACTTTCATAGTGCCTACTGGTAGTTTGTGTTGTATTCAGAATTCATTAAGCCACCTTAACCCATTAGAGCCAGGAGCACCTCCAGAAATGAGCAGACACCCGTAACTCAAGTATCCGAAACGTCACCGACTAGTAAGGGTAAGATATGTCCCTGTTAGCTTTGTGTTTTTTTCAAGTTCTTCTCACCCCTAGGACTGCCATTCGCCCAGATGCCTTATCCTCATACTCTTTATCCCTATTTTTATAGCTTGCTTTCAGGCAAGCCCAAGCCCCATTCCGGTAACCCCTCAAATAACAAACGGGACCTCATCCAGGAGGCTGTCGGCGGATCACGAAAAAATCCCTATCAGGGCAATTCCCTCTTCTCAATTACATTCCCTAATCATCATTCATTGTATTTTCGGGTTGAAATCTGGAACTGGGCCTTTTCCAGATGGCCCTTCATCTAGAGATAGAGGGATATTTTGCCATTCTTAGTATGCAGCAGGCACACCATACTTGGGGCTGGGGGATATTGAGGTTAACGTGATTTACGGGAAAGCAGCTCACGACAGGGATCCGGCTCACCCATAGCAACCGGTGAAAAATCAAACCTACATTTTATTATCTCAATGAATAAGAGAGGTATTAATTTCAAATTTTAGATACAAGTACTTTAAGATATAGAGAA
>Ga0307509_10008331_pt1 | contig 13242 bp, 9 predicted proteins | sample 10_EM_MG_FD_202245 | JGI IMG/M metagenome (GOLD analysis project Ga0307509, IMG submission 202245) | Populus trichocarpa ectomycorrhiza microbial communities from riparian zone in the Pacific Northwest, United States - 10_EM | ecosystem: Host-associated > Plants > Roots > Unclassified | place...
CGGTACGGAATATCACCCGCGGGGCCGGGTATTGCGCCGTCGATCCCGGTCACCGCCGTCACGTCGGCGCGCGTGAGCCGCATCAGTTTCGCATACGCCCGGCGGCGCTCGTCGAGGGTCGAAGGTGATTGACCGTCCGACGCGGCCGCCGCGATCATGTCGAGAAAGCGCTTCGCTGCGGGATCGAGGGGCATATCGGCCAGTATCCATTTGGGGCGCGATGAAGTATGAATCCATCCCTCTTGAAGCCGCACCGCAAGTAAATCCTTAGGGAATTCCGACAATAGTTTGCGCCATTGCCGACCGCGGCCCGTCACACGAACCGCAGCTTCGGCCTTCCGGGGATATCGGCATGGTCCAGATCGTCAAGCCTATCAGCTATTCGCAGACCTGGACCTTCTTCGAAGGCGAATGGCATGAAGGCAATGTGCCGATCATGGGACCGCGCACGCACGCGGCCTGGCTTGGCTCGACGGTGTTTGACGGCGCCCGCGCCTTCGAGGGCGTTGCGCCCGATCTCGATCGGCATTGTGCAAGGGTCAATCGCTCCGCGACCAATTTCGGATTGAAGCCGGTGGTCGATCCCGACACCTGGCTCGGGCTCGCCCGCGACGGCATCAAGCGCTTCGCGCCCAATGCCGAACTCTACATCCGCCCGATGTATTGGGCGCAGCACGGCGCCGGCGGCGGTGTGCTGTTCGATTTGGAAACCACCAACTGGTGCATCAGCCTCTACGAGGCGCCGATGCCGGCGCCGTCAGGTAACGCGATCACGCTGTCGCCGTTCCGTCGGCCCACCATGGAATGCGCCCCGGTCGACGCCAAGGCGGCCTGCCTCTATCCGAACAATTCGCGTGCGCTGGTCGAAGCGGTCTCGCGCGGCTTCAACAACTGCCTGATGCTCGACATGCTCGGCAATGTCGCCGAATTCGGCAATGCCAATGTCTTCATGGCGCGCGATGGCGTGGTCTACACCCCGGCGCCGAACGGCACCTTCCTCAACGGCATCACCCGCCAGCGCGTCATCGACCTGTTGCGCGGCGATGGCGCGACCGTGGTCGAGACGACGTTGCGCTATGCCGATTTCCTGTCCGCCGACGAAATCTTCTCCTCCGGCAATTTCGCCAAGGTCGCGCCGGTGACCCGGATCGACGACCGCTCGCTGCAGCCCGGGCCGTTCTACAAGAAAGCGCGCGAACTCTACTGGGCGTTTGCCCACGCCGTGAAGGGTGGCACCTAGACGATCAACTCCCGGAAACGCATGATTTGTAGGGTAGAGCCGGCGGCGTACGCCAAACTTTTCGTTGCTGTCATTCCGGGGCGATGCAAAGCATCGAACTATGATGTGCAATTGCACATCTGAGAATCTCGAGATTCCCCGATGCGCAACTGCGCATCTGAGGTCTGGTCCTTCGGACCATCCTGGAATGACAGACGCCGACTGTTCCAAAACATGCCCAAAAATGGCATAGCTCCCTCGGTGGGGGGCCGCGAACTCGTCGGCGAGTGATGACGGCCTAATCAAGCGGAGCAGGCATGATCAAAGCGGTTCTTGGCATCATCGGCGGGTCCGGTATCTACGATCTGCCGGGACTGGAAAACGCGCAGGAGGAGGCGATCGCAAGCCCCTGGGGCGAGCCTTCGGCCCCGGTCCGTCGTGGCACCATCGCGGGACTCCCCATCGTCTTCCTACCGCGCCACGACAAGGGGCACCGACTGTCGCCCTCGGACATCAACTATCGCGCCAATATCGACGTGCTGAAGCGGGCCGGCGTCACCGACCTCATCTCGCTGTCGGCCTGCGGTTCCTTCAAGGAGGAACTGCCGCCGGGAACCTTCGTCCTGGTCGATCAGTTCGTCGACCGCACCCACAAGCGCGAAAGCTCGTTCTTCGGCCGGGGCTGCGTGGCCCATGTCTCGATGGCGCATCCGGTCTCGCCCCGGCTGCGCATCCATCTTGCCACAGCGGCCGAGGCGGAAGGGATCGCGATCGCGCGCGGCGGTACCTATGTCTGCATGGAGGGGCCGCAATTCTCCAGCTACGCCGAAAGCATGACGTACAAGACCCTCGGCTATTCCGTGATCGGCATGACCAACATGCCCGAGGCCAAGCTCGCCCGCGAGGCGGAAATCTGCTATGCCACGGTAGCCATGGTGACTGATTTCGACTGCTGGCATCCGGACCATGACGCGGTGACGGTGCAGGACATCATTCGCGTGCTGACCACCAATGCCGACAAGGCCAAGGCGCTGGTGGCGCGGCTGGCGCGGGAGTTTCCCAGGGAGCACGAACCCTGTCCGATCGGCTCCGATCGCGCGCTCGACACCGCGCTGATCACGGCACCCGAGGCGCGCGATCCAGAGCTTCTGAAAAAGCTCGATGCGGTCGCCGGACGAATCTTGCGCGGACAACTCAACTCTTGACGGCGGGACAATCATGAAAGTCGATGGCCGGCATTTTCGCAGTATCTGGCTCGAGCCCGATGGCTGGTCGGTGGGCGCGATCGATCAGCGCCGGCTGCCGCATGAATTCGTGATCGCGCGCCTCACGACATGCGAGGAGGCGGCGGAGGCGATCCGCGGCATGCTGGTGCGCGGCGCGCCGCTGATTGGCGCAACCGCGGCCTTCGGCATGGCGCTGGCGATGCGGCAGGACGGTTCTGATGCCGCGCTCGAGCGCGCCTGCCAGACGCTGGTGGCGACCCGGCCGACCGCGATCAACCTGAAATGGGCGGTGGAGCGTATGCGCGCGGCATTGCAGCCGCTGGCGCCCTCCGCGCGTTGCGACGCGGCCTACGCGCGCGCTGACGAGATCACCGAGGAGGACGTCGTCATCAATCAGGGCATCGCCAGAAGTGGCCTCGACTTGATCGAGAGGATCGCCGCCGCCAAGCCGCGCGGCGGGCCGGTGAATGTGCTGACCCATTGCAATGCCGGCTGGCTCGCGACCGTGGATTGGGGGACAGCGACAGCGCCAATCTATCTCGCGCATGAGCAGGGGCATTCGGTCCATGTCTGGGTCGACGAGACCCGGCCGCGCAACCAGGGGGCCTCGCTCACCGCCTGGGAGCTCGGTCATCACGGTGTCCCACACACGGTGATCCCCGACAACACCGGCGGCCATCTGATGCAGCATGGGATGGTCGATCTCGTGATCGTCGGCACCGACCGCGTCACAGCCAGAGGCGACGTCTGCAACAAGATCGGCACCTATCTGAAGGCGCTTGCGGCGCAGGACAATGGCGTGCCGTTCTATGTCGCGCTGCCGTCGCCGACGATCGATTTTTCCGTCGACGACGGCGTGCGGCAGATTCCGATCGAACAGCGCGGGCCCGAGGAGGTCACCGACATGACCGGCCGCACCGCCGATGGCCGAATCGAGACGGTGCGGATCGTGCCGCAGGGCTCGCCGGTCGCGAACTACGCCTTCGACGTGACGCCAGCGCGGCTGGTCAGCGGCTTGATCACCGAGCGCGGTGTGTTGAAAGCGGAACGCGCGGCGTTGGCGGCTGCTTTTCCGGAACGGATCGCGGCAGCGGCCGAATAGATCTATCGCAACGCGAGCCCGGTCGCCGCCTTGAGTTCGGCGATGGCCTGCGGCGCGCTGACCACCTTGATCGTGATCATGCCCATCTCGCGCGCAGGCTTCAGATTGACGCCGAGATCGTCGAGATAGACGCAGGCCCTGGGATCGACGTCGAGCGCCTCGATCATCATCTGGTAGATCCGCGGATCGGGTTTGCGCAGGCCGATCTTGGCGGATTCGATGATATGGTCGAACAGCGCCATCACCTCCGCGACATAGAGCGAGCGTCCGCTCGCGCTGCCGATGGCGTTGGCGGGAAGATTGTTGGTGATGCAGCCGGTCTTGCAGCTCGCACCGACGCGCTTCAGCGCCTCCACCATCTCGGGCCGCAGATCGCCCGACAGCAGCGGCAGCACCTCCTTGCCGCGCACCTCGGCGCCGCCAAGCGCCATGGATTCCGCCGCGAACAGCCGATCGAAGGTCTCGATGTCGATTTCGGCGCGCTCGAATTTCGCCCAGGCATTTTCCAGGTGATTGGCGGCGTTGGTGCGGCGGATGATGTCGGTGGGAAAGCCGCGCTCGCGTTCGAAGCGCGCGAACGCCTCGAATGGCGATGTCGTCAGCACGCCGCCGAAATCCCAGATCACCGCCTCGACCATGTCGTCCCTCGCGCTCGACTGTTCTGTCTCTGACGCACGGCTATCACGGCGGGCGTGCCGGAACCAGTCCGATCACTTGGAGCTTGGCGACCGCCGCCCCGGGGTCTAAATCCTGATCGATGAAGATGATCTTGCGAATGGTCGCGCTGGCGTTGCTGTCCGCCGCGCCGGCACATGCGATTGTCGGCGGCGGCGTACCGTCCGCCGAGGGCGTCGGGCGCTCCGTCGTGACCATTGTGGGTTCGCGCGGAAACTTCTGCAGCGGCGCCTTGATCGCGCCTCAACTGGTCCTGACAGCAGCGCATTGCGTGCAGCCGGGCGCGGACTACAAGCTCGTCGAAAAGGGGGCCGACGGGCAACCGCAGTTGCGTGATGTGACGCGCATCGCTGTTCACCCCGCCTTCACCATGCAGGCGATGACGGTGCATCGCGCGACCGCCGATGTCGCATTGCTGCAGCTGCAAATTCCGCCGAAGGGAAAAACACCGTGGGCCGTCGGACTGCCGCGGATGCCGATCGCTGTCGGCAGCCGGTTCACGATCGCCGGCATCGGGGTTACCATTCGTGGCCAAGGCTCCAGCGGTGGGATCGTGCGCGTTGCCGGCCTGGTGGCAACCGGCAAACCTGGAACGCTGCAGATGAGGTTGGTCGATCCGGTCGGGCAGGGTATGCGGGAGGGGCTGGGCGGCTGCACCGGCGATTCCGGCGGGCCGGTGTTCGAGGACCAGCAAGGGGGAGCGGTGATTGTCGGGGTGATCAGCTGGTCGACCGGTCCGACCGGCAGCGACGGCTGCGGCGGGCTCACCGGTGTCACGCCGCTGATGCTGTATCGGGACTGGCTGCTGCAGACCGCGCGGCAATGGGGCGCCGCATTGTGATGCGGGCGCCTGACATTTGAGCCCCGCGCGCGCGTGGCTTGCCACGTCAGAGGATTCGGTTCAGCCTCAGTTTAGAAAAATCTCCGAAAAGACAATGGGAAGAAATCACGATGAACGTCATGACGGCCGTGCGTGCTGCATCTGATACGACGACAGTCGAACATTTCGACGTGCTGATCGTCGGCGCCGGAATTTCCGGCATCGGCAGCGCCTATCAGCTCATCAAGCAGCTCCCGGACCGAAGCTTCGTCATCCTGGAGAGCCAGGACAGTTTCGGCGGCACCTGGCTCACCCATCGCTATCCCGGCATTCGCTCCGACAGCGATCTCCACACCTTCGGCTACAGCTTCAAGCCCTGGATCGGGCCGCCGATCGCGACGGCCGACGAAATCAAGTCCTATATGGGCGACGTCATCGCCGAGAACGGTCTCGCTGGACATATCCGCTACAGGCACCGGATCGAACGCGCCAGCTGGTCGAGCGAGACCAACCTGTGGACCATCGAGGCGGTCAGGACCGACAGCCAGGAGCCGGTCACGTTCACCGCGAATTTCCTCTGGATGTGCCAGGGCTACTACCGCCATTCCGAGGGCTATACGCCGGACTGGAAGGACGTGGACAAGTTCAAGGGCCGCATCGTTCATCCGCAGCTTTGGCCCGGGGATATCGAGCTCAAGGACAAGGCCGTGCTGGTGATCGGTTCGGGCGCCACCGCCGCGACCTTGATCCCGTCGATCGCCGACACCTGCGCGCACGTCACCATGCTGCAGCGCTCGCCGACCTATTTCCGGATCGGCCGCAACGCGATCGAGCTCGCCGAGACCTTGCGGCAACTGCAGGTGAAGGAGGAGTGGGTCCACGAAATCGTCCGCCGCAAGATCCTGTTCGAGCAGGATGCGTTCACGAAGCGCTGCCTCGCCGAGCCGGAGCAGGTCAAGAAGGAGCTGATTGGCCAGATCTCGGCGATCCTCGGGCCCGACTATGACGTCGCGACGCATTTCACGCCGACCTACCGGCCGTGGCGGCAGCGCATCGCCTTCGTGCCCGATGCCGATCTGTTCGAGGGCATCAAGAGCGGCAAGGCCTCCGTCGTCACCGACGAGATCGATCGCTTCACCGAGAAGGGCGTCCTGCTGAAATCTGGCAGGGAACTCGCGGCCGATATCATCGTCACGGCGACCGGATTCAACCTCTGCATGCTCGGCGACATCGCCCTTGATATCGACGGCAAGCCGCTCGATTTCGCCGACACCGTGACCTATCGCGGCATGATGTTTACGGGCGTGCCGAACATGGCCTGGGTGTTCGGCTATTTCCGCGCCAGCTGGACGCTGCGCACCGACCTCGTCGCCGATTTCGTGTGCCGCCTGCTGACGCATATGAAGACGAAGGGCGTGCAGAAAGTGGTTCCGACGCTGCGCCCCGAAGATCACAACATGCCGCTATTGTCCTGGATCGATCCGGACAATTTCAACCCCGGCTACATGATGCGCAACATGCATCTGCTGCCCAAGCGCGGCGACAAGCCGGATTGGCAGCACAGCCAGGACTACTGGACCGAGAAGGACGAATTCCCCAAGATCGATCTCGACGACGCGGCGTTTGTGTATGGGTGACCGATGGCGGCGCGCCCGCCAAAAATGCCGACGTCGCCCCCGCGAAGGCGGGGGCCCATAGCCACAGGCGAATGTTGTGGACGGGGTCGCTGCCCCATCTCGCTATACAATGAAGATTCGTGGTTATGGGTCCGGCTCGCGCTTCGCTTGGCCGGGACGACGAGCAGATAGGATTTCGATCTCACGTCTCCCGCCGCGTCGCGTTGGTGGCGATCGCAGCCGCGGCGGTCCGGTTCTCGACGCCGAGCTTGGCGTAGATCTGCTCGAGGTGCTTGTCGACGGTGCGGGGGCTCAAGCCCAGGATCTGCGCGATGTCGCGGTTGGTCTTGCCCTTCGATAGCCAGGACAGCACCTCGCGCTCGCGCGTCGTCAGACCGAACTCGCTGGAAAATTCGGCCGGCAGATCGGTGCCGGTGTCCTTGGCCAGCCGCAGCAGGAATTCGTTCGGGCCGGCATTGCCCATGTAGTGCAGCCGAAGCTGCGCGTTGCTCGACAGCGCCGCCGTCGGCTGCGTCTTCGAAGCGCTTCTCTGCGCGACATCCAGCCATTGCCGCAGTGGCTCCGGCAGCACCAGGTCGTCGCCGTCCGCGCCGAGATGGTCCGACAGCAGCTTGTGGGCCTGCGGTGTCGCCCACATGATCTTGCCCTGCCGGTTGACGGCCAGCAGGAATCGCCCGGAGACGTCGAGCGCGGCGCGGGCGCTTTGCGTCAGCCGGGCGTTGGCCAGATGCACCCGGATCCGCGCCAGCATCTCCTCGATCGCGATCGGCTTGGTGACGTAGTCGACGCCGCCGGCCTCCAGCCCGCGAACGATATGCTCGGTGTCGGCGAGTCCGGTCATGAAGATGACCGGGACATTGGAGAGGCCGGCCTCGCGTTTGAGGCGTCGACAGGTTTCGAAGCCGTCGATGCCGGGCATCATGGCGTCGAGCAGAATGATATCGGGGGTGATCTGGTCGACAATGCGCATGGCGGCGGCGCCGTCCAGCGCCACCATGACGGTCATGCCCGCGGTGTCGAGCGCATCGGTGAGCAGGCGCAAGGTTTCCGGCGAGTCGTCGACCACGAGCGCGACATCGCGTTTTTTGGACTCAATGATCATAGGAGTGCAGGGTTTTCAGGGTTGCCATGTACTGATCGAGGTCGAAGCGATCGATCAATGCACGCATTTGCGACACGAAGTCGGCGTGTTCGGGAAACTCGCTGCCGATCTCATCCAGCTTGACCTGGATCGCGCGGACATAGCCGAGCTGCCCGAGCCCGATCAGTTCCTCGATATGCCTGGCCGGCGGTCGCGACCCGGTGTCAGGCCGCCATCCGGCTGCCGGGGCTGTCTCGTCGGTGTCATAGCGCCATTCGAGTTTGAGCAGCTGGCGGATGGTCTCCAGGAGCCGAGGAATATCGATCGGCTTCATCAGGTAGCCGTCGTGGAAAGGTTGCGCCAGCGGTGTCCCGTGTGCCTCCAGCGCGCTCGCCGAGATCATCAGGATCCGCGCCTGCCGATGCCCGCTGGTGCGCAGCGTCTCCGCCACCTTCCAGCCGTCCATGCCCGGCATGGAAATGTCCAGCAGGAACAGATCGGGCCGGCAATGCTGCGCCAGCGCGAGACAGGCCGGGCCGTCCGGTGCACTCAACAGGATGAAGCCGAGCGGCGTCAGCACCTCGCGCAGGAGGTCGCGCTGCACCGGATCGTCATCGGTGATCAGGATGGTCTTGCGCGGGCCGTGATAGCCGAACAGCGTCGCATTGACCGGCGCAATGCGCGTCGGATTGGTCACCTCCGACAGCAGGATCTTGACCCGGAAGGTGCTGCCGGTGCCGACCGTACTGCTGACCTTGATGTCGCCGCCCATCACGCCGGCGAGCAGGCGGCTGATGGTGAGGCCGAGACCGGTGCCGGTTTGCGGCTGCGCGGCGCCGAGGGCGCCGCGCTCGAACGGCGCAAAGATGCGCTCGATGTCATCCGGCTGGATCCCGGGCCCGGTGTCGGCGATTTCGAACTCGGCCACCGGACTGCGGTAGTGCACCACGAAGTGGACGCTGCCGGTCTGGGTGAACTTGATCGCGTTCGACAGCAGGTTGATCAGCACTTGGCGCAGCCGCTTTTCATCGGCGTAGACCACGACGGGGAGCAGCGCCGGCCGCCGGAACACGAAATCGATGCCCTTGGCGGCGGCCTGCAGGCGGAACATGCCGACCAGCTGGTCGAGGAATTCGTTGACGCGAACCTCGTCGCGCGACAGATACAGCCGCCCCGCCTCGATCTTGGAAATATCGAGAATGCCGTCGATCAGGCCCGAGAGATGATCGGCGCTGCGGCGGACCACGCGTACCTGGTCGCGCGGCTTGGCCGGCAGGCTCGTGTCCTGCTCCAGCAGTTGCGCGTAACCTGAGATCGCATTCAACGGCGAGCGCAGTTCGTGACTGAGGCCCACGACATAGCGGCTCTTGGCGAGATTGGCGGATTCGGCGACTTCCTTGGCGCGCTGCAGTTCGGCGTCGGTCCGCTTGTGGGCCTCGATTTCCTGCATCAGGAGCGTGGTCTGCCGGCGCGTTTCGGATTCCGCCGCGCGGCGGCTCTGCTGGGCCAGCACGAACAGCCAGGCGACCACCCCGATGATGATGGTCAGCGCGAAAAACACCTTCCAGAGCAGGCCGGAAATCAACAGCCGTTCGGCATGGGCGCTCGCCGAGGTCTGCAGGTAGATCAGCGCGAGCGTCAGCGCCACCAGGCCTGCGGAGACGATGAACACGCCGAGATAGTGGCCGAGCTGGGAGTTGATCCGCGCATAGATCGGTTCCGGCAGCAGCTTGCCGAGGGTGTCGGAGACCTGCGATTGAATCCGCGCGTGCGGCTTGCAGAGGTCATGGCAGCGCGCATCGAGCGAACAGCACAGCGAGCAGATCGGCCCCGCATAGGCCGGGCATGACGACATGTCCTCCGGCTCGAAGCTGTGCTCGCAAATGCAGCACTGGATCTGCTCGACATTCTGCCAGCTCCGCTTCGGCTTTCGCGCGATGTAGTATTTGCCGCCGGTGGCAAACGCGATCAGCGGTGCGACCGCGAGCGCGACGAGCAGCGCGACGAACGGCGACAGCGCCTTGGCGGTCGGCCCGAACAGCCCATAAAAGGCGCTGATCGACACCACGGTCGCGATCGTCATGGCGCCGACGCCGACCGGGTTGACGTCGTAGAGATGGGCGCGCTTGAATTCCATATGCGGCGGCCGCAGACCGAGCGGCTTGTTGATGACGAGATCGGCGACCAGCGAACCGACCCAGGCGATCGCGACATTGGAATAAAGCGCGAGCGTCTGCTCCAGCGCCTTGTAGACGCCGATTTCCATCAAGAGCAGCGCGACCACCACGTTGAAGACCAGCCAGACCACGCGGCCGGGATGGCTGTGGGTCAGGCGGGAGAAGAAGTTCGACCAGGCGATCGAGCCGGCATAGGCGTTGGTGACGTTGATCTTGAGCTGGGAGAGGATGACGAACGTGCCGGTCAGGGCGAGCGCAAGATCAGGCTGCGACAGAACGTAGCGGAACGCTTCGAGATACATATGCGCGGGCTCGGCGGCGTGCTCGAGCGCGACGCCGTGGATCAGCGCGAAATAGGCCAGAAACGAGCCGGCGACCAGCTTTAGTGCGCCGAGCAGGATCCATCCCGGTCCGGCGCTGAGTAGCGCGATCCACCACGCTTTCTTCGAGGTCCGGCGGTCACGCGGCAGGAAGCGCAGGAAGTCGACCTGCTCGCCGATCTGCGCCACCAGCGAGAACACGACCGAGGCCGCGGTTCCGAACAACAGAAGGTCGAGATGGCCGCCGGGATCACCATGCTCGCCGGCGAATGCCGTCCACGACGCGAAGGAGTGCGGGTTGGCGTAGGCGATCGCGGCAAACGGCATGATGTGCAGCACGATCCAGAGCGGCTGCGTCCACAGCTGGAAGCGGCTGATCAGCGTGATGCCGTGGGTCACCAGTGGAATGATCACGACGGCGCTGATCAGATAGCCGATCGGGCGCGGAATGCCGAAGCACATCTCCAGCGCGGAGGCCAGGATCACCGCCTCGATCGCGAAGAAGATGAAGGTAAAAGAGGCGTAGATCAGCGAGGTGATGGTCGAGCCGATATAGCCGAAGCCGGCGCCCCGGGTCAGCAGGTCGATGTCGATGCCGCATTTTGCGGCATGATAGGCAATCGGCAGGCCGCAGCAGAAGATGATGACGCTGACGACCAGGATCGCGGCGACGGAATTGGTGACGCCATAGTTCAGGGTGATGGTGCCGCCGATCGCTTCCAGCGCCAGGAACGAGATGGCGCCGAGCGCGGTATTGGCGACCCGGCTCGCCGACCAGCGGCGCGCGCTCTTTGCGGTGAAACGCAGCGCGTAGTCTTCCAGCGTCTGGTTGGCAACCCATTGATTATACTGGCGCCTGACGCGGTCTATCCGCTGCCGCCCTGCCACGTTCTGTTCTCTCCCGCACCCGCCGGAAGCCCCACCGGATGGCTCGCAAGACCCGTGCCAGAACCTACGTCGTCATTTTGCGGTGCAGTATACGCAATCCTGCGTATCTGTGCAGTGCACAATATCGGCAATCCTCGTCTGGCCAATGCCTGTCCTCGAACCAGAAATGGGGTGCTTATGTCAGATGAAATCAAGCCGGGCTTGAAGTCGCCGCTCCGGCGCAAACTGCTGATGGGGATGGCCGCTCTGCCGGCCATGACGATGCTGCCCCGGCCGTCCTTCGCGGACGTCCCCGCCACTTCCGTGGTCAACACCACCGGCCTCGCGGTCACCGACACCGAAGTGACGGTCGGCATCCTGCACTCCGTGACCGGCACGATGGCGATCTCGGAAACCGGCTCGGTGGAAGCCGAGAAACTTGCCATCGAGCAGATCAATGCCACGGGCGGCGTGCTCGGCCGCAAGATCAAGTTCATTCAGGAGGACGGCGCCAGCGACTGGCCGACCTTCGCCGAAAAGGCCAAGAAACTTCTGGTCAACGACAAGTGCGCCGCCGTGATGGGCTGCTGGACCTCGGCCTCGCGCAAGGCGGTGCTGCCGGTGTTCGAACAGTATAACGGCATGCTCTACTACCCGACCTTCTATGAAGGTCTCGAGCAGTCCAAGAACGTGATCTATACCGGTCAGGAAGCCACCCAGCAGATCATCGCAGGCCTGGACTGGGTCAACAAGACCAAGGGCGCCAAGAGCTTCTATCTGCTCGGCTCGGACTACATCTGGCCGCGTACCTCGAACAAGATCGCCCGCAAGCACATCGAGGGCCATCTGCAGGGCTGCAAGGTCGTTGGCGAGGAATATTTCCCGCTCGGCAGCACCCAGTTCAACTCGGTCATCAACAAGATCAAGCTGACCAAGCCGGACGTGATCTACGCCATCATCGTCGGCGGTTCGAACGTCGCCTTCTACAAGCAGCTGAAGGCAGCCGGTATCGACCTGTCGAAGCAGACGCTCCTGACCATTTCCGTCACCGAAGACGAAATCGACGGGATCGGCGGTGAAAACATCGCGGGCGCGTTCGCCTGCATGAAGTACTTCCAGTCGCTCGACAATGCGAACAACAAGGCGTTCGTGCCGGCGTTCAAGAAGATGTGGGGCGAGAAGACCGTGATCGGCGACGTGACGCAGGCCGCCTATCTCGGCCCGTGGCTGTGGAAGCTGACCGCGGAGAAGGCCGGCAGCTTCGACATCGACAAGATCGCGGCGGCCTCGCCCGGTGTCGAGTTCAAGGGCGCGCCGGAAGGTTACGTGCGTATCCACGAAAACCACCATCTCTGGTCAAAGACCCGGGTCGGCAAGGCCAAGGCCGACGGCCAGTACGAACTGGTCTACGAGACGGCCGATCTGGTCGAGCCGGATCCGTTCCCGAAGGGCTACCAGTAAGCCCCGTCGCGGCGCCTGGCGATTCCCGCACATTGCACCTCCCTGGCGCGGACCGTCCGGCCCGCGCTGCAATTCCCCGCGTCGCGAATCCTCGCGCGGCGCGGGGCTGCCTCACCCACGGAGCAAGGATCATGTTCGGCGACTACTCGATTGGCGACCTCGGTGCCATTCTCGCGATGCAGGGTTTTGCAGGGCTGATCCTGTTTTCCGTCTACGTGCTGATGGCGCTCGGGCTCGCCATCATCTTCGGCCAGATGGGCGTCATCAACATGGCCCACGGCGAGTTCATGATCCTCGGCGCCTACGTCACCTGGATGACGTCGAACGCCTTCCAGCACTTCATGCCGATGCTGTTCCCGGTGTACTTTTTCGTGGCGATGACACTGGCCTTCATCGCCTCCGGCTCGCTGGGGATGCTGGTCGAATGGGCGCTGATACGTCATCTCTACAAGCGCCCGCTCGACACGCTGCTCGCGACCTGGGGCCTGAGCCTGATCCTGCAGCAGGCCTATCGCTCGGTGTTCGGCGCCCGTGAGGTCGGCGTCGAACTGCCGGACTGGATGATGGGCTCCTGGCAGGCGACTGATTCCATCCAGATCCCGATCAACGGCATGTTCGTGATGGCGCTGACCATCCTGATCACGATCGTCGTTGCCT
>Ga0307509_10008332_pt1 | contig 13241 bp, 17 predicted proteins | sample 10_EM_MG_FD_202245 | JGI IMG/M metagenome (GOLD analysis project Ga0307509, IMG submission 202245) | Populus trichocarpa ectomycorrhiza microbial communities from riparian zone in the Pacific Northwest, United States - 10_EM | ecosystem: Host-associated > Plants > Roots > Unclassified | place...
TGCTTCAGCTTCTGGACCTCGGAGATATTCACACGTGCACACCCGTCGCTCTCAAGAGGCACGACAACGCTTTCTGTATTGTTTCGCCCAAGCGGACGTACTATCTGCAGGCGAATACTCAGAAGGAAGTCCAGGAATGGGTCAAGGCCGTCAACGAGGCAAGGGAGGACATGCAGCTGACGCGCACGGTCACCGAGGGTACCGTGGCTGCGTCATCTACCGCCCCGATACCCGTTCCAAGGAAACCTGGGCAGGTCAACCGATCCCCGTCACATTCGCCGCACGGATACGGGATCACATCCTCAGACTCGGATGGGGAAGGGTCGGTGACGGGGCCGCGGTCCTATGGGATATCTCCGGAAAGGTTGGCGGTCAAACCACCAGGGCAAGGGATCGGAAAGGATGGAAGCAAGCCTGTCCTGTCAGGATACCTGATGAAGTGCGGGTCCCGACGGAGTGCATCTTGGCATCACCGATGGTTTGTTCTGAGCGAGGATAGGTTGACATATTCACGAAGCCATATGGCAAGTATTCCAAACACGATCAGAATGATTGGGATATTATTGACGAGTAACTGCGATCTAGGACTCGAAGCCGCATCGTGAGATACCGCTCAAGATGATATTAGATGCGCTGGATTACGAGGTGCCCCACAATCTCTCAGGGTCGAAGGAGAACCGAGATCAGCCGCAACCGCCGAACCCGAGCAGCCAGGGAGGGACTGGGGTGGATTCGAAGAAGCACACGTTCAAGATTGTGACCACGAAACGGACACTAGTGCTGTGTGCGCCGAGCGAGGAGGAATCGATAAAGTGGCTGAGCGCTGTGCGTGCGCTTATAGCACGCAGATCGGAGGCAGGGGTCGTTCCGGGCAACACAGCGGAGATGCCTTCTGTGGCTCGCAGGCGGATGAGTATAGTGGACGATTAGCTCAAGGCGCCGGAGAGGACGGACGGAGTTTGTGGGTTCCGAATCGGACATTGAATTGGTGGCTGTGTCATGTAAATTCGATTTCTCTGAGCGCCGCAATCTCCCAAATACGGAAATAGACCCTGATCATAAATTACCCAAGGGTTCCCGGGGTCTTCCCTTCCTTCTCACCAGTTCATTTCCTGTTTCCCTGTCTGTTGGAAATACATAAAGGGCTCCAGCCTTTCTCGTCGTCTATTCTCCCAATCCCTCCTCCTCCTCTTCCTCCGCCTGTCCCTTCCTCCTCCCCTTATAATCTTTCTTCTCGCTTGCTTACTCTCTCGCTAACCCCCAATGCCTGACTACTCTCCCGTCCGCCGCAACATACCGTCGCCCCCTGGACCCGTCAACGGAAAAATCTCCAAGAAGCCCGGGGCGCCCAAGGCTAAAGGTGCAGTGCGCGCTAAGTCTGGCTGCTATACCTGTCGGATAAGGAGAAAGGTCGGCTCGCCTTTCATCACCGTCACCATCACCCCGTCCACAACCGCTCACCCCCTTTTGCAGAAGTGCGACGAGCAGCCAAATAATCAAGGGAGCTGCCAGACATGCGTTCGTCTTCGCCTTCAGTGCCTTGGCTTTGGTGCTAAACGTCCTGAATGGATGAGGGTCAGTATATCTCTATGGCGACCACCTGCTTTCTCATCCACGATTCTCATCTCGTCGTCCAGGAGCCCGATAGCGTTCCTCTTTTGCGCGAAAAGATCAAGTCGTTCCTCGCTTCCCAGGGGATGATCAAGGGACATTCTGGTCCTGGCCCTCGCAATTCGGACCAACAGCCACAAATTTTGATGCTCTCGGATCGTGCTGAGCCCCAGAGCCCGCCGACCCCAACCCTCTCCGCCACCTCGTCGAGCGACGGCCACAGGTCTCCCGTCACCTCATATGTGCGGGACCCCGAGTATTCTCACATTCCCCTCGAGCAGCCGTCCTACAATTCTTCCTGTTTGTCCATCTCTCCCTACGTCGCTCCATCTCCGAACCTCTGATGCCCTTCGATTATTATTTTTTCAGCCATGCATTCGTCGAACCTTCCGGAAATGCACCACCCTCACCAGCACCACCAGTCGCCACACCACTCGCAGCATCACCCACAACACTCGTCTTCCTTTGTTCCGTCTCGAGGGCCTTCTTTCCCGAACGACATAATGCTACACCCTTATGGACCCCCTGCCAGTAATGTTTTACCATCCCCTAATAGCTTAGTGCCCTCTATGTCCTGTAAGACCCCGTACCGTTATTAGTGTGTAATGTTATACAATGCTCAACGCCCTCGTTTCTTGACAGGGTTAAACTCATCATCACCGTCCTCCCCGCCATCCTCGTACACCCTAGCGCCCATTTTAAACAATAGCGCCAGCATGAATGCCGTCAGCAGTTCACCTGCCGTCGTTCTTTCGCCGACGGTCCAGAGTTCATTTTCCCCAACATACACTCAGGAGTATGTTGTGGACGAGACGCCTTACTCCGACGAGAGCGATCAGCAGCCCTCGATTATGACTATCGTCCCAGACCGTCAACTTGAGCTGGTGCGCCACTACATGGTAAACGTTATGAAGATTCAGTACATGCAAGCAGACCACTCGATCGGACCCTTCATCTACCAGCTGATAGAGAAGAGCTCGTCGGCTCGCGACGCTGTCTGCCTTTTGTCTTCTCTTCATCGTCACTGCGTAAGGGATAACTACGCCGCCCCGTTGGCCGCAGGATCGACGGCGCTCATCTCTTCGGCGAATGACACGGACACTTTCTACTATCGCCTCAAGTCCTCGTTGCTGCGCAAAGGCGGGTCCTATGACGAGGGCGAGGCGATGGCCGGGTTACACGTTGTTTCCAGTTTCTTGTTCTCCGGAGGACGAGGCGATTGGGACGCATACCTGGGTGTCGCCGTCAAGTACGTTCAGAGCGTGTTCGAAGATCAGAGATACTTTGGACCCGCGGATGCTCTCAGGAACTGCCCTGATACGACTAGGTTTATCATCAAGACGACGAGTGCGTTTCATCCAGCTTTTTGTCTATTTGATGTCGAGACGAGGGAGAGCTAACCGACGGACAGTGTGGTTCGACGTCCTGGCATCAATAACTCAAATGCGCGTTCCGAAGTTTTTAGAGATTTACCGAAACATCTTCGGTCCCAAACAAGAAGCTTACATCGAGACCGCGGCGTCTCCGGCACTGTCGATGATACCCATCATGGGGTGTGAAAATCATATCGTGCTCGCGATCGCGGAGATCTCGGAGCTCTCGCACTGGAAGGAGATGCAAACGCGCACTGGGTGCCTGTCGATGCCGAAGCTCGTCCAACGAGGGATGGAGATCGAGCAAAAGTATCTTCAGCGGACTTCGAGCGGGATGTTCCCTCAAGATCCATATTTGGCTCCCCCCGCCGGTACGACTTACGCCGGGTCCGAGGCGAGAGAGGTATACCACAAACGAAAACTCACGAACGACATCTTCCGGGCCAGCGCGAGGGTTTACCTTCACACTGTACTCTCGGGCGACTACCCATCCTCACCGGAGATCTCTGCGGCGGTCACGGAAACCATCGAGTGTCTCAAGCGCGTCCCGCAGGCGAACAACGCGTCGTTGTCGAGATCCGTCGTTAGGAGCGTCGTCTTCGGGATTTGCATTTGTGGATGTCTGACGGATCAGCCTAGCCAGCAAGCTTTCCTGAGGGAGATGTTGGAGCAGCAAGAGGTCGAGGTGGTCGGCAACGTCATGGCGGTGAGAAGGTTGATGGAGGACGTGTGGAGGAGGAGAGCGACGGCCGAGGGGAAGAAAACTTGGACGGTAAATTGGAGAGAAGTGATGTTCGAAGGTGGGAGAGAATTGTTGTTGGTGTAAGGAAAGTTGAAAAAAGGTGTCTTCTCGACCTCTCCCCCGGTCTGTTTGTTTGTTTGTTTTTTCTTTCTCTTTCTTCTCTCTGTTTGTGGGCCTGTATGATGTGCACCTCAGTTCGGGAGCGTGTGTCCTCTTGACCTCCCTTGTGATATCGATTATCGACCATACCACCCTCACCTGTTATTTCCCCCCCATTCCAGATTCATATCACTGACGCTTTTTCTCTCTCTGTATATGCTTCTTATCTCTCGTGTGTGGCATGGTCCATGTGCTACGTATGCTATCTACGCCTCCGCTCTCGCCTCTGACCCGAAAAAGTTTGTTTGTCCCTCGCTAGTTTTACCTATTAACTATCCTCACTGCAGCCGAACCGAGGCAACCACGGTAGCACGCGCGTGGACGTACGGAGCAGCCAAACAAGGCATACTGTCCCTCGCCGTATGGCAGGAAACGTGTGGGAAGGATATCGAGGGAGGATTGAATTGGACGGTGATCGTGGGGGTGAAGGTGTTTCGGTGATGGATATCTAGGGACGATGATGAAGAGAGGGAAGGAGAAAACACTGTGTCCGGAGTTTTTTGAGTGGGTTACCTATCATGGTAAGTTTCATTCCCCATGTCGCAACATGCCACGAAATTTCGAAGGGGGGGAAACGCTTTAGCCTTTGGGGGGCGGGGAGAGCCGTGTTATGTCCCGAAAGGTGAGGAGTTGTATTGAACGGTGGGAAACGGATTCCGGACGGGTTCAAAGGCGTTGAAATGATGATCGTTGTTGTTTTGTCACTAGTGACTTGCTGGTCGTGATGGACGTGCCACCCTCCCCCCCCACGTTCCTTATCTTCTGGAAGGAAACTAGGACGTGGAGATGAAAAGAGAAGGAACAAGAACAACCGCAACCCTCTTCGGGATCGGTGACAGCCCTGTCTCGGCATTTGTTGTCGTTTCAACAACCCAAACGGCCCCCGCGCGCGCATCGCCACGGTATCGTACAGAGTTGCTTCGAAACCCCCGGATGAGCTGCGGTCGCCTTTTTGTTCGACGTTGGACATTTCTTCCTCGGGTCCCGGACACGTCAAGTTTGTCCCGACTCAACGGGTGACGGGATTGACGCATAGGAGGAAGTTTGCGGTTTGCAACCGTATCCAACACTGAAAGAGTGGGCCAATCCTACCGTGTGCGTGACCAAATAGCGGTCACCTGTGGCGAAAGGGCCGCAGCACATGTGTGCAATCGTGCAGTTGTATTATCTCCTTACAGGTCGAACGCTACATCGTGGAGAAAGGGATTCAAAAAAAAAAGTAGGGATCACCACGAGACGCTGTCAACGGGAGCGGTGGCCCCCGCGAAATAAAAAAAAGCGAATTTTTTTGAGCGTTCACATTCCACGAGGTCGACAAGCTAGTCGATCGCCCGGGGGGAACTGGAGTCAGAATCAGGACGAAACGCGCGAGATAGCCGTGGGAAAGTATGTAACCCCGAGAGCGAGGGGGGGGGGGATGGGCGTCTTTTTACTTTCCCTTTCTCCCTCTCTTCCCGCGAATTCATTCAGCGCGCTAGGGTATGCCCGAGGTTTCTGCCCGAAGGGGAGACATCGACCCACGGATCGCTCCTCCACGTCTAGGCCTCGTTAGCCGTTGAACAGACGGTGGCATTCGTCGCTGATGCGAGGTGGGAGAGAGGCCGTCGCCACACACATTCCGCGGAGACGAAACGGAGCGAGGGAGGGTTTGATTCGGATGGGCGAAGATCATGCAATAGGGCCCTGAACCTGATCCCAATATCCAACAGCGGATGGACGGGAAAAAGAGGTGGACTGGCTTCCTTCTCACATTCTTCGGCAGAGAGGGGGGATGGGATAGGATGTGATGGCATCTGTCTAATGGGGCTCGCAATCATACGGGGTTCTCCCGTCATAGCAAGAAACGAGACCGACCAATGTCCCCCCTCTCCCTCCCCACTTATGCCAGCCGTTTGTGGGCAAGGATGACGAGAGGCGAAAAGAATTGGGAACAGCTTCTGGCCTTCTAGACTCATGACCCTTGTTCCTCTGACGTATCCCGGACGTGTACCATCGCTACCCGGGCGTTTATTCAATATACTTATATCTTTTACCACACCCGACCCAAACGTTCGTTCTCCCCTCCTGGCCACGCACTCTTTTTTGACCTTCTCTTTTGTGTTCGAACTAGGAAGGTCGGGTTGTCGTTGCGTGTATTGTATTTGAAAATGGTATGACAACCAGATCCCTCCAAATGTTTACAACATAACCGTCGATGGGGGCAGGCAGGTATGGGACGAGTACATGAGGAACAAACAGGGTTTCCCTTGGCTACTAGTCTAGGCTCCGTCGTTTCGTTGATAAAGTGGTTTCGCCTTTTCTTTTCCTTTTCTTTTTTTGAGTCGCGCGACGGAGGCGCTGGTGTCCCGAAAGGCACTCCCGTCCGGCGTCCTAAGCCGGCGGGTAACCTCCCGGGGTACGCGTCGACGCATCCAGTTGTCGTTGTTTATTCTTCCATCACGTCGCAGGTTTCCCGTCATCCCGTCTGTTCGCGTGGATGGTTCCGTCCGTATCTTCTGCTCCTCGGCATTGGAGCTCCCTGCCCCACATCCCTCCCGTTTTCCAGGGAAACGGGGTCTGTATATCTACGCATTGATGATGAGTGGGCCTGTTTCAGAAGGTGTGATCGCGTGAGGTAAGTATAGGCACCATCGATGGACGATCGTATATAACTCGTGGTGGGTTCAGATTAAGGGTCTGGAACTGCGTCAGCGAGATCAAGGAACTGTTTAATTGGAGGAGGAAACGGGAAACGGTATCAACGCCAGACTGAGCTAGTGTATGGTGCTCGAGTGCGTGGTCGAGAGTGTTACAGTACAGTATGATATGATGGCTGGACGGTCCTGAACAGACAAGCGTGGGAAGGTCATGTATACATATCGAGAGTGGTGGAGGTGAAAAACGGAACTCGGCCTTTGATCGTTTTCCGTGTCCGGATTGTTTTGTTATTCGGGGAACGAGGGTTCGGTGAATCACGAGAACTTCCGTTTGCGGATCGTTGTGCAAACGAGAAAGAAGATGAATCGCATCATCAAAAAGAAGAGTGTGTGGATCGAGTACAATGAGCTATCCGTGTCTGACGGTTAGGGGTCAACCCCCCGCGCTATCCGGGTAGGACACTGATCCCTGCTTGACCGGTCATGCTCTCTGAATGGTCCCAAAATAAGACTCACACAGTCATCGGCCGTGAGGCGGGCCATATGATCTTCGTCTCGGGCACGTGTGTTCACTCGTTATCTGCGTCGGCCGGCTCGATTCGTCGTCGGTCAGGTCTAGGGGACTCCAGAGGCCCTGGCATTCAAGGTGCACCCCACCACACATCGTTTGATCGCGCCTTTGACCATCTTTGTGGCAAAAGATGGCAGCTGTGTGTTGCCAAACATGATAAACATTGTGAGGAATAGTACCGCCTTGCTGTGTGGAGTACGGCACAGGACCATATCTAAATACGTCAACGGCTGGACCAGTCAACCGCAAGCTGTGCCCAGATGGATCCACCCCCCGTGCCACCCCCCCACTCGGCTCGCGGCAAGCGGAATGGGCGATCGTGAGCCGGGGGTTACATGAAAGATTCCGGATATGGATATACCGACCCAGGGCCCGCTGCTGACTAATCATCGGAGGACGCAAAGAGGTCAACTCAAAAAGGAAAGTTAACACCTACCTGTCGGCAAGTTCCTGGATTACCGTCGATCTGGGTGGGAGAAAATATTTATTATTATTCAGTGACATTTTCACACACACAGCTTACTTGACGGTTGGTGACAATACAGGACACGATCTTCTGGAGAAATCAATTCCCTTATATTTCTCGTACTGCCTTGCCCTCGTCTCTGCTCTCACGTCCCACGTTCCCATCCTCCTCCTTCAACTCCCTCTCTCCCTCCGACCATGCCTTCCAGACGGCCAGGCAGTTCTGCATCCGCCGCGACAACAGCCTCCCTCTCCTCCCTCTCCGACATCTCACCCCCACTCAACAACCACCGCACCCTCATCCCACAACCAGAGGACCGGGGTTCTCCAAATTCACGGAGCTCACGGAGCACCCCCTCGCGTCCTGATCTTGACAACTCGCGTTCCTACTCGGCAGGCAAGGGCGGATGCTGGTACGTCTAGCTTCCATTCCTATCGCCACACCACGTCCGCTAATTACCCACCGCTTCCGTCTTTCTAATTCCGCAGGACATGTCGTCTTCGCAGAAAGGTACATCCATGATTGTTGATTGTCGAGATCGACTCTCTCGCTTACCCTCTTGCGCCACAGAAATGCGACGAGATTCGCGTTGATAATTCGTGTAAAACCTGTATCCGTCTCAACATCGACTGTTTGGGTTGGGGCGTAAAACGACCCGAATGGATGAGGGTCAGTATCATCCTTCACATACCTCGGTCTCGACCGACACCGACTTACCCGCCCCCCGTACTTTTTTATTACGTAGGACAAGCAACAAGTCCAGGCATACCGCGCAAAAATCACGGACAAACTCCGTCGTGAAAACAGGATTCGGGGACAACCTCGTCAGTCCTACGTCCAGGCCCAATCCGTCCCAAATACCCCCTCCTCCAACCCCACTGCCCCACGACCACGACCAAAATCTTACATCAGCGTTCCTTCACTGTCTTCAAACACCGACTGGAGCTCTCCTGACATGACCAATCATCGACACTCCCAAGCCTACATCTCCCCGCAAGGGCTTGCGACCCCCATATCAGGTTAGTTTACCGCCTTACCGCCCCCTTTCTTCCCCTATGTTCCTCGATCGCTTACATTTGATGTTGTTTCCAAAGCCTCCAACAGTCCTCATATCGCTACCATGCCATGTCTCAGCCTATACCCCGAACAAACCCTCAACCCACTCGATTTGTCAGCCCAGCTTCCCTTCCAATTACTCCACAACCGCCCCGGTTCCCCCATCATCTCCCTCCCCACCGATTCGTTACCCAATATACCCTTTGGCCTGTACCCTTCCGAATTCGACCCCTTGCCCGGACCGTACAACATTGGTTTGCAGTCGCGAGGGGTGAGGCATACGCCCTCTCCCGTTCAACTCAGCGACTTCTCAACGGTGAGACCGATTCAACAACGGCACTCAGATCCCCAACCGATCCCAGGCCAGACGTCAGAGCTCGTCTTGTATTTCTTTGAACACGTCAAGGGACTGCTAAAGTTCCATTCCACCTCCAACGACATCACCAACATCCTTTATTCCGTGAGTCTATTACTCCCACCTCCATTCTTCGATCTTCGGCCTGTGCTTCATTCTCGGCTAAAACCTCATGGTCGTTACTCCGTGCCCCTGAACGCCATTTATTTCTCTCGGTTCATGCCCCTTACGGAAAAGATGGTCGATCTGACAATGAATTCTCTTTTCGCTTTCTAGATCATCGTTCAAGAGCCCAGGGGTGCCGTAGCCAACGCGATCTGCGCCCTCGCGAGCCTCCACCATTCCCGCGCACGGCAAGCCGCCGGTTATGAGCTACCCGACCCAAACCCAGAGCACTCGTTCACCAAGTTCCTCTACGACCAAGCCTTCTTCCAGCTCATCAACGCCAACCACCTCAACGGAGCGTATACCGAAACGGACGCCATTGCGGCGCTTCACCTTACCAGCTTCTCGCTCCTCTCCGACGGTTGGACCAATTGGGTCTCTACCCTTCAGATCGCCCAGGATTGGTTAGCCTCCACCGGGATCCAGACCGATGATAACCCTCGATTGTTCGTCGCCAACATGGCCAACGGCGCTGCTTATGCTGCCAAGGCGACCATGGTATGTTTCTCCCACAGCCTTCGGCGGAGAAAAGACACTCACGTATTCGTGACAATAGTGGCTTGATATCTTCTCGAGCATTACGTTGATGCAACCCCCACGGTTCATGGAGGTCTATCACCGCATCTTCAAAGGGAATACCGCATTCGGAACCGGGCAGTTCGGGTCTCTCTTTGAGTCCTTTACCGGATTTCCAGACGAGATCTTGTATTCGATCGCCCAAACGTCGGAACTTGCCTTCTGGAAGTCTCAAGAGTCGCTGAAAGGCACCCTGAGCACGAGGGAGCTGATCCGAAGAGGAGACGCGATCGAGCAGGGCATTAGGCAGATTCAGGAAACCACGGCAACCAGCAGTGGTCTTTCGTTGGATCTGGGCTTGATTGCTGAGCTCTCGCCGCTGATGGGAGACTCTAGTTCGGATTCGCCGTTCCACAACGACGACGCCCGACACAGGGTCCGGGGATTGTTCAAAGAGAGCGCTCTTCTCTATCTTCACACGATCCTGAGTGATCCCAACCCTGGTAGGTCTCCTTTTTTCCAAGGAGCGATCAGTTTCAAGGAACCGCCCACTGACCAATGTCGTATTATTTGCACAGGCGTCCGCGAGATCTCGAATTCCGTCGCGAACATCGTTCAGCTAGTTCAGCAACTCTCGACCGGAGAGATGGATCAGACCATCGTCCTCCCGATATATATCGCGGGCTGTATGACGGACAACCTGGTTCAACGTCAATACCTCGCTGGGCGGCTCCGCAGTCAGAACAACCTCGGGAACCTTCTCCAGACGCGATCCGCTATGGAAAGCATCTGGCATAAACGAGACGTCCTCCGCCAGACTGGTGCACCCGGTTGGGAAACCGTCGACTGGCGAGAGGGACTTCGTGAAGGTTCCTCGAGTCTACTTCTCGTATGAGCGCCTGCCTCTCCCCCTCTCATCTCCGCTCACTCCCACTCGTTTATGGAAGGACTCACCTTCGTGTAATTTTTCACCGCCTCGCATCAACCCAACTCTTGTGGATCGCCCGCTCTGTTCCTCTGGTGGACCAAATTTACCCCTGATATCCTATGCCCCCCTTCCCATGCCCGATCTCTGTTCGATTCTGTGGTTAATCGTTGTGTCGACTTTGGATCTATTATTTGCCGACTTACCCCGTTTGTTTTGCTGATCCCACCCCATATTCCCCCCGCCTGCTGTCCCTCTTCGTTATCCTATGCACGTAGTAAGATTGTGATCTGTCTGCTGAAGTATTTAGATGTATTGTGTAATACCTCACGAAAAACTTGAATGACCATACCATTATCCAGTATCAACGCACCTGAGTGAGCGCGATGAGCGGAGAATGCGTAGGGAGGATCAAAGAGATGAAAGAGAGATGTGGGGGAATGTGCGCCCGGAGGGAAGGAACAAGATGGGATAGAGATAACGAGACAGAGGGCGTTGCGGGAATGGTGTTCATTGGGAGGAAGTGGCTCGGGACGGACGGGTGCTTACGGCCAAACTAAAGCTAGGCACACGGAGCGCGGGCCGGTTGACAGTTGTTGTTCGGAACCAGTCGAAGGCTGATCTATGGGCGGGATTACCCTACCATATATGGAAGGAGGTAGCGAAATTCTCCGGCCGTCGCCTTGCCCCTCGAGCGCGAGAGTGAATCTTGCAGGTAGACTGCCGGAAGTTGTCGGGCCATGACAGGGAACCAGTCGCGCGGTCGGGTGTCGAAAGGGGATGGAGGGAGAGGATTTCCGACGGTCTCGGGATTTAATTTTCGACCGGTTGGGATTTGCAAACCGAGAGGAACGAGGGGATGGGCGGCTCCGGTGCTAGAAGGCGCAAAGGTCGTGAGGTGAAGAACCCGGCGGGTGAGGATGGGAGGGGGGTGGGGGTGGGAGGCTGCGTGGAGGTAGAGGAGAAGGAGAAGAGGGAGGGGGAAAGGCCGACACACCGGAGAATGCGCCCAGCTGCGGTTTTTAACTGGGAAGTGGCCTGGGTTTTTGTTTCTTTGGGCGCGGCACCACCATCAATAATTGGGCGGCGAAATACTATCATCCCCGCTCTCTTCTTGCCTTCTCCAATTATCTCTTTCTCTATTCTTTCCCTGTTCTTCCTCTGCCTTCGTAGCCTTCCGGGTTTTGCGAGCGGTCGCTGGAGTTTGGGGCAAGTGGGATGCAAAAATACAGAGATCGGTTGCATCAGACCCCTCTCGCGCGTAAATCCCGATGATTGCGCTCGCTGTCGGGTGTTGGCTTGACCGGCTATGAAGCCGCGCGTGTGAAGGTTGGGAATGGCTGGGCTGAGGGCCCTAGCTACACGCACCCAAGAGAATCCAGTCAAAGGCGAAACTGCCGTAAGTGTGTAATCCCACAACCCCTCGCTCTCTCACGAGTCCACCGGTATGCGGTCCACGCACATCCATCGCACATCGGTCGATGACAGCTTCCGACCACCAGCGGCAAACCCCTTAATGAATTCGATCACGTGATTAGCCGGTCAGGTGACTGTCGCGTGGCCCATCAAGACGAAAGTTCAACTTTGGTTTCGTGGTTCAACTTCTCCATCCACGCACGACTTCTCCCTCCCAGTCACCTCCCCCACTCTCTCCCCCCTTGAGTCAGTTCGCGATGTTCAAGGGCATTCTTCCCGGCACCTCGAAGAGGATATCCAACTCAGAGTTCATGATGGTGACACCCCAAATGGAGGCTGAGTTCCCTGACCCTGCGGTAGGCAAGGACAAGGAGAACATCAAAGTTTACGCCCCAAAGATGGTCCCTCCAAAGTCGGCGCCGGCCAGTAAGATGCATAAGAGGACCTTCAGCCAAGCCGCACCCAAGGAAGACACCAACGTCGCGTTCGAACAACTCCTCGTGAGTGGATCATTTTCTTTCACGTCAATTAGACTTTGCTTCTGAGCTCGGCACCTTTTCTTGTTGTCCGCAGGATGACCTCCAGATCCCGTCCACCATTAGACCAAAACTCGCGGGTATGGAGTCGGCCGTCAAAGCCGCGATGTTGAAGTCATCCAAGACCATCGCCAACCCCCAACAGCCCCAGACCACGCGCGGCCTTCGCAGGGCTCACAGCATCGAATCTCTCGAATCGCCCAAGCCAGCGAAGAGGTCCGTCGACAACGACAATCTTTACCACAAGTCTGCTGGACGTGCCACCGTTAACCCCGCCCTCAGCGACGATTCGGCGAGACCCGAGTCTCGATCAAGGGGGAAATCGATCGACGCTCCGAGATCCAAGTCGCGGGCGAGGGGCAAATCTGTGGATGAGGGTGCCAAGGGGAAGGATAAGAAGGTTGTGAATGGCTGGACCTCTTCGAGGTTCTGTACGATCCTGGACGCCACTCCGAGCGCTACCCTTGACGTTGAGATCGTCAAGAAGCTGAGGCTCCATCTCCGTAACGAATCCGCTTGGTATGTATCCCTTCCACCCAAACACCACCGACCGACGGCTAACCTCTGACCTTTCAGCTGGACTGAGGAATTCCTCAGCGAAGGTGGATACGACAGCCTCCTCGCTCGCTTGAACGAATTATTGCAATTCGAGTGGCGAGAGGAACAACACGACGATAAATTGCTCCATTCTCTCCTGGAATGTGTCAAGGCCGT
>Ga0307509_10008334_pt1 | contig 13238 bp, 9 predicted proteins | sample 10_EM_MG_FD_202245 | JGI IMG/M metagenome (GOLD analysis project Ga0307509, IMG submission 202245) | Populus trichocarpa ectomycorrhiza microbial communities from riparian zone in the Pacific Northwest, United States - 10_EM | ecosystem: Host-associated > Plants > Roots > Unclassified | place...
GCAAGCTCATCCGGGGCAACATCATTAATAATCATATACGCTACAAAACAACTGAGGGTACCACATTGCTTATCGATGAGAAGGGGATCATTACATAGCCACATAATTTCTACGGTATAGCAAATTGTATCACGCCACTTGCTACCATCGGATTGTCCACTTATTGGTCCGGCGATGACTACTCTATGTGGGTGTCCAAGAGCAACTCGGCCGCGCGAGTAGATCAAAGTAAATTGAAATCAATGTAACCGAGCCAACAGGAGGGCACGAAGAACGCAGACTTGGAAATTTTTAAACGCGTGGGGAAGCGATGATTTGGCGATGTTTGAGAAAATCCCGGCCACAACCCGATCCTTGCCAGACTGTGGGTATTGCGAGCCCCACGACGGAAAACCCTTTCTATTGATCCGTGATTGAGCTATTGTTCATCAACAGGATTGACCCTGCAGCCCAAATGAAAAACTCCAGCCATGACAACCGCACTCCCCGCCAACCACGATAGCGGTATGATGAAGACCAAACAAAAAACAAATTAAAAACGTCAATTTATAGTAGAATACAGAGTAGAAACTAATATTTGATCTAGAAAGTTTTGTTTAGATGGTGTTAGAAGTGTAGAGTAATATGCAAAGTATATCAATTAACTATCTGGGCAACTGGATGCTTGATCCCGGAGGAGGATGTCTTGATCTTAATTCTATCGCTGCACTCGGGAGGGAAACAAGAATACATAACCCAGAAAAACTTCTACATTTTGACCTCTTCCTCTCTTAACCTCTCTTTCCTCACGATAACATTCGCTGCACCCCTTCTTTCCGATCTCTTCTTCTTCCATGCCCTTCGCTTCTTCCACTTCACTTCTTCCATACCATGCCCAGCCCTTCTTCTTCTCTTCACCTGGACTTCTTTACTTCACTCCCATCTCCTACTTTGTTCTCTAACTTTTGGATTATGCTTGTTCCTCCATCACGCGAGAGATGATGAATTTCAGATCCATAACCGTTGTTCTTGATGCGCCAAGCCCATGCTGTCAATCACATAACAAAGCGCCAGTGATTTGAAATAATAAGGAGGGTTCCGTCACTCTCAAAATTTGCTATGCGGTCAATTTTGTCCACGAACAATAGTATGGGAAAAGGAAAAAGAAATATAGGCATTACTCGTACAAGTACCGTAGCTGTAAGGTTGAAAACGCTTAGCGATCACTTCTCTAACCCGCGCACTATTTAACCCCCATGGCTACAGTGTGGCTTGCATCCAAAGATCAATTGTGGTTTGAAACGCCAAGACTCTGTCGACAGCCTTCTGCTTGTTGAAAAAAGCAAAGTGCGGGGCTACACTATCCTACTCCCCGGCTTCTTCCACCATACATGTATTGCACTCGACTATTTTTGGTACGATAGGGCACAAATTAACATATTTTCCTCTATGAGATCCAAAACCAATCTAGAGGTACATTCAATTTGAGCATGAACGTCCAGCCAGTACTCTGTGTGCATTAATGCACAGTCATGGCGCAAGCGCCCGCGTGTTTAACGCCGGAGCCAAATGAGTTACAACCCCCGCCTTTTTTCAATTCCTACAGATTTCACCGCGCCCTATCACGGATCGGATTCTCACTACTTACAATCCCTCTCTAGCTCTCATCAAGACAGGAATTCGGATAATAGACGACAGCACTAACACCTTTCCCACTGCAGACCACCGGTAGATCCAACCGGCCCACACCAGTCGCCCGTTCGACGATACCAGTATCGTTAACTTCGTTTCCCAGCCATAGGCTGAGGGGCATCAAATGCTACATTGGTCATCGCCACTTGAACAACAGAAACAATACCAGGACTTGGGAGCCGATAGCATGAGGAACTAAGTACTAGAAGCCAGCGGCTTCCGAAAAACGACTTGATGCGAAAGATGGCTGTGTTCAGGCTGTTCTATTATCTTACGGGAATCCGGGGGTGGAGGAGAGCCTCATTATGTAGCAAGTGTTACTGGGGCAAGGTTTATACAGTTATCGCTAACGACGAACGAATAATAGTTCCCAAGCGATTAACACTCCTAGAGATCAGGCCGCGGGAAAAGATGTTGCCGTTATGGGGCTATACCGCGATTCCCTTGCTCAGTGGGAACAGTCCATGGCGAGTATTAGGGCTATTCCGAAGTAGCTTACCAGTATAGGAGGAATCACGCTCGAAATAAGGGAGGCGGTTCCGAAGGCCAAAAACGAGTTTTGCGGGCGGGGTCTCCTGCCCCCTTAGTATGGCAGATATTGTGGAGACGGTATAGTACATTCCCACCGCAGCTATTTATACGTAGGGACGCTTTAGACTAATCCCCTCCAGACCACCGACAGGAGCTCTTAGAATCGCTGCTAGAAATCGTTCGGGTGTGGCCAAACACGTCAGTATTCCTTCCCCGAGGGCCCTATATTTCCTAGCCGCATACCCGCATATCTACATATCCGCACGACCGAGTAACTGCATGCCGTATAGGGAATCTAACAGCAGCCTCATCTCCAGACAACTTTCGATATCCAAGAGGGCAGGGCTGGCTGGTATCCTAACCGCCTCACGAAAACATCTCACAATTCTGCTCAGCGGTATACGGTTATAGACCATGTGGTTTTGTGGATTGAGGTGATTAGGCACTCAGCAGCGGTTGTGGTTTTCAATGTAACAGAAGCACCCTCTCCAGACAACTCTCAATATCCACTAGGGTAGGGCTCACTGGTATCCCAACCGCCTCTCTAAAACATCTCACAAATCTTTTCTTTTCAGCGGGGTGGGGCCTTCAGGTAAGGGATACTGGCGTGTTTGGCGATACCTGAACAATTTCTTGGAGTAACTCTAGGAGCTCCCATCGCTGGTTCGTGGGGGGGCCGTCTCAAGCGTCCCTAGGTGTAAATATCTGTTGTAGGAACGCACGGTCTTCGCAAATCCATCATAGTAAGGGATAGCGGACTTCGCCGCCAAACTCGTTTTTGCCGTTCTGAATTGCCTCCCGTATATCGTGCGGGATCCCTTCTCCAATGGTAAGCTACTTAGGAATGGCCTATAATTTTCGCTATGGGCTATTCCTATTGAGAAATGAAATCGCGCTATAGTCCCATGACCGCAATGCCTTCTCCGGCGGCCTGCCAGCCCAGAATATCAATCGCTAGGGAGCTATTACTCGTTGGCCGTCAGCGATAACTGTATCACCTTTCTCCAATAACAATTCCTACAGAATGAAAATTCCCCCCCCTCCTGAATTCGAGTTAGATAATAACACCGGCTGAAGGAAACAATCTTTCTCATCATGTCATCTCCAAACATGCAGATTTCTAGTGCTTAGTTTCCCATGCTATCGAGTAACTCAGCTATCTTGAAATTAGGCTATGTTCGGTAGAGAGTGTATTGGGATTCTTATTCTTTCTACCTCTCCGGACGTGTCCTATATATGCACAAACTTGACTTTACAGAAAGAACTCTGCGTCCACAGCACCCTCCACCATTTTCTCCTATCTTCGCTCCATCCATCCAACTCCTCTGAAGTTTCCCGAAACTTCTATTCCCTGATCCCATCCTTTCTGTTTCATCCTCTTACACTGTTTCTCCCATCTTCCATGATCCTTCACACTCCTAACAGATTCGTCTTTTTCCTAACACTCATAGTGCGACACTAATACGTTCCATCTCCTGAGAAACCTTAAATCTCTGACCACTAGTCCCGCTAGTGCCTATTTCCAAAACATCTCCGGCGTTCCACCTTTAGCTAACGTTACAACTCAACACACCATCATTCTTCTGATACCATACTACTCAATCGTGCAACCGCTATCAAACGCAATTCATCTCAGCTATGTCCCATCACTGTTCCGACTATCTTCTTGGTATGGAATCTTCGTGAATTTTCAACAAGCTAACTAATCTTGGCATTACTGCTGTTGTTCAAGCGGCGATGACTAAAGTAGGATTTGATGCCCCCCAGCCTCTTGTTGGGAAACGAATTTGACGGTATTGTCTAATGAGTGGTTAGTGTGAAGAGGGTTGGGATTGCCGGGGGTCTGCTGTAGGAACGGCGTAGTGCTATAGTCTATTATCAAAATTCCTTTTTTTGATGAGAGTTAGAGAAGGATTGTAGGTAGTGACAATCCGGTCCATGCTCGGGCGCGGTGAAATCTGTAGGAATTGACAAAAAGCGGGTGTTGCAACTTATAGCTCTGGCGCCTGAGAAGCCAGCGCTCTCCCGGCCGTCATTGGCCAGTTAATGCTTGGAAAGTCCTCTGAAGACGCCCATCCGCAAATTGAATCTGCATCCGCATCAGATTTGAATGAATTAGGGAAAGGTTTTCAATGAGGGAAATAACTTAACTTGTACCATGAAGCGCCAAATGTTAGAGCGAGTCAGAAAAAACCTCCGAGGGATGTATGGCACAGTATACTGGGAAAGGAAATGAAGCTGTTTTTTGTCACAGTGGGCGAGCGACGAGGCAAGGGTGGTATCGTCCCTAGACAAAATTAACCGATCGCCAAGCAACCGGAGAAATATCAACCATGACGACAGCACTCCCGCACCAACCCCATTATCATAAAAGCCAAAAATAAATAAATAAATAAATAAATAAATAGTAAATATATAGTAAGTTATAGTACATATCATACTAGCAGAGGAACAATCAGACAGATATACGGTAGCGCATGTCCAAATGATACCGCCAGGCGCTCACCTCCGTGCTCGTCCTTGTCGTAAAATTTGCAGGAAAAGATATCAACAGCCCTAGCTACCTCAACCCGCGTACCGATATCATACTAAGGGCAGCCCCACCTAAATTGGGAACAGAGTGAAGAAAAGAGGCCACAGAATCTCAGCATTCCATCTGCTAGCGAACCGGATGGAGAGAGAAAGTGGGGTGAACGGTGGTTATCCCGGTGCCCGGTGGAGCGCAAGTTGGATGAGAATTAGACTAGTACAGCGCGACATAACGGACTGCGGTATGGATTGGGTAAGGTTAGATTCGTGGTTAGAGAATATGTGGTTGAGATAGGGTTATCAGTGATCGGTTTCTTAAGGATCTCTTCGGTAAATTGAACACAGGGGGGTTGGAGGGTGAGAGGGGGGTTGATTCGCGACTTCTGGGAATGGGGGTTGAATACGGGGTAAAATACTTTAATGCCTAGTAAGCAAAAATAGCAGGAACTTTGGCTGGAAATGTTCGGCTTCAACTCGGCTGCATAAGTATTATATCATGTTCATCTGCTGCATTCCATTCTCGTCCATGGTAGCCCCACTGGCCTACCATGCGCCCGATTTGAAAAAAACAAACAGTCGAATTCACAATCTCGCTAGACTCGCTTTAATAACAATGGAAAAAACCGGTTGTCGGAGGAGCCTTAGACTATTGTAACCTCACGGGAGCTTGGTATCCGGAGATTTTTGGGTGTTGCTTGGATTCATAACTGCGAATTGACCTGCACTATCACAATACACTCTAGGCCGAGTTGAAGCAGAACTACTGCCGTGGCAATTCCAACACAAAGTGCCGGGCTTCAAATCCGCAGCATCAGTATATGCTCGGGAATGGAGGACGAGATTCAAAAAGTGGTTTGCTTTAATAAGTTTTGAGCTGGTAGAATTCGAGCGAAGCAGTACACTGAGACTTGATGCCTCATTCATGCTCAGCCTAGCAGACAATTTTCCCCGGCTATTGCTTGATGCTCGAGACCCCATACAGCAAAATACAAGTACTTGCCCCAATTTTTCCAAAAGGTAATTTTACAATAGTCAGGATATGACAATATGATACAGTACTCGAATAAGCCTAGCCGACACTATTAGCCTTGCCAAAAAACACATTTTAGCTCTTGATACAAATATTAGCGATCAAGTTGAGATTTTTCGAATAAACCCTGCCTCACTCCTGGGAAGTTTCACCATTTGGCCTAATAGTAGAGTATATTTAAATTTAGATACTCGGGTAGAAAATATACCGGAGCACTACTTTTGCGAAGAGGGTGTCATGGTCTTGTGCGGTACTGTAGCCCTCTTTTTCTATCCTTCGCGAAAGGAGGGGAATGTAAAGCTTCATAAGAGATATTGAGATAACACACGGGTTGCCAATGCACCGGGGGTACTCGAGTACTGTACTGTACAAGAGGATGCATGAATGAGAATCCATACTTCGTTATGTGGAGGCGAAGTCAATGGAGATGGGGGCAGTGTCAGATAATGAGAGGCGCTTTGAGACGGAACAGTGCAGTTGACTCGCTTCGAGAGCGACCGCGCCTGGTGTCTTTTTGAATTATGCTGGCGATATGCCTCCTAATTCTTCCAGATGTAACAGTGAGCCCAGTTAGCACTGCCACTGGTGCCGACATAGGATGAAATATGAATACTCGAGTAGACATTCTTTCAATCCAGCCCTCCCTTATCCTCTGCTTGAAGTTTGCGCAAATAGTAAGTCAGGTTATACCGGTTAGGTCCGTTACTTTGGTATACTCGAATACCTGATTGAACATACAGCAGTCGACAATCATATAGTCTATATTTGACAGATAAGTTTGTGTTCCATTATACGGTGGATTGATTGGCCAGGCCTTGGCCCCCATGGCTTAAAACTGCGATCGCCCCCGCTTCCCTTCACCACCGAGGAATTACATCGACCCACTCTACCGGACAAAATTACTCACGAACCCATCCATCCTCGCTAACCCGCGAAAGACCAAAAAAATCCAAAATGTCCCAACCTCACATCAGCGACAACATCAACTCTTTCAATGTCGTTAACAATGTGTCAAATAACTATACAGTGGACTACGAGAGGTCTGAAATATTGGCCTGGCTATCACCACTCGAACCCCAGATACTACACCACGATATCCAAAGTCGTAGGATCGACGGGGTGGGAGACTGGCTCATACAGACTGAGGAATATCGAAACTGGTTTGGTGGTATCGGTGGGAGCAATTCTGCCGGTTCAGCCTTGTTTTGCTACGGAGGTCCGGGGGTCGGCAAAACCTACATTAGGTAAAAGAGAAAGATACTCGAGGAGAGAAAGGTATTGCTAATAAGCTGTGATGATAGTTCGCTCGTGATAGATATGCTATGCAAGGAGGCCGAGGAAGGAAACGCTGCTGTTGCATGCTTCTACTTCGATTTCGCTGCTCAAGAGCAATCCCCTGTTGCCGTTCTGGGCTCGGTGCTGAAGCAGGTTGTTGGCGGACTGGGTCAGGTTCCGGAAAGAATAGTCAAAGCTTTTCGAGATCGAGGAAAGGTCATTGGTGGCAAGAGGCTAGCGCTTTCAGAAATTGTGGAGTTCCTACAAGATATCTCGTCCCGATGGTGTACATTTATATGCATTGACGCCCTAGACGAGTGTCCGTCAGGAAATGGGATAAAAATTCTCCTTTTACTCAACCAAATTCTCCAGAAGTCCCCGGGTGCTCGGATATTCATAACCGGAAGGCCGCATATCCTTGGTGAGGTTGAAACTCATCTTGGGCCAAGGGCAGCGACTAGATCCATAACACCCACCAAGAATGATATCATCACGGTCCTCCGAGAGAAATTGAAGGAGGATACGATGCGGGGCGCGATGGACGAGATTTTAGAGGAAGAAATTATTCGGACAATTCCAGAAACAGTTTCAGAAATGTAAGTATGAAGGGAACACTCGTAAAAATGCCTAGGGCTGTTCAACTAAAAGATATTCTATCCAGATTCCTACTCGTCTTCCTGAGCATCGAGACGATTCTACAAGAGCTCACGATATATCGAAGGCGACAAAAACTCAGAGTAATGAAGAATGGTTTGGACTTGAGGGGCGCGTACGAGGCGACGCTGCGAAGGATAAAGGCTCAGGGTGGGGAGAAGGCAAGACTCGGGATGGCCGTCCTGATGTGGGTGTCCCATTCGAGGCGGCCTTTGCAGGTGGAGGAACTATGTCACGCAATCGCGATTCGGATAGGGTCAACTCATCACAATAGCGATGACATCCCTACATTATCGACCTTGATTAACTGTTGTCAAGGACTCGTTACTTTGGAAAAGAGTGGCTCGACCATTAGGTTGATTCATTTTACCCTCCAAGAGTACCTTCACGCACACTTTAACAGAGCTCACTCGATTATGGCCGAAACCTGCTTAACTTATCTCAACTTCCAACACATCAAGGATATTTCAGCACAACCCCCCTCTAACCTGCGAGACACACCCTTCCTTGAATATTCTTCCTTATATTGGGGAACCCACATGCGAATGGAGGTCTCAGATTGCTCAAAAACACTTGCGCTCCAGCTTCTTGATCTGTTCGATGGTCACATATCTGCTAAATACCTCTGGAATTCGATCAATGGCTGGCTGCCCTCATACCAGAACCGTCGCTATAGGCCGTTTTCGGCCCTGCACTGTATCGCGTACTTTGGAGTCACTGAAGTAGCAAAGACTTTGCTAGAAATGAATAGATGGGATGTGAACAAAGAAGATGATGCGGGCACGACGCCACTCATATGGGCTGCAATCCATGGGCATGAAGAGGTAGTGAGTTTGCTCTTGCGAAATGAATATAGCCAACCTGACCGGCACGATTCAAATTTTGGCCGAACAGCGCTCTCATGGGCTGCTGAAAATGGTCATGAGGGAGTCGTGAAGCTGTTGTTGGGCCGAAAAGATGTCAACCCGGATAGTTTAAGTAACTCCGGCCAGACACCGCTCTTGTTGGCTGCCAGGAATGGCCATGAAGGAATTTTAAGGCTACTATTGGGGCGGAAAGATGTTAACCCCGATATCACAGACATGCTGCTTGGCCGAACACCACTCTCGTGGGCTGCCGAGGATGGCCATGATGGAACCGTGAAGCTGCTATTGGCCCGGAAAGATGTCAACCCTGATAATTTAAGTAACTCTGGCCAAACACCGCTCTCGTGGGCTGCATGGAAAGGCCGTGAAGGAATTGTGAAGCTACTATTGGGCCAGAAAGATGTCAACCCCGAAATCACAGACACCTTATATGGCCAAACACCGCTGTCGTGGGCTGCCGAGAATGGCCATGAAAGCACAGTGAAGCTCCTGTTGAGCCGGGAAGATGTCAACCCCAACACCTCGAGTAAATCCGGCCAAACACCGCTCACTCTCGCCGCCAACAATGGGCACCATATAGTTGTAGAGCTGCTACAGACCCGACACTCTCGATGTATTCGGTAATTGTGTCCCCGCTTGGTGGCTCCCTGGAGTTTGTCACCCTTCGTCATGGAAACCGTCGCTTGTTTACAGCTACTGTCGCATGAATGCGCTTTTTGGAGTGTGGTCTTACATCGTTTTTTTTTCTTTTTCTTTTTCTTACATTTTCATATACCGTAAAAACTTGAATAATTGGACGGTGTGCTATGTCGTTGGACTTTCCTCTCCTAGTATGGTCAAGAAATTTTTGTTTTTCCCCCTGTCTCACAGGGGGGAAAGGGGCCGTGTTTTTGCTGTGTTTTTTGCCCCCTTTCCAGAGAAGGGAATTCCGGACTACATAGCACACCGTCCAATTATTCAAGTTTTTACGGTATGGCGTTTTAGGGGCTAAATTAGAAGTTTCTTGGTTAGGTTAGGCTCGTCTTTATCCCACTCCTAGGTAATCTCAATCTTTGTTTCACAATTGTAGAATGGATTTGTATTTTGGTCGAGGACCTATCTCACTATTTATTTTTTGAGGAGCCGTTGTATTTATCTTCTATCATATGATAACTCTTTTTTTCTGGGCTTTTTTTGTTGGAATTCAGTTGAATACAATAGATTTAGAGCAGCACTTGGTGAAGTCTCTTTACTCTCCTTTCAATACACTAATCTTCTGCTAGTTAGCCATCGGTGGAAGCGATCGATAGTTTCGGGCCAGGCAATGGCGGTTGCCTATATTCATAATGCCGGTTGGGATAGTGCGGTGAAATACCAGCGAAGGGCTGGCCTATTTTCGTAGCCGTCTCTCGGCTTATGTTGCTGAATTACACTTATGATGTGCCTTCGAAGCTTTGAATTTCCGATTTTCACATATCTTCCCCCCCCTAGCTAACAACAACAAAACACTCTCGAAACGCGTCACAACCATCAACACAGGCAGCCGGGAAAGAAACTAAAAAACTAGATCAATAACGATCTCAAGTACCCTAGAACCATCCTAATATGTTATATCCCATGATCCTCTATGATCACTAAAGCCTATACCCACCAGTATACCTAATCTCGTATGCCGAGTACCATAGGGTATGAAAGAAACCAAATATCCAATACCTCATACCCTATGTCCAGAGACATCAATGAGACCATGAAACCGATGCCCAATACTTAGTAACATCGGATATGAAAACAAAAGCCACTGCTGAGTGCCTAATCACCCCGAACCACAAAGCCACATGCCCGGTATCTATATATCTCCTAGCCGCATACCGGCATATCCGCATGACCGCCTAACTGCATGCCCTATAAGTAATCTAACAGTAGCCCCATTGCCAGACTACCCCCAACACTCACCACGGTAGGGCTTGCTGGTATCTCAACCGCCTCACTAAACATCTCACAATTCCCCCAGCAATATAGCACCTTCGGGTAAGGGATACTTGGTTGTTTAGCGATACCGGAACGATTTTCTAGGAGTAACTCTAGGGGCTCCTGTCAGTGGTTCCCAGGAGATTCGTCTAAAGTGCCAGTACATAAATAGCTGCGGTAGAAATGTCCTGTATGGTCTTGTTCATAACATCTGTCTTACTAAGGGGTAGGAGGCCACGCAAAACTCGTTTTTGGCCTTCGGAATTGCCTCCTATATATCGTGTGGGACTCCTCTTCCACTGGTAACCTGCTCGGGAACGGCCCTAATACTCGCTATCGACTGTTCTCACTGAACAAGGAAATCGCAGTATCGACCCATAACGGCAACATCCTTTCCCCACGGCCTGATTGCCTGGAGTGTTGATCGCTAGGGAACTGTTATTCGTTAGTCATCAGCGATACCTCTATCACCTTCTCCTGTTACACTAACGAGGCTCCCGCATTCCCGTAAGATAATAGAACAGCCCGAACGGAGCTATCTTTCTCATCAAGTCATTTTGGGGAGCCGCTGGCTTCTAATGTTTAGTTCCTCATCCTATCGAGTTGGCCGGCTCACAAATCTTAGTATTGCTGTGGTTGTTCAAGTGGAGATGACAAATGTAGCGTTTGATGCCCCTCAGCATCTAGTTAGGAAACGAAGTTGACGATACCGATATTGTCGAACGAGTGATTGGTGTGGGGCCGGTTGGAATTACCGGTGGTCGGCGGTAGGAAAGGTATTAGTGCTATCGTCTATTAACCGAACTCCTTTATTAATGTGATCTAGGGAGGGATTGTAAGTAGTGAGAATCCTATCAGTGCTAGGGCGCGGGGGAATCTAGAGGAATGGAAAAAAAGCGGGGGTTGTAACTCATAGCCCCGGCGTGACACAAGCTAGTCCTCCTCTGGTCGCCATTGCTGAGCTAATGCTGGCAAAGTCCTCGCTAGACACCCATCCGCAAATTGAATCCGCATCAGACTGCATGTGGATCGGCCTTGCATAAATTAAGGAAAAAAATCAACCAGGAAAATAAGTTAACTTGTACCATATCATACTGTAGAGGGGCGGTGAGCGAAAGGACTCGATGTAGGATGAGTAGGTATTATATAACGGGAATATGAAGACCGCAGTTGTTGATTGGTTGATGACATCGATTTTTCTTGAACGAAATCAATGGCACCGGAAGCTCATTCCTTTATTCCCATATTCTAAGCAATGAAAAGCGAGGGGCCTACAGGCCGCCCACAGATACCATGATCTGAAGGCTGCCTGGGCATCAACAAGTCAGGCGGTCTAAATTGAAATTTTGGATAAGCTGGCGGTTTTCATTAACATTGACATGGGTATTGAAAAACAAGAAACGGGCAACAGTGTATCTACTCTCTGAGACGGAAGAAATCACAAATCACGAACTATCACACATGAAAACTGCACAGAGAAAAAAGTTCACACAATTCACAAACGATTTCTGTCACTAAAGTTAATCCGCAACCTTTCACCCAAGACGAACCATGAGAAAAGAAAAATCCAACCGAAAAGAAAGTCCAACCTATCCCGGCCGTCAGACTATCTATTTACAGGTGGTCCGCCTCTTGTTGTGCGCATCCCAATTTCTTGCGTTCGCTCGTGATCCGAACCTTTGCTCTGTTGACCGTTTTCGTGGTAGAAAGAAACAGCAGAGAAGTGAAAGATCGCTGCTTACATACTCGATTATTCAGCCCCGGCTAAAGACAAGCACCACCTATTTTCTCTCTCAAGCAAGGAGCGACCACCAATGACCATTCATACTCCCCTAAATGATCCCCAGCTAGCTAAACATATTCTAACCAAGCAAAGACAAAATTCACCCGGAACTATACATGTCTGGCTGGTTTCGCCTCGGTCACTCCTAGATTGAACGTGGCGGTTGTCTGGGAACATCCCGGCTTCCAGCCACAATTTCCGCCAGGTTCACCTACTTGTAGGCTTTTTGAAACCAAGGCCGGAGTGGCTGCTCAGGGTCACTGGTTGGTCTTGCACAAAACACCTTTTCTTTTTTTCCTTATCCAAACGGAGCGAGATCTAATGGCTTGTTACTTGTAGAGGTTTCCCCTTTCGAATGGACCAAGTATCGACGTACACAGGGGTCCATGGAAGAGATTCGTATTTTGCTACCCGGAGGTACAAGTGGGAGCGGTGGTTGTGCAAGATTATGGAAGGCTATTTGAAATACTACTTCCTAATTCTGAGACCCGTCACAAGAGAGTTTGATCAGCCCTGTCACCCCAGCGAGTGTGGGGCGAGATATTGATTACTTTCATCCCAGCCACAACCAGCCATGAGCCGCAGGGTTTGCACATCGGCGTCAAAATCACGATCGCCCCCGCTTTCCTTCCCCCAAGAATTGCATCCACCGACTCTACCGTATAAAATCACTCAAATACCACATACGCTACGACCTTCGCAGCAGCGAAAATCTAAATGTCTGGATTTTTAGAACAAGGTTACAGCACAGCGGATGGAGAGAGCGCTCTGGTCCAGTGTGGAAGCGATCAATTTGTATAGTCGTAGAAATATAAAGAGTGTAACAGAAGACTTATCAAAAGTAAAAGAAACCAAATGGCCAAAGAGCGGACAACAATTAACAAGGAGAGGAAAACACTCAAAGAGACGAAGGACAAGTAAGCAGATAACGAAATGAACAAAGAGAAGATCC
>Ga0307509_10008335_pt1 | contig 13238 bp, 16 predicted proteins | sample 10_EM_MG_FD_202245 | JGI IMG/M metagenome (GOLD analysis project Ga0307509, IMG submission 202245) | Populus trichocarpa ectomycorrhiza microbial communities from riparian zone in the Pacific Northwest, United States - 10_EM | ecosystem: Host-associated > Plants > Roots > Unclassified | place...
CGTGCATGAGAACTATGAGATATGAGTGGTGCTTGGCCTCTGGAGAACCCAATCCATCTGCCCTGGTGTAACCCGGTTGCATCAAGTTGTCGAAATCAACCACTCAAATCTCATAGTTCTCATGCACGCCGAGCCCAGTTTCGTTCGTTATTTGCGAAAAAATACGGTAGCTCACAGTTCTCTTATTTAAGTTAATACGGTTTCTGTGGCAGTTTTAAGACTGATGAAAGTGTGCTGCACCATCCTCAGCGATCTATTTGCGAGAACTTCCGTCGAATGGCCCCATCATGTGCTGTGCCCCATGCCTGCACCGCATGGGTCAGCCCCGGACTTTATCGCAATTTGAGGCGGAGCGGGTCCCAGCAATTCGTCAAAAGCTCCAATGTCTTCGTACTGTATTTCCTTTGCATGAAAATGACGAGGCGGTGGTTGCCACGCAGATGGTCCCGGCCTTCCCTAGATTTCCCCTCAACTCCCTCTAAAACTCCCCCATTAACCCTACATAAGTTATTCCTCTAATCCATGCATACAATCGAAAGTTTGGACAGAGCACAATGGCCCAAACTACAAATACACACACACATAGCCATATTCGGAGGGGGCAATATCAACAGCGGCAACATAACAGAGAGTTTCAACACTACTGTCTATCAATCCGATCGTGAGGCAAAGATTTTGTGTTGGCTGTCTCCACTAGAGCCAAACAACAGATATGATGGCGTGCGCAGGGAGCGATTTCAAGGTGTGGGGGATTGGGTTTTGAAAACAAGTGAGTTTCGGGAGTGGAGGGGAGCCGAGGAAGCTGCCGTAAGAAAAGCTGCCCTGTTTTGCTCCGGGAATGCGGGACTTTGTCATTTGTTTGAAGGGAACAAGGAGCAGAGAAGGTAGTACTTAGTGAAAAGTCTTGAGAATACTGTAAGCGAGTCAAGGAAATCGAGGGATTGGACACCACCCCCCGCTGATGACACAGTGCCACAGGGGGTCGGGCTCTAGAATGCTGTTCGAGTGAAACCAGCTTTCCCTGTTGCCATTGGGCCATGTATCAGCGCAAGTAACTCTCTCTTTTTCTGAGATTGGAATCTCTTAAATCCTCCAAAAAGTACAGTCTTCAGTTTCTATACCCGGTATCAAAAGAGGGGTGATGAGAAAAACCTTCCCATGCCTGGTAGACACAAAATTATCGATACCAGAACTACCGGCGGCGGTGTTGGCCGTCGGCTTCTAGAGAGCGTGATTATTAAAAAAAAAAATGAGAATACCGTAGCCTGCGGAAGAATGATAAAGACTGCTCGAGTAGAAAAATAGCACCTATAAAAAACGTGGAGCTATTATCTGATAGGTTAGAAACTAGCGAATAAGATAATAGTAATTCGCTAAAGTTTGTGAACACAACTGCTACCATATTGCATACATACAAAAAGTCGGCCGGCCTCAAAGGTTTGGTGTATGCACTAGCAGTCGTGTTCACAAACATCAGAGAATTACGAATATCATAGATTTAAAAAATATGAGATTTTTATTGAGCTGTTGGTATTTAAAAAAGGGAAAAAGAGGCTGTTATTTAGACAATATCACCCCATTGTTTATTGTTAATACATTAGTTAATCTACCAAGATTGAGATAACTTCCTCTTAAGTCGGTGAAAACATTCAGTGATCCTAAATTAACCTATAATTGGCAAGCCAAAAAAAAGAAAGCCGCTGTCACCCAACTTAAGGAGCCCCACGATACTCGCACAGCAGTCTACTGGTACACACGGTTCACTTAATTCTGATACCCCAACACTTGCCTGCTGAAGTGCTGTTGCTCGTAAGTTGCCAAGCAACCGAAGAGGCATTCTGCCTGGGGTTGAAAAATAGTTTTTCGCATGCCAAGTTCCTTGTTGGTCTCAGTTTTGAATTCCTCTGATAGGGAGCCATCCCCCCCAGATCCAAGCGGTTGACAGTCAACAAGTGCGAATCCAAATAAAACAAACAACAGAACCAGGCTCCCAACCCAAATCCATAAACTGGGATAAGCAGATGGGACATTTTAAAAGGGATTCTTTTAAATGTCCACGTTCGTGAACCCCACGTCAGAGCGAATCAGGGGTAATGCGTAGAGAACCAGGCTAACTTTGTGAGAGTCCGCATAGCTGAATTGCGCACTAAGTACTGTACCGGCAGACCAAATTTATTCCGTAGTGACTTTTTTATCATCAATCATAACCAACCAAAAGGTGTAAAGCGGGGCCCGGAAAATCATTTAATCATTTCCCCCCCCAGAGTGCTGAGTCTACCATTGCATTGAAATTGTTTACGGCCCCCCTACGAGTACAGTACTATGCAGTCGTTGCACCACCGGCCACATCCTTCTCTTACCCACCACCCTCTCACATTCCGGAAATTCTCTTGAACCCTCTCTTTCTTGAACCCTTGATGTACCCCAAGCTGGCCAAACCCTAGCACAGACCATAGTTGTCACTACATTACCGGTATCCTTCGTAATCGCAGTTGTGTAGACCGTGATCATATACCCGGCGGTTCACCGATACACAGCGTTGATCAGGTTTAAATTGGCCTCAGCAAACAGCCTGGATATATCGGTCAAACACAACACTTCGTGATCCAACGGGGGACACTGTTCCCCGATGATGGCCCCCCCTGGTTATAGTTATCGATAACGTCCGTAATACAGCCCTAGATAATAAAGTTGGTATACCGGTGGGCTAATCCCCTGGTCAAGACATCTAACTCTATTGTATGGTGGGGGCGGCACGAAAAAAAGGAGACCAAAGGCCAATAAATGGAACAGTATCAATCAAAGAAAGAGAGCAAGTCACTATCTTAATTGTTTCTTCTATGAATACGCCTGTGTCCTGCATAATAGTTAGTAGCACGTATACATCATTATGGCCTTGTCATCCGCTAGATCTCAATGTCCCAAGTGGTCTGGCAGATAATAACTCGATATATTCTATCTTAGTTAAGCCGGTCTTAGAATCTAGCAGATAGTCCGACATAATTGTATTTTCCTTCACATTGAGGCGACACTTCCGACATCGTACTAGTACCTCCAGAGGCCCCCCCATAGCCGCCCACCAGAGTGGCGCCGAGCCATACTTCCTGTCCACATGGTCGGGATTGACCTCCTCTCGTTCCAAAAGCATCTTTACTACCCCCTCACGCCCTCTCGAAGCCGCTATTGAGAGTGGCGTCCAGCCATACCAGGTGTCTACATGGTCGGGGTTGACCTCCTCTCGTTCCAAAAGCATCTTTACTACCCCCTCAAGCCCACTCAAGGCGGCTGAAAAGAGCGGCGTCCGGCCAAACAGGGTGTCTGGCTCGTATATCCCCCCGTTCCAAAAGTATTTTTACTACCCCTTGATGTAATCCCTCGGCTGCACATGCGAGTGGGCTTTGACCCAATCTGGTTGCTACGTTGTTGGCGTTGATGCCTTCTCGTTCTAAAAGCATCTTTACAACCTCCTCATGTCCTCTTCTGGCTGCCCATGCGAGAGCCGTCCTCCCATTGGAATCTGTTGCATTAACATCCAATTCCTTCATCTCTAATAGAGCGGCAACTATCTCCGCGATGCCAAGAGATGACGCCCCGTGGAGTCCGGTAAATCCCGTAGGTTCAGGGCCATGGCGGTTAGTATATGGGTACAAGCTTATTTCCTCATAGTGCGATAGGAGCAGCCTAGCAGATATATGTTCATCAAATCTAGCGAGCAGCCTCAATGCTAGTCTTTTGACATTTTCCGTCATCCCCCTTCTTGCGTGCTCCCCCCAATACGAAGAAGAATATTCTAGAAGGGGCATAGTTGATGGGAGGGTCTTAAGAGTTGGCGAGAGATCCCGGACATATCCGAAACTGAGGTATACCAGGCAAACCTCCGCCATTGTAGAGTGGGGACTATGGAATAAGGTGGCATCGCTTGAGAGATGTTCCTGTAGAGTAAAGTGTACTAGTCGCACCGTGGAAGAAGACGCCTCGACTGTGAGAAGACCCAGACAGTATTCCACAATTGTCCCTAGAGCAGGAAGGTTTTCCGGATCCAGTTCTGTAGATCCTATCTCCACTCCCAGGGCATGACATAACTCCTCGGCCCGTAAGGGCCTCTCTGAATACAACACCCACATCAGTGCCTTCAGCCCGAGTGCCGGCCTGTTTCCCTTCTGCGCCTTTACCCGGGTTAGGGTTGCCGTGTAGTCATCGCTCAGTCCGGTACCTCGCTCCATCTCTTTAAGTTTCTTTCTTCTCTGACGAATTGTCATCTCTCCAACGATAGCCTCGATGTTCAGCGAAACAAGAAGGAATCTACATAGCCGTTGGTAAGTATACAGGGTTGATAGAGGGGAAACTCCAACGTACATATTGGACATCTTTTCTAAAATAATTCCTACAATCTCCGCTCGTAAACTATCATCCATCGCCTCAGGCACATCATCCTGGTCTAACCTAGTAATCACATAATTTCTGATATCATCCGGGTTAGGACTGGTAGGTATCTCAACTGCCATAGTGAGATATCTCCGGACGGCTTCGTCGACACGGGGGCTCCCGGTGAGGAATATTCTCGTACTAGGGGACTCCCGAACGATATCACTTAGCGACCCAAGCAGCGCGGGAAGATCCTTGGGCAGGCATTCATCTAGCGCATCGACACAGATGAAAACCCGTTGCGACGAAGCTACCGCAATCCCCAACATTCGCTTCAGATCCGCAAGTAGTGGCCTTCGCCCTTCTTGAAACGCCTTCCGTATATCCTGAGGGATGTCCCTGCCTACCAGTCGCTTCAAGATCGTTCCCATCATGTTGATAACCGTCTGTTCTTGCTGAGTATTGTAGTCGCGGTACAACCATGCAACCACTATATCTTCATCCCTCGCTTGATCGCACAGGTTGTCGATCACTAGGGAACTATCATTTCTGGCCGTTAGTAATATTCGCCTCATTAAATCAGTCCAGCAACTTACCTCAGATGTGTCTTCCCCACTCCCGGATCCCCGAAGCAAAACAATATAGCCTTATCGGCTCCACCTCCTGCCCCTTTCCACTCCTGAAACTCGCGTGTTTCCAGGAGCCAATTCCCAACACCTTCGAGTCGGTCGGCACGCACGGTATGATGTCTGTTTTCTGGCTCTAGTGGAGAGAGCCAGCGCATGATCTTTGCATCTTCGTTGGAGTTATAGATGTGAGTGTTGAAACTATCTTTTATGTTCCCGGAGTTGGTATTGCCGTCGCCAATGGTGGTTGTGTGTGTATGTGTAGCTTGGGCCATGATGCTCGGTTTAAAACGTCGGTTGTGTGTAACGTCACCGACCGGGAAGTGGCACAACACCGGGAAGTGACACAGTTGCGGATTGCGCAATTACTGGTAATGTCAAAGCGCATTACGACCCCCCGGTGCCTCAATTTTCAAGCTATGATAAGAAAAGAGATATGAGGAGAACCCCAGAGATAGACTAGAAACAAATATGTAAAGTAGGAAAGGTAGAAAACTAGGGAAAGGAAAAAAAATTTAGCTAAAGTGTGAAAAAGGGGGGGGGGGGGGTGGGTTCATACAAGACAGAAAAAAATTGTTAATCGACAGTAGACTTGCGAGTATGTAGGCTCATTCGCAAGGGAGGTGGAGTTAGGAGTTGGCTGGATTGAGAGAGTGGTGGAGGGGAAGAGGTAGATGGAGGGGGTCCTGAAACAATGACTGAGGACAACTCTGAATCCGAGATATCTTCGGGAGAACTTTCCTCGCTAGAATCGTTCTCAGAGTCAATGACTAAAATATGAGGAGTCTGTGAAAGAGTTATGATATCAGTCCGCCGATATTGGGGTTTCTGTGTAGTCGGTGTTGAAAGAGTCAGAGGCAGGATACCCAGCTGTCTTGTTGCCTTTGGTCCTCCTTTGCTGATACGAATTGGAGTATTACCCCCCCCTATGGGCTTTCATGATCGGCTCTTCATTTCATCTTTCGCAAGGTGAGCATCCCGGAGTTCTATTAGTGTCCTCCCATCAAGCACGCAAGCTTCACTAAGCTTCCTGCGATCCGTGGCATTGTAGTGTTTATCACGATTTTGTAACTTCAAACTCAGTTCCTACCAAAGTTCCTTTCATGCCATTTCTTCTTCAAGCTGGTGCCCCAGTGCGCTCATGATACCCTTCACATGATTAACAATAGAATCTGAATTGTCAAGGGTGATATTAGCAAGCAAGTTACTCACAGCAAGAACTTGGTTACATCTCTCCCGGCTTCTGCTTGACTTCTTAATAATTCCCAACGTGTCCCACCGCTGCTCAACTTTAAGGTTCAGCTTTCCTAGAACTCGCTGGGGATTCAGTGAATAGATACCAGTAGCAGCAAAGGATTGGTGAATGTTATGTGGGGTGAATGTAGCCTCGCGGGCTTCAGTTAAAAAAATAATAAAAATCGACTTTTTAATACCGAGAAGATTTTGCCCAGAGAGAATATAGTTGTCTACTGCTACACCATAGAAGTGCTGATAAGGACCAAAGAGGCCCACATCTAGCAGTTGAAGCAAGTGAGTTCAATGCAAGGGGAGGCAGAGGAGTAAGACATTGTTTGAAAAGCATAAGGATACAAATTCAAAGATAATATGAGATCCGTGCCCGTCAAAGATCAGAAGTCACGGAAGATCGCCACATCTTTTCCCACTTTCCGCAAGAACTACCTTCTGTAACTACTCCAGTGCCAATTGATCATCCATCCAGCCCTTTGGTCAATAGCAGAACTGATATTCTCATTCCTTTTCTGTTAAATGTTTATACCATCTGTAACGGGTACAGGTTACTAGTTTGTGTATGGATTTGTTTTATGTATTTGTTTTAGGATACGAGTTCAGGAGACTTGTATGCATTGATAGTTGGTTTTATGTTTTGTTTTAGGATACGAGCTCAGGAGACTTGTAAGCCTTGTTATTTGATAGTTGTATTATTTTAGGATACGAACTCTGGAAGTTTGTAAGCCTTGTTTATTGTTGCATTGTTTCTGGGTTAGGTATCGTTTGATGCCTTAGGATTGGATGTGATTGATGCAAGATGGATTATCGCAAGTGTATTTAAAGAGCTGTATCTCTCCGGACTTAGAGAGATCAGACTTCGACAGACAGAGTTTTCAATATACTTGGTTGAACAATTATCTTCTATTCCGTTCGATTCGAGAATCTTTGAGCTTCGTACAGGCTTAAAGCACGTGGCCTTCTCTTAGTAGTTTCGATATAAAAGTAATAGAGTCTATTCAATTACTTGTGGGCGTCTCCGATACTTGATCTTGTTTATACTACCAGTTTGGTTAGATTCAATACCGATATCGCTTTGCAAGACCGCTACCCGACAGGAAGCAGTTACATTTTTTTAACTTCAGCAAGTTAACGAAGACACCATTTCGAACGTAAAGTCAAGAACAGGTAAGGAGATCTCTCAAGAGGAGCTCACCAAGCCAACTGAGAAGTCCTTGAGAGACAAGGCTCGAAGAGAGCATCAGAAAGCGAGCAAGCAGTTCGAAATTGATGAGCCTGCTCGACAGCTATCCAGAGACAAAGCACAGGTAGTGCTAACAGAGTCAGCGAAAGACCTTGAGAAGGAGACAGCAACCAGACAATGAGAATTCCTATCGACACCCAAGAAGAAAGGGGAACCGGCACCACCTCTAGACCCAGACAGTTCAAGTAGTGATAGCGATAGCGATAGTAACGACATCATGTCAGAAGCAGGACTGGCAGATCCTCCTGCACCTCCTCCTGACCCAGTACTTGAAAGGACGACCAGGTTAGCAGCAAAGCTACACCAGCCTGCAACCTTCAGTATTAAAGGAGACAATCTCAAAGAAGCAGCCTTTGAGACATGATACACTTCGGTTCGATTATACCTGAACCTAACAGGAGTCACGCCAAATGCTGCAGGATCTGGAAGCTACTGGATACTCTATACCAGAAAAAGTGCTCTAAAAGCTAGTCACCAGGCACTTAGAGAATTCGGCGATGATATCACTAGAGACCAACTAGTCGGACACTTAAGAGATCTATTCGTGTCCACTCGCCAAAAGGATAACCTATTCAAGAAGTTTAATGCAGTACAGCAAGTCACCAAAGAAGGAAAAGTACGAAGTATCACAGAAGTCATTGTCGATCTCAAGATGTACCAGAACCAACTGTCATAAGAGGTGATAACCGATTATATACTCCGTCAGAGACAGTACTTCTTTTTTTTTTTTTTTTTTTATTTTTTATTTTTTTGAATCAGATGATTATTGTTTTAAGGTACAAAATCTTGCATGCAGCTGACACTATGGCATAAAAAAACCTCCAATACCCCTGGGCAAAAGCCAACCCCACAAGTTCCTCTGATGTGGAACTAACCGCATATCTCGCCCCAAACAAGAAACCCCTAACGAGCTAAGAAGATAGAGGAAAGGAATCAAATCAAAGAACAAGCCGGAATAGTCAGGAAAACCCATGGCACACTTATCCGGACAAAAAGAAAAATCAAAAATCAAACAAAGTAGCAACCACTTAAAAAGATCCCAGGCCAACAGCATGAAGGTGGCCAGGCTTGGCATAATCGAAGTCCTGGGGAGGCCAAACGGGCCATCTCTTTTGGCCGCACACTCAACAAAGAGGAAGGAGATAGTGCAATACCATCCCCCCAGAGGCAGGCTGTGAAGGACAGTGGTCATAGTCCGAATGGTGAAGAAGCAGTTATGGATTCCAGCCAGGGAGTTGTGGGTACCAGCCAGAAAGGTGGAGAAGCAGTAGGGTGCCAGTCGATCCGACCGCCTGAGGAGGATGAGAAAGAGGGGTAGACCCAACTCTGTACTGTAGAAACTATCGGAAAAAGGGTTCGTGTCTTGACTAAGCAGCCTCTTAAAGAGAAAGAGAGTAGACAAATCGACCGTGGCCTGTTGAAATGTTTTCTCTTACTGCAAACCATGTACCCGGCCGTCTGTAACATAGGCGTTGAGAAGGGTGTTGCCGACCATGCAAATGCTCTAAGCGAGGCAGAGCAAAAGCGGGGTAGGAAGAGGCAACATCATCAAAAAAGATGAAAACCATCAACCCTGAGTGAAGAAAGCCCAAAGGGATAAACCTAAGGGCAGGAGAAGATAAGGGGAGATGCACTCCACCCCCTAGAGCGAACTCATGACGGGGGGTGGAGTTGGGAAAAGTGGTGATAATCGCGTGGTGTTGAGATTTCAATCACTGGATGTATAGAGAAGATAGAGGATGACCGTCAGAGACTGTAAAACAGCATGCATCCGAAGTTGAGACAACAAGCTGAGTTCATTTATGATGAAGATGACACCTTCAAACGCTCTTCAGGGATGTCGAATGAATAGACGCAGTTCTTAGGGACACAGGAGTCTATAAGAACGAGAAGAGACATTACACTTCAAGCAGCTTGAAACGAAAGGACCACTACAAAATGAAAGGCAAGTCAGCCAAAGGATAAAAGAAGCAGGATATGGACGACAGGAAAGCTGGACCAACCTGTTACTCCTGCGGCAGAAAGGGCCATATGTCTAAAGAATGTCCTTCTAAGAAGGACGAGAAGAAAGGCAAAGGAAAAGCGATCAAAAAGGAGGCAAGATCGAATAATGTCAAATATGAGCAGGAATCAATAGATGAAGTCTACATCCATGCTACCAAGATCGAATCCTATGCCCCAGCCCAAACTACACGGCCCGCAAACATGAAACCTCACGGCTCTCTAGAAGGAACGATAAACCTAAATAGAAAGGAAGCCAAGGTTCTTTTTAATACTGGAATGATTGGAGCCAATATTGTCAGCGCACGCTTTGTCACCACACTTGGAATATCATGTATCGAGATGGTGAAAGCTACTAAAATTCATATGGCGATGAAAGGGTCGAGATCCGAAAGCCAGAAGGAATGTTCAGTAGAGATTTCGGTTGGGAAAATAAAGGTCCCCAATACCAAAATGATAATCGGAAACCTAGCGAAATACGATGCCCTTATTGGAATGCCCTTCCTTATACAACAACAAGCGTCAATAGACTGCCACAAGCTTACCCTCGAATTTCCCAAACACAGAGTCAGGGTAAACTGTACCCACACCAGCGAGTAGGTCAGAGTGGCAGTAGTGTCTACAGAAGAGATAATGGATGAACATGCTGATGTGTTTCCGGAATCAATACCGGAAGGACTACCGTCTACGAGAAAGATCAATCACAGGATCAGGCTAAAACCCGGTGTTGAAGTCTGGACATTACCAACATATTCTGTCCCTGAACCACCCACAGCAGCTTTGAGTAACTGGATCAGAGAGAAGGAATGACAAGGTGTCATAAAACGCCAGGCAGTACATGGAGCGGCACCTATGTTTGTCCAATATAAGAAAGATGGCAAGAGGGTGCGACCGCTGGTTGACCTGACAGAAAGGAACAAGATCACGCTAAAAGATGATAAACCGATACCCAATCAAACGACAATCCTGAATGATATGGCAAGAGCCTGATACCGCAGCAAGATAGCCTTAAGGGACGCTTACTTCCAGACCAGGGTTGAGCCAGAGGACGTTTGGAAGAACAGTTTCAAATCACCCTTTGGGGGATTTGTTAGTGAAGTCATGCTGCAAGGTGATATGAATGCGCCAGGAACATTCATGCGCATAATGTCAGACCTGATGGTGGATTTCCTAGGGAAATTTGTCTGAGTATTCATTGATGATACCCTCATATTTTCTGATACAGAGGAAGACCACTTGAAACTCATTGCAGCTATCTCCAACAAGCTCAAGGGAGCACAGTTTTACACAAGCAGAAAGAAGTCTGAGTTTTTCGCACCTAGAATAGAAGTACTAGGACATATCATCGATGATGAGGGGTTGAAGCCAGACACTAAAAAGATTGCCAAAAGCAAGGCATGGACCACCCCCACCACAAAGCGCCAACTACAAGAATTCCTAGGGGTAGTCAACTACATTAGCAAATTCTTACCACATATAGCAACACTTACAGCACCCCTGATGGCTCTTACTGGAATAGTGGAGTTTGTCTAGACAGCACTGCATAATGCAGCCATGACGAATATTAAGAAGCTAGTGGCAGGAGCTTGTATTATAAGACCTGTGAAGTACAAATCCGGAGTCCCGATCTGGTTGATAACCGATGCTTCACTTTCAGGATGTGGAGCTTGGGTAGGACAAGGAGACACACCTGAAACAGCAAGACCAGCAGCACTTCATAGTAGGAAGTTCACTGATGCCCAACACAACTATGGAACGACGGATAAAGAAGGGCTAGCAATAGTTCACGCACTATCTGCATTGAATCATATACTCAGGGATGCTGAGTTTACGATTATTACAGACTACCAACCCCTAACACGCCTCAAGGGGGCGAATGAACTAAGCGGAAGAAGGATCCGCTGGAGGAACCTTATCAGTTCCTTCACAGCAAAAATAGTCTATCGTCCAGGAAAGTGGAACTATTTAGCTGATGCTTTATCCTGCCTTCATGAGGAACCAGACAACAGCTCTCATGACGCTAAAGACCCTACAGAAGAAGACGAAACCGATACTACCCCTATCTACGCTTTATTCTCCAGACCCCAAGACCTTCAAGTAATGTCACGCTATGAACCTTTACCAGTTTTCGGGCACTCAGAATGTGGATCAGACTGTTGCCTGAATGAGGTAACTGAACGAGATGATATAGAACTGGAAGAGGACCTCACCGGAGATTTGTCATCAATTACAGAAGCCCTAAGAGTACCAACCACCACGGGACCTGTCAGTACTGATGGATGGAAGGACAACGAGAACTACCATTCTGCACGATCGAATGATGAGATCAAACATTCAGCACTCCATTGGACGACATGCAAAGACGAACACTGCGAGTGCCATGGTATCCACAATACCTATCGAGAACGAACAGTCAGTGGGCCTTGCAGTCTACCGATAGTTTACCCAGAGCTAGCCAAGTCTTCCTCAGCCTCTCCACCACTGTCTGGCTCACCGGTCAGTACTAGATCACGTCCTGATCTTAGCGTCCTTAAGCGCAGACTCGAGAATGCGGTACTCTGCAACCAAACTATGCACCAGGAGTGCAACGAACCCAACTGCCCTGCACACAGACCCCATGGCAAGCGTCCCCTCTACAGCAGCGCTTTAACACACTCAAATGCCACCATCTCAGCAATTGAACCACCCGACTCCCCCATCATGAAAGACAACTCTATCAGATATATGAGGATGCAACAGATGAGGAAGAAGACGACGTTCCACATCTGGAAAGAGTACAAGATGAGAGAGATGTTGTGTAAGCGACCACAGAGTTGGAAGGCATGTGGCAAGAACAGATGATCAGAGGATACAGGCAGGATCCTGTATGGAAACTGGCAAACAATTCTGCAGCTACAGCAAGAGGAGACAAGGCCCAACATTATAGTATTGGCAACGGTCTACTCTACGCCAATACCAGAGGAGGCGAGAGAAGTCTTTACATACCCAAAGGACATCCAATGAATAGCGAGACTGTGAGAGAGTTGGCTATCAGTGAGATACACAACAAGGGACATCACAGCGCTCAAAGAAACCTTCAATACACTACAGAATACCTATTCTGTCCCCAGATGAGAAAGGACTTCCGAGATTTCGTCGCGCAATGAGCTCAGTGCCAGATCAGTAAAGAACGAAACACACTCCCTTCAGGAGATGCGCTGATGCTGCCTCTCCCCTCAGAGATCTTTACCTCTTATGCCATTGACTTCATGGGACCTTTCACCAAGGTTAAGAACTATGATACAGTGCTGGTCGTAGTCGATAGAGTGTTAGGATATTGCTGGTGGATTCCTACAACTACAAAAGCTACAGCAATCGCTACCATGGAGCTATTACACATCTACGTCTTTACACCTCATGGTGTACCTACATTGATTGGCAGCGATGCTGACCCACAATTCACCTCTCGGTTTTGAAGGCAGACCCTGAATACCCTGGGGGTTGAACACATCATGGCAGCCTGTAACAATCCTACACAGATGCGATTATTTATGCAACAGGTAACGAATTACTTACGTGGTTGAATTAAACTATCTTTATAGTTCTTTAGTCTTTTCTCGAATATTCGGGAGAGTGTTCTTCTTTCCTTGATTAACTTATAATCTCGTCTTATTGGTAGACTATCTTATAGTCTTCGTATCTCACACCAATGTCTTATTGGGGAGAGGTGTAGAGGGAACTTCTTCGTATCTCACACCAATGTCTTATTGGGGAGA
>Ga0307509_10008336_pt1 | contig 13238 bp, 14 predicted proteins | sample 10_EM_MG_FD_202245 | JGI IMG/M metagenome (GOLD analysis project Ga0307509, IMG submission 202245) | Populus trichocarpa ectomycorrhiza microbial communities from riparian zone in the Pacific Northwest, United States - 10_EM | ecosystem: Host-associated > Plants > Roots > Unclassified | place...
ATAGGATGGTTTAGTTTTGGTTGATTTAGAGGGATTTGTTTGGGTGGTGTAGGAAGTGCGGGGTGATGAGGAGGGGTGCGTTGCCATCGATCGTTGAACCGCCGTTATTTTTGTCCCCCGACAATACATATAGAGTATTTGGGGCGAACACTTCGAAGAGGGGAGCCCGTGTTAGGCGCACGGACTCCCCGTAAGGATTTACAGGGTAAAGTTACCCTACCTTGACCCACACGAACTTGGAAGGAAAAAGATAACACCCCCCTCCAGCCCCGGCGTTGGGACGGCCCGTCATCAATGGCTGCCTGAGTAGTTGAGTCCCAACACGAAAGACCACTATCAATGGAAGACATCATATAACACCGTATACGTTGCGGCCGTCTGACCGACCGGATCCAGTTCGCAGGATATATGAGGGGAGACCTTCGGACACCTTATGCAGGTGGAACCGGGTGATTCGGACGACGGCGCATATGGTTACAGACACTTGAAGACAGAGAGTCTGAAGAGTGGGTCGGAGGTAACAAGATGTTTCGCACGAAAGTTAGGCCACTCGTACCTACAAAGTCGTGTAGGGTATGCAGGAGGTAACTATGCCCAGTAAGTGGATCGGGTGAATCCACAGAGGACAAGTTGGTAAAAGATGGAGTCCGAGGGAAGAAGCCCGTAGGTACTATCCCGAGGACAAGTCGTGTAATGCCGGAAGACCAAAATACGACATGCAGTCGCATGTCAAATTCTGGACGGAACCAACCAACGAAGAATAGCCATCTTCGGTCCATTGAGTTAGACTACCCTCGATGAGCACGGGGGCAAGATAACTCGTAACCATTGTTCTCAACGGATAAAACGGAGGAGCTTGCACCTGACGTGGGCTCCACCCTCTCAGGAATAACAGAAGCCCAGACCGACAAGTTGGCCATGGGAGCAAATGGTGTGGTAGAGAGATTTCAGGGTCTACGAGTATGCGCACTCTGATGAAGTTCGCAGCGTTGCGGGCAAGGTACTTAGTTAGTATAGAGTTAGCATGTATACCGCGATTTCTCAGATATGGAATATAAATATCGAAGCATCTTTGCTGCTATTAAACTCAACAAGCACGGAGAATAGATCTTATCAATATAATAAGTTATCTACACTTTTATATCATTACCAATATTTCGACTATCTATACCGAAGTGAATTATTATATCTAGCCTACATTACTCGTGTCTGCTTAAAGTTCTCCGATATAATTACGATTAATGTCGTAGCTGTCGGAATACCTCACGCCAAAGCTACCACCTAATAACTCTATAATAACTATGTACCTTGCTAACTACTCTGCCAACCTCACCTAGGAGCGAACAAGTGTAGACCTGTTAGGGGGCAGCTTCGGAGTGAGATATTCCGACAGCTAGGACCTGAATCGCTTTATATCGGGGAACCCCCTAAGAAGACGCGAGTAATGTAGGCTGGATATAATAATATACTTCGGGGTAGATAGTCGAAGTATTGGTAATGATAAGATAAAACCTTTTTATATTGATAAGATCTCTTGTCCGTGCTTCTTGATCTTTATCTACTCTGGGCTCTTGCCTGCCTCTTATACCCTTTCACGGGGTACATCCAACTATCATACTAGCGTAGTACTTTTTCCAAATTCTCCTAGTTTCCCTGAATGTGCGCACACCGTGTGACCATTGGTTCCCGCACACCACTTCGGCTTTGATCATTGCCCAACTAATTGCGTCCAATTACTGATTCTCGATTCTTATGCTATATGAACTTGGTCTGTATATGCAGCCTGGCTCGCTATCATACCAGTCATTCCTTCCGGTTATGTTGTGATCAATGTTTTTCATGCCAGGTAATCATATGCTTACGTCTTACATATCAGACTAGATATGTCGGTGGGCTTAACTTTGAAGCACCATAACGTCTTATCCAACCGTTCGCACGTCGCCGTTCAACTTCTTACTGATAGAGAAACATTTCTTCTATTGTAATCAGGGAAAACCCCTCGGTCTCATTGCTCATGCGCTTGCGTAAAGACTGATAACAATCTGTTGTGTAGTTGTAATAACAATGAGGAAGGTGTGGGACGAATGCGTGACCTTCTGAAAGAAGTCACGTGTTATTCCGACTGCGCTAGTTCCTGTGTGTTCAAGGGAGGGTAACTCTGCCATGTAAATCCTCACGGGGAGTCTGTTCGCCTAACATGAGCTCCCCTCTTCGAAGTGTTCGTCACGAATACTCTATGTCTCTTATACAATCTATGTTCCGTTTCAAGCTCCACATAGTAGGTGTTTAAACCACCAGCGTTTACTTCTCCACCGATAGAAAACCTTCCTTATGTTACTCGACCTCTTGCGGGCCCGGCATTTCTGGCTTTTCTCTATGAAACCTTTCCACCTCTTCCTGCACGTTCTTTATGCCTGCGCGTGGCTCCCAAGTATTTTCATCCTCCGCGCAGCCTTTCCATTTCACAAAATACCAAAGCTCCTTTATCAATATATTTCTTTCTCAAACTTTTCACGTGTAGGAAATGATCTCGCTCTTGACGATCCTTTCCACCTCCCACTCTAAATCTCCCTCGATGTCTTCGGGCTCCCGTGGGGGTTTTTCGCGATTTGGTCGGTTCGAGGCTCGGTAGGGTTCCAACAGCGAAATGTGAACCACTGGATGAATTTTCCACTGCGCCGATATTTCCACCTTATACGCACTGCTTCCTTTCCTTTCCACAACTTTGAATGTGCCATAGAGCTTCGGACTCAGCTTCGTCGATGGTCACTGGGTACATATGCTCTTCGCATTCAACATTACCAAGTCGCCGACCGGGATGCTGGATTGTGTCGTCGCTTTTCTGTCCTCATATTTCTTCATCAATTCCGGTGTATTCTCTCGCGTTTGTTTCGCTTGTTGATGTATGTCCTGCATCCAGTGAGCATACATTGTCGCCCTGGGGTTATGAGCTTCTCTTTCTTTCATCCATTCCGTTTGTGGGTGAAAGCCGTAGTTGGCGCAGAATGGCGTCATTTTGTGTGCGTTGGTTGGTCGGTTATTATAGGTGTGTTCGGCTAACGGCAATAGTTGGTACTAGTCGTTCTGATCGTAATTTACAAATGTCCGTAAGTAACCTTCCAGCACTTGGTTGGTTCTTTCCGGTTGTCCGCCAGTATGAGCGTGGTACGCCGTTGACATGCGTCGTTTAACTCATAGCATCTTGCACAATGATTCCCAAACTTCGCAGGCAAACTTCGCATCCATATCCGATATAATCTCGGTTGGCAATCCATGAAGTTTCCAGACTTCCCGAAAAAAGGTGTCTGCAACATCCCCTCAGGTCGCATTTTCGTGGAGGCCCATAAAATGAGCCATCTTTGTGAACCGCGCTCCCACTACCATTATCTGGGTCTTACCCTGTGATTCTGGTAACTGGGTGATAAAGTTCGTCGATAGGGAGGTCCAAGTGGCGTAGGGTATCCCTAGAGGTTCAAGTAATCCATACTTGGCATGCCACGGGAATTTACTGTGTTGACATTCGTCGCAAGATCGTACATAGTCTCTGATCCAATCTGCTAGTTCTTTCCAGTAGTAGTCCCTTGGTACTATCTCAATCGTTTTTTCCTGTCCGAAGTCCCCTGCCACTAATGAGTCGTGACAGCCTTGGGCTATGTCTGCCTGCAGCCATTGGTCTTTGCGGATGAAAAATCGATTTTGGTAATATAGTAACCCTTCCCTTTCCATCCATTTGTTCGGCATCTTTTGTCCGCTTTCTTTTACTCTGACCAGTTCACGGCCTCGCTCCTGCCACCTCTCATTCTCTTTACCAGCCACTCAAATCTTATCCAGAAATGAATCGTTCATTGTTCGCTTCAGGACGGCATTGACGTGAGTGCTTGATAACATTTCTCTTTCTTTCATTAACCGTGGGTGATAGCCCATATCATCTGGGCTAAAGAATTCGTTGTCGCTTGTGTCTGCGTGAAGGGAACATATTTTGACTCCTTCTTCTTTAGCCGTGCTGGATCGCTTCGGGTTTAGGTCGCTTGACCCGAAACCCAATTTTCCTTGCTCGGTTGTTCCTAGATCGTCTACTTCCATGGCGTCGGCATTGGCAGTTCATTATATTATGAGTTGCGCTATCCGATCCCCTGCTTTAAATTAGCTGTCTGCTTCGCCATGATTTCGAAGTATGACCTTGACTTCACTGGTTTAATCCGCATCTATTACCCCACCGCACACTGCTATTCCCATCTTGCTAGCCATACCACTTCTTGCGGCTAGCCTTCCATAGGTCCCGTCTGGCACTCCTATCGCAATACCCGTTGCCACCATTGTTTGTCCTTTTGCAGGTACCTGTCTGTTTGTCAGGGCGTAAATGTCATGGCCGGCCGCAAACGGTGGTGGTTTTGTCGGGATAATAGCCTTGTCCGAAAGTTTCATTATTCGGAGGCTTGTGGGTTCACGTCTTTCTAGGGTGAGGGGCATCTCCGCCCTTAGTTTTTGGTGAACTACAGATTTGTGAAAGGGTTCTGTTTTCAAAATTGATTGTTCAGTGTGACGAGCTCCCTCCTCAGGACTGTACTCCAGCCGTCTACTTAACGCGTCGGGTTCCCGCCTCTGCTTTCCGGCCGATAAACTATTTTGAAGTTGTAGTTTGTTAACTCCTGTGCTCATCGAATTTGTCGCTGGTTCCAGACTTTTTTGGTCAGGATAGCCTGTAGATTTTGGTGGTCGGTATATACCGGCACGGGCTCTTCTTCTCCCCAGAGGTATCTCTTCCATTCCTTGAACACTTCCATTATGGCAAGTAATTCTTTATCATGCATCACATAATTTCTTTCCGCGCTGTTCAATTTTCGAGAATGGAAAGCCACCAGGTGAAGCCGTCTTCCTTGGTACTGGGACAAGACGCATTCGAGCGTGAAGTCGCTAGCCTCTGTTTCCACTACCGTTTTCCTTCGTGTGTAAAAATGCGATCAGATCGGTGCCGTTGTAAACCTCTTTTTCAACTTTTCAAAAGCCTCCTCTTGCTCTCTCCCCCAGTAAAAATCTTTTGGGCTCCCTTTTAACGTTTCGGTTATTGGCTTGCAAAAGTTGAAGAAATCTTTGATGAATCGTCAATAGAAGTTTGCGAATCCAATGAAGATGTGAACTTCTTCAACCGACCTTGCGTGAGCCCAATTTTGGACGCTTTTCAGTTTCCTATCACTCATCATGACTCCGCTTGTCTTGACAATGTATCCTAAGAATTCGACCTCCTCTTGATATAATACTGATTTTTTCAATGAGACTGCTAGGTCATGTTGTTCAGGTTGGTGGAGGACTTGTTGGACGAATTTGATGTGGTTTTCCATATTTTCGGAGTATATCAGGATGTCATCTAGATAGACGACTACTCCATGGTTGAAGAATTCTCCTAGGATTTTATTCATCATTGTCTGAAACGTCGCAGGAGCGTTTACGAGTCCGAAAGGCATGACCATATATTCGTACTGTCCGTATCTTGTCTGAAAGGCCATCTTGTGTTCATTGCCATTTCTCATTCGAATAAGGTGGTAACCATCCTTTAGGTCGAGTTTCATAAAAACCTTTGCCCCTGCGACGGGGTCTCGTAGTTCATCCATGAGCGGTAGGGGGTATTTATTCAGGATCGTCAACTTGTTGAGGTTTCTATAGTATACGCATAGTCGTAGACTTCAATCTAGTTTCGGAACGAAAAGGATTGGAGCACCCTAAGGGGATTCGCTGTCGGCTATTTTGCTCTCTGCAAGCATTTTCTTGAGGTACTTATCCAGCTCGTTCAACTGGTGTGCCGACATTGGGTCAAGCGGACCCCAAGGGGGTTCTGCCCACTCCTTAAGGTTGATGGCATGGTTGAAGGTTCATCGAGGTGGCAACATCTTAGCTTTACTCTCTTTCGAAGGCTCCTTATGCTGCCGGTAGGGGTCTGGCAGGGTCTCCAGCTGTACTCCCCCTTTTTCCTCTCGCTCAATTCTTCCCACATACTGAGCTTCTTCGTCGTAAGCCACAGTTTCATCCCACTCAAACAAATCCGCCACTGCTTCATCTTCTAAATGAGCGTGGCACTTCGCTCGTTCAAAGACGCATTTTCTTGGGTGTGCAATATTTTTTCGGGGGTGTTCCTCTTTCCCCCACCCAAAGGGTATGATTAAATCATATGTTCCAGGGTTTGCTATTTCGCAGGATATCATGCTCCGGTGACCATTGGCACCGATTTCCAATAGAATGGGGTGGGTATAAAATGTTCCTCCTGTGGGTGTGGTTTCGCCATCGAAGGTGGTGATTTTTAATGGTGAATCCCTGCTCTCGGTTGGGATCTCAAGCCGTCGTGTGGTGCCCTGGTTCACGAGAAAGATTTTTGAACAAGGATCTAAAAAGACCTTTATCGTGTGTTTTTGTGCTCTCGTTTTAATGAATGCCTTTCGTTCTGAGCAGGGGTAATGCTTAGGTTTTTAAACCGGTCTTGAGCTTTCGCCCGGTTCTTGATGAAATCTGTTCATGGTAATAGCTAGATGTAACATCGGGGTTTGTTACTGCGCCTGCGCAGTTTCGGCTCTTGAAGCCTCCTCAGACAAACCTTTACATTAAGTGTCTATTTTTTGAATATCGGGCAGCCCACTACTACCGGTCTTTACCTCCTGCCAAGGAGTTCCCATATTACAGGAGGGGTAGTTCACTAGAGTACCCCTCGAGTTCGCGACGAGGGTGCCCGGCCCTTTATCGTCGACTTATCCCTCATGTGAGGCTGTCCCCTGCGAGGAGTCTACCGTACTTTCGCCTTTGAGTTTAGTGTCACTCCCGAGACTCCCTCCGACACCATTCGTCGGGCATGAACCTTGTGCAGCATAGAGGTGCCCCTGGCTTCTATTTGCCTGGCTGTGGTACCTGGAGAGAAAGTAAGGTTGCCCTGGATTTCGACCCCCCTTCGTGTGTCCTGCACCTCAAGTCCCGTTCCGACGAATTGTAGGCTTCTCTTTCCCTTTTAGTCTTGTCGACTGCTTTCTTCACTTGTGACTTTTTATAGTTCTTGGGGTGAGCACGGACTACCCATTTTTGAACCTGAAATGGCAATCCTTCTCCTCTGGTCTTTTAGCCTTCCGGTGGGATGGCATCACCGACTACCCCGCTGGTCTTCCGATTCGAGGCGGCCACCTCACTACCCAATCACGGTTGTTTTCGGTACCTAGATGACTTTTTATAAAATGTGGTCCTCTTCAAAAGCCCAAGCTGCGGGCCTTTGAACCGCTCACTGTGATCTTGCTCCCTAGCCATCAACGGCCACAGTGGCTACCTGGGGGCGTCGTTTTGGCGCGGTTGAGAACTGTCATTTGGGCTTTGCTGGCCCTCAATATCCAGCTGATACTTGTACCAGCTTTTGCCAGTATTTCCAAGCATGGCTTTTCATTCCGCACAGCGTGCATTCGTTGTCAGATTTCCGTTTATCGACAACCTTCTGATCGACGCCCTTCTGGGCTTCTGCCCAAACCCTCTGTTCAACCTCCCCGGCCAGTGCCACTGACCCTTCTTTCTTTACCCTTCTTTCCCCAGCGTTCTTCTTCTGATAGTCCACCTTTTCCTTAGGCATGTACTGCTTCTTTAGACGCTTGGCGGCAACCGTAGGCTTCGAATCCTCAAATATCCTTTTCTCGGCTCTTGTCGCGACGGAGGGACCGCCTCCTCGAAGATCTTTTTGTTCTCTACAATCTTCTTCCGCTCTGGTGAGGGTCGTGACTGCGTCCAACCATTCGCCATCGTCGATATACTCTCATAATGAGAGTCGTCGTAATGCATCTTCCCGGATTTGTTCTTCAATCATTTGCCTCCAGCCTATCCCGGTGACTCTTGCATGGCTATTCAGATTTTCCATTTCTGGCAAGAATTTAGCGATGTTACCGTGGTATTTGACAAAGCCCATTTGCTTAAGACATTTTTCCGCCACATGGGTAGGGCCCAATCGTCGTACTGCCTGTTCTGCAAACACATGCCACTGCTCGCATCCCGCTTGCCTGGTGTAACCTAATTCTTCTGTCATTTGTGGCCGGTAGGTTAATGCAAATGGTGAGACTTCCATCCCTTCCATTGGGCTTATGGGTTATCGGATTCGATGTGCCTCTTCTTGCCACTGCCAGCTGTTTCGGACACAATAATCCGTGCATGTGAATAGCCACATGCGGATATCTTGGTGTTTTTTCGTTTGTGAACATGGCAGGGGGTTCCGCTGGGACTCATGTTCGTTGTCCCAAGGCGTTAGCCATGACTCGAGAAAACAGGTTAAACTGTTCGTTATCCTCTGCGTCATAGTCTCCTTCTGGCTGGGGTACGGGTCTCTCGTCCCGTCTTCCTTTCCTGGTCTCATCTGGCTTCCTTCCACATCCTTCTCCATCATCATCGGGGTCTCCTCCTCCTCCTGGTGCCCCTGCTGTCTTTCTCCGTGGTGGTGGCTGTGGGTTTACGCCTCCAGCCCCAGACGCTTCTGGCGTCCTGTCTGACGCCTTCCCTTTTCCCTTTACCTGCCCCATCAATGTTTCCACCATGGCTTTCAGCTCCGAGATCTTACCTGCTTGGACCTGTTGAGCCTCCTTTTAGTGTCGTAGTTCTGCCCTCATGAGAGTAAGACTTATATCATTGTTATCAAGCTTCCTTTTGTTTGCTCGTTTATTCGGACGATTTCCTGGTCTAACATAAGGTTCCAATGCATGGACGGTGCCTTGGTACCTTGTACTGTCTCGTGGAGCTCGGATGTGACGGCCTCATGTCTGCCCTGTCTAACATCTGTTTCTCCTAGTCGTTCAGCCATTTCGGCGGCAAAGCTTTCTTGTACTTTCTGAGACTCGATGTCTAAGAGTTGCACTTGATCATCTATTTGAGCAAGCCCACGGCCTACTATCTGGACCCTAGATGTGAACTGTATTAGGTGGTAGCTTCGACATGAGGTATTCCGACAGCTAGGACCAGGATCGTAATTATATCGGAGGACTAGTTAAGGAGACACGAGTAATGTAGGCTAGATATAATAATCACTTCCGTGTAGATAGTCGAAGTATTGGTAACGATATAAAAGTGTAGATAACTTATTATATTGATAAGATCTCTTCTCCGTGCTTGTTGTGTCTAATAGCGGCGAAGATGCTGCGATATTTATATTCCGCGTCTGAGCAATCGCGGTATACATGCTAACTATATACTAACTAAGTACCTTGCGCGCAACTCTGCGAACTTAACCGGAGGGCGAACACTCGTAGACCCTGAAAACTCTCTATCACACCTTTTGCTCACATGGTCAACTTATCGGTCTGCGCGTCTGTTATCCCTGATGGGCTGGAGACCACGTCAGATGTCAGCTCATCCGTTTATCCGTTGACAACAAAGGTTACGAATTATCTTGCCGCCGTGCTCACCGAGGGTAGTCTAACTCGCTGGAACGAAGATGCCATTCTTCGGTGGTTGGTTCGGTCGAGAATTCGACACATGACTGCCTGTCGTATTCTGGTCTTCCGGCATTATACGACTTGTCCTCGGGATTGTACCTATGGGCTTCTTCCCTCGGACTCCATCTTTTACCAACTGGTCGTTTCTGGATGCACCTGATCCACTTACTGGGCATAGTTACCTCCTTCATACTCTACACGACTTAGTAGGTACGAGGGGACTAACTTTTGTGCGAAACGTCCCGTTACGTTTGACACACTCCTCCGACCGTTTGTCTTCAAGTGTCTGTAACTTTATGCGCCGTCGTCCGATCCACCCGCTCCCACTTGCATGAGGTGCCCGGGGGTCTCCCCTCATATATGCTGCGAGCAGAGTCATGTCGGAGGGACGGCCGAGACGTATAGGGTGTTATGGGATGTGTTCCGTTGATAGAGGTCCTTGGTGTTGGGACGCAACTACCCAGGCGGACAATGATGACGCGCCGTCCCAACGCCGGAGCTGAAGGGGGGTGGTATCTTGTTCCTTCGAAGATGCTGTGCGTCAAGGTAGGGTAAGTTTGACCTGTAAATCCTGACGGGGAGTCCGTGCCCCTGACACGAGCTCCCCTCTTCAAAGTGTTCGTCCTGAATACTCTATGTTTATTATACAATTTATCTTCCATTTCGAGCTCCACATAGTAGGGGTAAAAACAAACGGGGTTTACTTGTCCACCGATGCACAACGTTTCTTATGTTACTCGACCTCTCTTGGGCCCGTCATCTCCGGGTTCGCTCTATGAAACCTGTCCACCTCTTCCTGCCGGTTCTTCATACCTTCGGGCGGTTCCCAAGTATTCTCGTCCTCCGCGCAGCCTTGCCATTTTACAAAATACCGAAGCTCTTTCATCAGTTTATTCCTTGCTCGAACCTTTCGAGTGTAGGAAATGATCTCACTCTTGACAATCCATTCTACCGCCCATTCTAAATCTCCCGCGATCTCTGCGGGGTCTCGTTGGGGTTGTTCGCGATTTGGTCGGTGCGAGGCTCGGTAGGGTTCCAGCAGGGAGACGTGAAACACGGGATGAATTTTCCACCTAGGCGATATTTCTAGCTTGTATGCGTGACTTCCTTTCTTTTCTAAGACTTTGAACGAGCCATACAGCTTTGGACTCAACGTCTTCGATGGTCTTTTGGTACGTATGTTTTTCGCATTCAACATTACCAAGTCACCAACCTCGATGTTGGGTTGTGCTGTCGCTTTTCGGTCATAAGATCTCTTCATCGATTGCCGTGTCATCCCTAGGGTTTGTTTCGCCTGTTGATATATATCCTGCATCCAGTGAGAATACAATGTCGCCCCGGGGTTATGAGCTTCTCTTTCTTTCATCCATTCTGTCTGTGGATGAGAGCCGTAATTGGCGAAGAAATGGGTCATTTTGTGTGCGTTGGTAGCCGAGTTATTGTAGGCATGTTCTGCTAAGGGCAATAGTTGGTACCAGTGGTTCTGATCGTAGGAGACAAATGTTCGTAAGTAGCCTTCCAGCACTTCGTTGGTCCTTTCCGTTTGTCCATCAGTCTGAGGGTGGTACGCCATTGACATGTGCCTTTTAACTCCTAGCATTTTGCACAATGATTCCCAGAATTCGCCCGAAAACTTCGCGTCCATGTCCGATATGATTTCCGTTGGTAATGTGTGAAGTTTCCAAACTTCCCGAAGGAAACTATGCGCAACATCCTTTGCGGTCGCATTCTCGTGGAGGCCGATGAAATGAGCCATCTTGGTGAACCGGTCTACGACTACCATGATCTGGGTCTTACCCTGCGATTCTGGTAGTTGGGTGATACAGTCCATCGATATGGAGGACCATGCGTCCTAAGGTACTTCTAATGGTTGAAGTAATCCGTACTTGGCATGCCGTGGGGATTTACTGTGTTGCCATTCATCGCTGGATCGTACATAGTCTCTGATCCAATCTGCCAGTCCTTCCCAGTAAAGCTCCCTCGTTACTATCTCAATCGTTTTCTCCTGTCCCAAGTGCCCTGCTACCAATGAGTCGTGACAGCCTTGGGCTATGTCTGTTTGACGGGCTTCGTCCTCGGGGATGTACAAACTATATTTGTAATATAGTAACCCGTCCTTTTCTAACCATTCGTCCGGCATCTTTTTCCCGCTTTCTCTTAACCTAACCAGTTCACGGGCTCGGCCCTGCAACTTCTCATCCTCCTTACCAGCCACTCTAATTTTGTCCAGAAATGAATCGTTCATTGGTCGCGTCAGGGCTGCACTGACGTGAGTGCTTGACAAAATTGTTAGGCGCACGGACTCCCCGTAAGGATTTACAGGGCAAAGTTACCCTACCTTGACGCATGCCAACTTCGAAGGAAAAAGATAACACCCCCCTCCAGCCCCGGCGTTGGGACGGGGCGTCATCACGGGCCGCCTGGGTAGTTGTGTCCCAACAGCAAAGACCACTATCAACGGAACACATCTTATAACACCGTATACGTCGCGGCCGTCCGTCCGACCGGATCCTGTTCGCGGGATGTATGAGGGGAGGCCTTCCGGCACCTTATGCAAGTGGAAGCAGGTGAATCGGACAACGGCGCATAAGGTTACAGACCCTGGAAGAGAGGCAGTCTGACATGATGGTCGCAGGTAACGGGACGGTTTGCACGAAAGTTAGTCCCCTCGTACCTACAAAGTCGTGTAGAGCATGAAGGAGGTAACTATGCCCAGTAAGTGGATCGGGTGCATCCACAGAGGACAAGTTGGTAAAAAGATGGAGTCCGAGGGAAAAAGCCTATAGGTACGATCCCGAGGACAAGTCGTGTAATGCCGGAAGACTAGAATACGAGATGCAGTTGCATACCGAATTTTTGACGGAACCAACCCAAGAAGAATGGCCATCTTCTGTCCAGCGAGTTAGACTACCCTCGACGAGCACGAGGACAAGACAATTCGTAAGCATTGTTGTCAACGGATAAACGGATGAGCTGAGACCTGACGTGGTCTCCACACCATCAGGAATAAATAGAAGCGCAGACCGATAAGTTGACCATGAGAGCAAAAGGTGTGGTAGAGAGTTTTCAGGGTCTACGAGTGTTCGCACTCAGGTGAAGTTCGCAGAGTTGCGGGCAATGTACTTAGTTAGTATAGAGATAGCATGTATACCGCGATTGCTCAGTCGGGGAATAAAAATATCGAAGCATCTTCGCTGCTATTAAGAACAACCAGCACGGAGAAGAGATCTTATCAATATAATAAGTTATTCTACACTTGTATATCGTTACCATTACTTCGACGATCAATATCGAAGCAAACCATTATATCTAGCCTACATTACTCGTGTCTTCTTAACCAGTTCTCCGATATAATCACGATTAAGGTCCTAGCTGTCGGAATTCCTCACGCCGAAGCTACCACCTAACAGTAGATTGATACTTCTCATCGTTACCGAGACGAATGTTTGGCAGAGACATTTACACTCCCAACCCCGAAATCCTTTTTGAACCAAGACCATTGAGGACGACCTCAATAGCACAAGTGTATTCCCCGAGCTTCATAAGGGAACTAGGAACACAAAGACCCTATCACGAAACCTACGCATTGTGGATAAATCCAGAAAACATCATCACTACCCAAGACCTAGAAGCCTTATACCAACATTGGGAAGGCAAAGGGTTCCGTTACTACGAACCAGAGGAGGAAATTGGTCAGGTCTGGTACGTCGGGTACTACGGCGACGGGAGACGCTCAAGTCCGGAGTTTGAAATACCCGAAGTCTGGGGAGGAAACAAAAGATAAGTTTTCCTTATAGAAGTCAA
>Ga0307509_10008337_pt1 | contig 13237 bp, 8 predicted proteins | sample 10_EM_MG_FD_202245 | JGI IMG/M metagenome (GOLD analysis project Ga0307509, IMG submission 202245) | Populus trichocarpa ectomycorrhiza microbial communities from riparian zone in the Pacific Northwest, United States - 10_EM | ecosystem: Host-associated > Plants > Roots > Unclassified | place...
CAGAGCAATAAACATACCGTTTTTCTGTCAATATGAAGCTACACCACAAATAAGTTATCTTTGAATAACAACATTAAGAAGAAAACAATCGGAATCTTGATTGCAAGTGTCCTAGTAGGCTTGTACATATGCTAAATTATGAACGTGTATATATGCTATTATTCATGTAGTGGAATCAACACTACTAAGTAGCTGTAATATGAAGTAAATAAAAAAAATATTATAAGCACTGAAGCTTACTCAACAATGAATTGAATAGCATCTGGAGTTGGTCCATCAATAAACTCAAGACGAGGCTGCCAAAAGAGAAGGGATAAGAAAAATAAGACATGGTGACAAGCTGGTGTCAATGATGTTACTGATGGCTGCTCAAATAATAGCAGGTATTGGAATATTTCAGATAGACCATTAAAAACTAAATTTTGCCAACTGAACTGACCAAATATGCCTCTCCATCTCCATAACACACACGGGGTTTGTTTCACCTTTTTTGTGCTAAAGCATCCCTTTTATCTGATTATAAGAGAAGCAGGGGAAGGAATGCTTCTCTTATAATCAGCTTTGGCATGCCAGCTTTTTATAAAAGCAAGTTTTTTTATCAAACACTTCTACCCTTAAAAGCTGCACAAAAAGCTGCTTAACTTGTAACATAGCAAGGCCAAACAAAGCCATGGTACAGAAGCAAAAGCATACAAAGATAAACACAGAAGCAAAAGCATACAAAGATAAACACAGAAGCAAAAGCATACAAAGATAAACACAGAAGCAAAAGCATACAAAGATAAGCAGGACAAATCTTTGATAATTAGCTTTAAGGGGCAGCTGTACGAGTTACAAGATTGAACTCACTATTGCTGGATACAAGCTAGAATCTAGTATTTGCTTGGAAAATGTGCATCTGATGCATAGAGGAGATGTTTCTCACAGGGTTTGCAGGCTTTGGTAGTACAAAAAGAGGGCAAGTGCTGGAGAGGTGTGCTATTTTTGCTATGGTATAATGCATTTTGCGAGAGTGCAGTTCCAGAATTTCTCAGCAACAAAAATTATCTTTCTTATTGCTTTGGGATATGGTAGTAATTTTAGCTACACTTTGGTCTTTACAGGGATTTTATGGGAGTTTCCTTGGCGGACATGAATTAAAATACTACTCACGTGCCTTCACTAAAGCTTTATTAAATTCCCATCTATGCAGGTAGAACTCAGAAAGGATCATAAATTGTGACTTAATAATAACGTGAGGGTCACAATGTTTTGTGAGAATGTATACACTCTTCATTGAATATTGAGCATTTGATATTATTAATAAAATTCATAACAGATAGCAAGTGTGACTTCTGCCTGTCCTGAAAGATCAAAAGTTTCTCTATAATGCACTTTGGAGAGATAGTTGGAAGTCTCCAAAATTTCTTCATTCCATAACAAAATAAAACTACATGGTGAAATGAAAGAAAACTGAAAGCTCCTATAAATATCAAAAAACAAGACAAGCCAAACCAAACATACTAAAAGACACCTGAAAGCCTTGGCAAGACATGTTGTTCCAAGGAGCATCTGTTAGTTGGTTTCCCTCGACAGAAATATGATAGCCTTGACCCTGAAAAATATCAAGATTGTCAGTACTTGGAAAACTAATACTTGGAAGGATGCTTGACCTCCACCCTTGTGACGATCATGAATAGTATTCATAGATCAGTCCCAATGATTGCAATCACATGATTACTCAAGGACAATGCAGAAACTGCATCGAGAAGAATGGAATCCTATCACCAGCTCACTTACAGAAAGATAAAACACAATGTATAATTCTTATTTGACTTAAACCTATTTCATTGAATGCTTTCTGCTACAATCTGAAAGAGTGCTTGCTAAGTTGCAAAATCATTTCAACAATTATTCATTCCAGCTTTCAGGAAATCAGTGTAAAGAGTAGGATGTAGTTGAAACCTGATCAAAATTTGAGTAAAAGGGTAGTAATTTAGGATAATTGTTTACTCTTCCCCAAGATTTAGCAACAAGTTCCCACCAACTGCAAACACAAAGTACATCACAATCACAATTGAACTCATAAAGAAAAATAGTGTTAAGATTTTTTAGGTACCAAATGAAAAAGAAATATTTTACTTTTAACCTATGCGTATGCAAAATTCATACCCTTGCAAGAAAATTGACTTGCAAGAAGAAAAGTAATGAGGAGCAAAGGAGTGTCATTTAATGACTCCAGGCAATCTGGAAAAAAACTTTTAGTTCAGAGCAAACAACAGATGATAACAGTTTCATTGGCAAAGAACAAATTTACACAAATCAAAGGAATAAGATAATGAATTCTAAGAGAAAACTGTTATTCTAGCTGCCAGTACATATAATTTAATGTAATATTTCTCTGAAAAAGACAGTATCCATATCAAAAAGTATGGATGCAAGATATTTGTTGACCTTATTGAGTTCATGCATGCAAGTAAAGAGGAGAAAAGCATTAAGAGAATCTTAAGACAAAACATCACAGCCAACATCAGAAAGCATTGTGCAAAGTGCATCATCATCTTTCTTTATCCAGAAAGCAAAAGAAAAGTTTCAGAGCATCTAAACTTCTAACGCAAAAGTGATGTTGATTTGTATCAGGTATTAGGAAACACAGTTCATAATCTAGACAAGTTTTGCAGGAGATATAGAAGGCTAAGGAAGCATCATATGTTATAGCGGTACAACATAAAGCCATATCAGAACCAAAATATTATATTCATGAAATTTTGCAAAAAGATACAACAGGATTACCGATTTTGAGCAGTCTGAAAATCAGGTGGTTGCTTTGTCTCGTATAACCATCCAGGAGCAAATATGGCAGCTGACACGTTAGCCTTCTTTAGTACATCAAGTGCGACATTTGTCTGATATCACAGTTACTAGATTAAGAAGAAGCTACAGTTCCCCATGCAAGTTTAAAGATGTAAATTTAGCAAAGAATACTAAACTATATCCACAACTTAAAGTACAGTAGGTGACAAACTCAACACCTATATGCCATTGTTGGTGTACAAATGATTTCATAACATGCCTTAAGAAGTTTATATTTTATGCTTTGAGCATTATTCCTTCACCAGTTCTTTTGTTTTTGGCACAAAAATGATATAACTATGGATGAAAAGAAAGGAAGATACAACAGGGAGAAACTCCTCCAAATCACCACCCATATTGGCATTGCCATAGATCATATTACTTCACCCATGAGAGCTATGATTTGTTTTCCTAAAAGAAAATGAGAGCCAACTCCTATCAAATGTACAGAAAATATGGATCAATCCAGCATAAACACAGGATCCATATGTGACAAAAACTGGTACCATTTCAAACAGAAAGCATCAAGAATGCTACAAGTCCACAATATCATTTTCGACATAAGGACAAAGTATCCAATTGTTTCAGGTGGAAGGTGGACACGGCATATTTTTTCAAGGTATTCACTCTCCCAAAACCCACTAATTGGATCAATAACAAAGCCTCAGCCCCACTAACCTCTTATAGAGTAGAAGATAGCCATAATCCTTTAAAGTAGATAAAACAGATCATGGCATTTTCTTTTCTTTAAAAAAACAGTGAGATCATCGCTGACATTGGTCTTTTAGATTACATGTTCCTGGAACTCAATCAAAATATTAACAAAATACATGGGTGGATATCATAACTGTTAACCAATGGACAAAAAAAAAGTGCAATGAATGTCTTCCACATGCACTGAATCTGATCAGAATGATGAAAAAAGACCTACATCATATGATAGAGCTTGTAATTAAGATTCAAATGTCTAAATGAATGGAGAGATACCTACATTCCATTGTCCACCACCAAAAGTTTTCCTTCCAAATACATCTATTCCCATGTAGACATCAAACTTTCTATCTCCAGCCACAGCAGCTGAAAGATCTGGATAGTTACTCTGCTTGGCAAATGATTAAATTTGTGCACATGAAGAAATGAAAAAATAAAAAATCAGGTCTATATGGAAGAGAACAAGAGAATCTGGTACCTTCCATGTGTAGTTTACAAATATGCCATCACATATGTCAAAGAAAGGTTTGTTCTTTTCATTCAGTTGATCTTGCCATCTAAGATGTCCGGTGGTTATGACACTGTCATACCTGCATAAATGGTGATAATCACTACAAAAAAAAATAAAAAAAAAATCAGGATGGATAGGTAGAATGCAGTACTTTAAATACTCACCATATTACCAAAGATTCAGGCATTGAGGAATGCATTGTATGGGTCAGATGGCTCACAAATTCTTCAAGATTAGGAATTTGCTCCTCAAGCAAATTAACCTCAATATTAATCTGCAATAAGCAATTGCGACCTCAACTGAAAAGGTAAGTGAAAAAGATAAAGATACAAAAAGCACATGGAAATAGAATGAAAATCACATCTGAACTCCTTTCCACTCTTCCTCAGGAAAAGCATTCTCTGTTGCTCCAAATACTTAACGTGTCTCTTTGTATCATGGAGCACAGTATCAAAGATTGAAAGAAAAAAGCAAATTTCTGGTAGTAATTGTCAAAGGAGGCTTGACATAAAGGAGAAAGACTACATTTAGCATGTACTTTCAAACACATCAAAAAAGTGATTGAAATGACACGATGCGAATTATTTAACCTGGTCCAAGATAAATTCAGATTTAACATACGAAATTTTAACAAACTATATACCAGCCATCCATCAAAGCCCAAATCAATGGCAAGCTCTGCCAATCGCTCAGCATACATTTGAGCAGACTCCTTTGTTGCAAGCAATTTATTGCAAATAAGTCTTCCTTCATCCCATTCTGTTATAAAAGTGCCCAACACCTTCCATCAAAAGGAACAAGGAATAAAATTAAATGCATCAATTCCTTCAGCCATCCACTTATAACAGTACATCAAGCGAGAATAATATAGGCAAAACCAAAGTATCCAAGGAAAAAAATACCATAGTGTCTGAGCTCCCATTGAAAACAAGTGATTTTGTTTTACAATTACAGGCTAATGTTTTTTCCATGAAAGTAAAAATTGAATCTAGGATATATCAAATTCAGATTTCTGTGAGATCAATGCAAAAGGTTGTTAATTTCTACCAACAAGTTCTTAACTTGGCACTCAAAGCAAAAAAGTCGAAATTTGTACATCAAAGATTATACCAATAATGCACATTGCCATTCAACCAACCATTTTTAAAAATTAAAATAAACTAAAGATGTTATTTACAAGATTTAAACCATTAATAACCAATGCAGAAGCCTACCCTATGTGACATTATTACACCAATTCTTTCTTCAATTTCATATATCACTGCAGACTGAAAATAATAATAAAAACTTTGGTAAACTACAAAAGAACCAGAATTCACAACTTCACCACCAAAGCAGCTTCCTTACGATTAAAAAAAAAATCCAAAAGGAAAAAATCTTTTCACATATAAACTCCAAAAGGACCATATTTACCGAACCAGTGTCCTGCTAATTCAGAAAAAAAAGTCCAAAAATAAAGAATCTCCTCACATATAATTTCAATAACTAAACTCGTTCCACTAATAAATTAACTTAAAAAAAAACCCATTTCAGCTAAAGAATTGCAAAAAAGATAAATAAGAAAAGAAGTACCTTGACACCATGTCTGTGAGCAGTATTAATCCAGCAAGGAGGAGGCAGAGTAACCAAACTATGAGAGAAGTAAACGAAAACATCAATCAAGTACCAATGCCGAATAGCATAAGCATCAGGATTAGTGCCTCCTTGAACCCACTTGTCATCCACATAACCTCCTTGCATATCATGGCAAACAAGAAGCCTAGGCCTATTTGGCAGAGACTTGGGTTTTAAAGGAACAGAAGATTTGTTAAATGGGCAATGAAAAGATTCAAAATAAGAACGAGTTTCAAGCTCTTCAAGGGTTTTGATTGGGTATGAGATTGGAATGGAGGGTTGTGATGGGTCGAATTGAGGAGGGTGATCAATGGTGGGGGATTCTTGGTCTTGTGGGGGGGCATTGGAATTCATTTTGTTGAGTATTCGAGAAAGGAAATTGTAGAGAGTGACTAGGGTTTGGCGGTTGATGTAGGCACGAAGGAGAGATATCAGCATTCACTCCTCTGCTTGTTTATTTTCAAAGAAAGACAAGACATGGTAAGTACTAATTTCGCTTTATATATATATATATATTTTTTTTTTTTGGAATATTTTATTTTACTTTATTTTATGTGGTTCTTACGGTGTGTTCTTGTCGTTGATTTGGTTTTGGAGGGTATCTAAAGAGAGTGTAATTCTTATCTCATGCAAAATCTTTTAATTTTGCCTTTATTCTCTGCTGTTTTACCGAGAAACTTCATATGTCGAATGTGAGATGGATGAGCTTTACGATTCTGGATTCGATTTGAGAAAGGTTCCACTATGGTTATGCACAAGCATGATCTCGTATACATACCCGTTTCTGGTCGTTGGATCAAAGATTCAAGAATTCACAGACAAAACATAACCAAAGGTACCACCATCTCAATTGTATTTTGATGCAATGATTGGGATTTTTTTTTACAGATTTGTGTTTGAGACAACTAGTTTCTTTAATTTATTAAGATTTTATGACAACTGTTTATCTTTTTTTTTAAAATAAAATATTATTAATAAAATATCACTAATTACACTGTAAATTTTTCCAGTCAACTACCTCTGACCTCTCTGTGTCCAAATCTTATTTTCTGCACTCTCAGCCAAAATCATTTTGCGGACATTTCGCTTCTTGGTTGCGCAATATTCATCGGCATTTCGTTTTCCAAGCGGTTACTTAGATAAAGTGAGAAACTTTGACTTACTATCAGGGAAAAAAGAGAGTAGGAGCTATCCCCATATCTCGTCTTCTGATATGTTTCGATTTGGTACGGTCAACCTGAAGATACAACTCTCTTAGTAGTTCTAAGTTCTGACATCATTTTTTTCCCTTTTGTGTTCACATGATTAGGCTGTGTGTATGTGTCTGTTCTTGGGACGGTAAGACTACATGAGACATCACATGGAATGCACAGAGATACAGCTAGAACAACAATGTCATGCGTCTTAATTACAACGGTTGTAGCATTATTGAATTTAATCATCTGCTATGGTCTTGGAAATGATTCTGTCTTGAATCTCACAAACCTTTGTGTATCATAATCATGCAGGGAAGTTTTTTATATCTCTCCTAAAACTAGTTAGATCATACAATCTAACTAGCTAAAATACCCTATTGATCTTTAGGGAAATACAAGAGTTTCCTTTCCCCATTTCCCATTTGATAATGTGCACAGAAGTATGACAAAAACCATAGATAGAATCATAATGACCCAGATTTTCCTCTCTCTTGAGGGCAACCTCAGCAACTCCCTGATCTCCATTCTTGAAGTACTCTGCAAAAGCCCTCTAATAACAGCCTTCGATCTTTCACACATTAGTGAGTCGAACCACTCAAAGTGCCGAATACCAAGCTTCTGCAATTCACAAGGAATTTGTTTTCAATTAAATGGTTTAGACACTTGGGGGAAAGGATAAAATTAAAAGTTCAAACTTTTGAGTTTGTGCCAATAAGTTGTAATTCAACTGGCAGTAGTGTCCCTCCTTCCTATAAGAGGTCTCGAGTTTGATATTCTCCGACGCATCCAATAAAACTTGCGAGTCTGACTAGAAATTTTCAGCTTATTACTTACCCCATGACTTTTGCAGCCTAGTAATTGTTGTCCATTTGTCGAATGTGCCCACGGATTTATTAGGTTATTCCTTTCAACATAGCTGAAGAGTTGAAACATCTTTCTGCCGCCTACCGTCGTTGCTGCCACACATATGGTCAAGTCATGTTATTAAAGTGCTATAACGTTAGGCTGAAACAAGCACCATCACCCTTCCTCCTTAAGAATAAAGAATATATAACAAAAAATGAAAAAAAAGAAGAAAATCAAAATTTCTAACCTTTGACATCCAGTTGAAAATATGGAGAATCATCCATGTTCTGGCAAACGCCATCTACACCACAGACTTGAATAATGAATTTGAGGCTAGAAGTGGTTGCAGGAATTGGAAGTTCAGAAACATAAAAGGCTTCTACATTTGCCACTCCAAGGTACTCCTGAACCCCTCCTAGTCCTACACCATGATTTCGAACAGCTTGTTTTGGTAACTTCTCGACATAAATATTGTATTTGGGGAACTGAGAGTCAGTTCCGTCTTTCGATTTCCAAACGAACTTGACACTAACGGTCTTGGAACCCTGGGAACCTGAACTCCATTTGATATAATGACCTTCGACTAGCCATGAGCTAGAGGGAGGAAAATATGTATTCTCTTTAGAAGTATTCATTGTGATGTGACCAAGGACTGCGTGATACTCTTTTGGACTATACGTTAATGTATCCTCAGAGCCATCTGTTCTATGTTCTAACCTCAGTTGGGAATGCTCATGCTTTGGCCTGTAGCAAACAGCATGAATTTCTGTTAATGTGTATCCATTCATTTCAATACTACTCTCCAGTACAGCCCATCCTGGAGCAGTTCTTGGTTTATTAACTTGACAGGGCGCTATGATTTTACTGAATTTTCTTGAGAATTGGTTTGTTCCCCAGGATGCAAGAAGTACTGACGTCCTTTCATTTGCAGCGGAAGAGAAATGAAGTGAAAGTCCCAGTAGAGAATCCCCTTCTGATTTTACCTGCATTAGTTTAGGTGTTCATAGAGATATCTAAGGAAATTGTTATCATCTCAAGACTATTAGAAAATTATGATCTTCTGGACAGTCTTCTCTCCCCAGCCTTAATCAATAACCACAAAACAGAAGAGAGCTTACAGAATGTGTTATGTGAAGAGGCACTGCATCCATAAGCAGCTCTCCCTGAAAGATTATTGTTGTAAAATCTGTGTTCTCTTCAAGAGTCCCTTTAAATGTGATATTACCTCCTCCTCTGTAAGATGCTTCCTTGAAACTACCATTCGAATACATGTTTCATTCAGGATTTTGTATGCTAGTCAAAACTATTAGAAAATTTACAGCAATATACATCCAGGTCAAGAACTGGGCTTCACAAACTGGTGGCCAGCCCCCATCAATCAGATGGAAAACATTGAAGGATATAAAAACGAAACCGATCCCAATGTTACACTTGTTTCTTAAGAAGGGTTGAAAATGTGTGGTTTACTCGTAAAAATAATGGTTTTGATGAAGGCATTTTCAAGGAAATGGGTGATACTTATCACCGTGATACTTACTCTACAAAGACTTCAATAGTATCAGGACTTGGGTTACCAGTGAACTTGAGGAACGGCTGCCACAAACACGAGGGTAAGAAAAGCTGCATGATTACAAGCCTAGGGCAAAATCACTGATAATGACAGGTATATTAGGTGCACACCTGAAAGCCTTGAGAAGAAATGTTATTCCAAGGAGCATCTGACACTTGGCCTCCTTCAACAGAAATATGATAACCATGGCCCTGAACGACATTGAAGACTTCAGAGTTACAGAAAACTAGTTTGTGTGAAATACCCAACTGAGGTCTTGTTCATTTATAAAATCCTCCAAATGACTATTGGCAATATTGGAGATCTAAGAAAATTGAACGTCAGTAAATTCTGCAATTGATTGTCCAAGCTCACCAAGTTCATGTTTTGCCAGATGAGTTTCAGCCTAGCAACTCAAGGAAACCAGAACTAAGATGATGTTTTCAACATGAATTCAATGGCGGTTGAGATTTTGCACAGGCTTTTCAAATTGAGCTAGGTAATCCGTACAGTTATTATTTCAATTGATACAAGTGGCGTAAATGATTGATAAATGGAAGAAGATTTCATCGAGTTGGAACATGTTCTCTACCTGATCAAAATTTGAGTAAAATGGTAGGGTTTTAGGATAAAACTTTACTGCTCCCCATGATTTTTCGACAAGGGACCACCAACTGCAGACCACAGAAGCATGCTATTATGTTCAACATAACAATTGTGTTAAGAATTACAGGGTACTAATTCGTAAAAAAAATATCACTTGGGAAATTATTTTTGGTTAGAAATCACTTTGCAAAGTTGACATTATAGAAGAGCCATAACAGAAGGTAGTACTGATAATTTCAAAGATATCTAATCAGGTTTGTGGAAACTGCAGAAAGAGAAGTAAATTACTGATTTTGAGCAGTTTGAAAATCAGGTGGTTGCTTAGTCTCGTAGACCCATCCGGGTGCAAATATGGCAGCTGATACATCGTCCTTCTTCAGCACATCCAATGCAACATTTGTCTGATGTGCAAACAGTTGTATTAGATACATGAATCTAGCACATCGACATGTCTTAGCAGAAATGCCAAACTAGCAATCTAATACGCCACTCATATTTGGTTTTCCAATTACTGATTATGTTTTAGCATCTGATTATTAATGGAAGCTGTGATTTGATCTGCATGATGGTTTGAAAATTTCAACTGCATTCATTCTAGGTAAGAGATATGTCAAACACTTATTAATGGAACCTGTGATTTGATCTGCATGATGGTTTGAAAGTTTCCACTGCATTCATTCTAGGTAAGAGATATGTCAAACACTTATTAATGGAACCTGAATTTAAAATAAATAAAAAACTGTCTTCTCCACCATAAGCTACATACCATCCATTGTCCACCACCAAAAGTGTTTCTTCCAAACACATCTATTCCCATGTAGACATCAAACTTTCTATCACCAGCAACAGCCGCTGAGCTTCTTGGGTAGTCTTCCTGCAGAGGAAACAACAGAATTGGCATGCAAGAAGAATGGAAAAAATGAAATCAAAAGGCATATGAGAGGAAAGGAGAAGGCGATACCTGCCATGAATAGTTTACAAATATGCCATCACAGATATCAAAGAACGGCTTATTTTTATCATTCAGTTGATTCTGCCAGCTAAGATTTCCATCAATTGTAACACTATCATACCTGCATAATAATGATAATTTAAATCATAAGAACTTTCGAGATTGGTTCTGCAAGATATATTCTTTAAACAATAAAGTGAATGGGGTTGCCTATCACCCACCATATCACCAAAGATCCAGGCAATGAGGAGTGCATGGTCTGGGTTAGATGGCTGATAAATTCTTTCAAATTAGGAATCTGCCCCAACTCCAATTCTACCTCCATATTGAGCTGCAAGTAACGATTCATTTATCAGCTATGGAAAATGATCCAATCAATGGGACTCCTAAAAATCCATATACCAATTACCAGCCATCCATCAAAACCCAAAGCAACAGCAAGCTCTGACAACAGCTCGGCATACATATGAGCAGACTCTTTTGTTGAAAGCAGTTTATTGCAGATAGCTTTCCCTTCATCCCATTCTGTGATGAAAGTCCCTAACACCTTGGTTTTCATAGGCACAAGGACGTCATGCACTGAAGTGAGTATCCCAACAAGTCATCAAATGAAATACACACACACACACACACACACGCACACATATACATGCTCTTCTAATTAGTTCCATTTGTTCATGACCATGCATAAAAGTTGAGTGTCAAAAGCATTACAAGTCTTGAGTACCTTAACCCCATGTCGGTGAGCAGTATTAGTCCAGCAAGGAGGAGGCAAAGTAACCAAATTATGTGAAAAGTAAACGAACACATCAATCAAATACCAATGCCAAATTGCATAAGCATCAGGATTGCTGCCTCCCTGGATCCATTTATCATCCACATAACCTCCTTGCATATCATGGCACACAAGAACCCTGGGCCTGTTATCTAAAACAGAATTTTCAAGAGGAACAGAACATATGTTAAAAGGGTAGTGAAAGGACTTGAAGAAAGCCCGAGAGCCTAAGTCTTCAAGGGTCTTGATAGGGTAGGAGATGGGAATGGATGGCTGAGTTGGATCAAATGGAGGGGGAGGGGGAAGGTCCACGGTGGAGGATTGATGCTCTTGTGGTACAGACATGGTTAGGACCTAGGAGGGGGAGATTGCAAAGAGAGAGATTCAGGATTTGGTAGTTTGCATGTATGGATCCAAGGGTTGATAATGGTGGTTATAATATAAGATTTTGGCACGAAATTCTACCACTACCTTGTTAGAGAATCAAGTGTAATCAGGTTGACTTGATTCTGTGATAGAAAGTATTGGGTTATTTACTTTGTTTTGCTGTTTTTACTTTTTTGGCGTTGGCGTTGGATGTTTGGTGGGACTTTTTAAAAAACTTGAAAGTACGTGTGGACATGTGCTTTCTGTTCATTATTACCCAGCAAATACGGCAAATAAGGAAAAAGACTTGAGGGTGTCCATACTTCTTTAACGAATAGCATATAGACATAGGTAAGTGGTTACTATAAACATCTGATATAATCGACGCTGATATTATATACGTCAGAGGCATATAACTTGCGGAGGAAATCATGCAAAATTTTAAAATATTCTTTACAGGGGATCTTGCAGAAAATAAAGATCTGGTGATTTTCCTGAGGTCTTACCATGTTTTGTAATTTCTCTCTCTTAATCGGTAAATTAACAGGCTACATTTCACAGAAATATTAGAGATGGTGATGGTGATAGGGTATGCAATAAACTAATGTTGAACAGATGTACAAGAAAATAAGCCACTCGACCCCCGAGACAGAGCCTAGGGAGAATTGATGGGTTGTATTTGATTGGATTATCATTGAGTGCATACGTGTATTCAAGTTCTTGATTGGTGTTTTCTATTGTTAGTCATTGTGTAGTTTCCCTGGCTTTTTCCTTGGAAAGAAACGAAGGGCTGAAGACTTTGACTTCGGTGCATGCAGGGTCTTTGTGATGGTACATTCAAAGACTAGCATACAATTAAAGGATATGCTTGTTTTTTATCAGAAGCGAGTCATCTGGTTTTCGATGCAGCAAGTAAGAGGAAACGCATCTCGCTTTTTATCAGAAGCGTGTCATTTGGTTTTTGATACAGCAAGTAGGAGAATACAATTCTTACTTTCAATAATTCTGAACCTAATCTTTCCAGAAAAATGCGTGCAGATTGCTCTCGTGAAGTCTACCATGCTCCTGTTTTGTGCACGTCCGCCCTTGCGACGTGAAAAATGATTGAAATGATCATGGCACTGCTGGATTCATCGAAGTTTTATTAACTTGATATTGCACAAGCATGAGATTAGAATTGATGTGCTAAAATGAGCTGCTGCTTTACGAAGGGGTTTTGTAAGATACCGTGATATCGACAAAGATAGCACAGTGATGATGGTAATAAGCAACAATAGGC
>Ga0307509_10008338_pt1 | contig 13237 bp, 13 predicted proteins | sample 10_EM_MG_FD_202245 | JGI IMG/M metagenome (GOLD analysis project Ga0307509, IMG submission 202245) | Populus trichocarpa ectomycorrhiza microbial communities from riparian zone in the Pacific Northwest, United States - 10_EM | ecosystem: Host-associated > Plants > Roots > Unclassified | place...
GCCACCGCGCTGGCCTGCGAGCCGCGCGTGCTGCTGCTCGACGAGCCGGTGGCCGGCGTGCCCGAGGGCGAGCGCCAGGAGATCTTCGACATCGTCAACGCGCTGCCGGCCGATGTGTCGGTGCTGCTGATCGAGCACGACATGGACCTGGTCTTCAACTTCGCGAGCAGCGTGACGGTGCTGGTCAATGGCGCGGTGTTCGCGGAGGGCGACGTGCAGGCGATCTCGAACGACCCGCGCGTCAAAGCCGTCTACCTGGGCGAAGGTGAACAAGCGGGCGAGGCCGCCCATGGCTGAACTCCTGAACGTGCAAGGCCTGCGCTCCGGCTACGGCGAGGCGGTGGTGGTGCAGGGCGTCGACCTGACGCTGGCGCAGGGCCAGTCGCTCGCGCTGCTGGGGCGCAACGGCACCGGCAAGACGACGCTGCTGAACACGCTGGTCGGGGTGACGCGCCGCCACGCCGGCCGGATCGCGCTCGCGGGGATCGACCTCACCGCGCTGGCGCCGCACCAGCGTGCCGCGGCTGGCATCGGCTGGGTGCCGCAGGAGCGCAACATCTTCAAGTCGCTGACGGTGCACGAGAACCTGACGGCGGTGGCGCGGCCCGGGCCGTGGACGGTGGCGCGTGCCTACGAGATGTTCCCGCGCCTGGCGGAGCGCCAGGCCAACATGGGCAACCAGCTCTCGGGCGGCGAGCAGCAGATGCTTGCGGTGGCGCGTGCGCTGGTGCTGAACCCGAAGCTGCTGCTGCTCGACGAGCCGCTCGAGGGCTTGGCGCCCATCATCGTCGAGGAGCTGTTGCGCTCGATCGCGCGCGTGGTGCGCGACGAGGGCATGAGCGCGATCATCGTCGAGCAGAACCCGCGCATGATCCTGCCGATCACGCAGCGCGCCGTGGTGCTGGACCGCGGCATGGTCGTTCACGAAGGCGCGAGCGCCGAGCTGATGGCCGATCGCGAGCGTCTCGATCGCTGGCTGGCGGTCGCGAAGCACTGAAGGCTACGGCTCTCCCAATGCAAGGTTGATTCCGCAAGACCACACAAAAGGAGACATCGTGGACCGTTCAACTCTCAGCAGATTCGCGAGGATATGTGGCGCGATCTCTGTCGTCTGTCTCGCAGCATGTGCGACGTCCCCGCTGCTCCCGCCCCTTGGTTCAGACTCGAAAGCAGCGTGCGAGACCCTGAAGTCTGCAAGCGTCCGCGCCGACAAGGTCGCGTGGTCGGGGCTGACCAGTGGCGCAGCATCCATCGACAGCGCGACCTGGGAGGCTGCCTCGACACTGTCCGTGAACGAGCGTGCGCCATTTCCCGCCGCCGCGATTGCGCCGGCGGCTCCGCCATTCTGCAAGGTGGTGGGCCGCATTGCAGCAATCGACCCGAGCGCTGATCCGATCCTGTTTCAGGTGAACCTGCCCGGCGCGTGGAACGGACGCTCGGTGCAGTTCGGCGGAGGCGGATTCAACGGCACCCTGATCACCGCTCAGGGTCTGCTGCCGAGCGCACCGTTCGACGCACCCGGGCCTCTTGCACGAGGCTATGCCACCGTGGGCACCGACTCTGGCCACCAGACTCGGCCCGGGACCTCGCCGATGGCGTTCGCGTTGAACGACGAGATGCTGGTCAATTTCTCGCACGCGGCCTATCCCAAAGTGCGCAATGTCTCGGTGGAGCTCATGAAGCGCTTCTATGGCCGGGCTCCTGACAAGTTGTACTTCTTGGGAAGCAGCGAAGGCGGCCGCGAAGCCTTGACCATGGCACAGCGATACCCTGCCGCCTTCGACGGCATCTTCAGCCGGGTGCCGGTGATCTCGTGGACTGGGTTGCAGTTCGCGGGAACGCGAGCTGGAGCGGCGACGTTCGGCGATGCCTGGCTCAACCCGGGACAGGTCAAGCTCTTTCACGATGCACAACTGGCCGCGTGCGACGCCCTTGACGGTGTCGCGGACGGCATCATCAGCAACGTCGAAGGCTGCCGCCGGCAGTTCCAGCCACACCAGTTGCTGTGCAAATCCGGCGACGCCGCCGATTCGTGTCTCAACGAAGCCCAGGTGCGCGCGATCGAAACCTTGCGCTCGCCGTTCAAGTTCCCCATGGCGCTGGCGAACGGTTTGACGGAATACCCGGGATGGGGGATCGGCGGCGAAAACACACCGCCCTCGGGCTCTGCCGGCGGCTGGCGCGCATGGTGGACGGGCACCGCTGCGCCGGCGTACCCGCCGGTGCTGCCAGGCAACGGCATCGCGTGGTTCTTCGGCGCCGGGGCGCTGCAGCACTTCTATGCCCGCAGCGTCGGCACGGATCCCCGCGGCCTGGTCGCCGATCCGAACACCGTCGCGGCCCGCATCCGCGAAGTCTCCGCATTGATGGATTCGACGAATCCTGACCTGTCGGCATTCCACGCGCGAGGAGGCAAGCTGATCGTGCTCGAGCACTTGGCGGACTATGCGCAGAGTCCTTACGCCGGGATTCGATACGTCGAGAGCGTGCAGGGAGCGATGGGCCCCAAGGCACGCGAGTTCGTTCGCCTGTTCACTGCGCCGGGTGTGGACCACGTCGCCACAGGGGCACCGGCCAACGTCGACATGCTCGAAGTGCTGAGCGCCTGGGTCGAACGCGGCCGTGCACCGGTGGACCTCACGGTGACGGAGCAGGACGCCAAGCCGCCCTTCAAGCCGGTGAGAGCGCGACCTCTGTGTGAATGGCCCGAATGGCCGCGATACCGGGGCGCCGGTGATCCGAGCTTGGCCGCCAGCTTCGAGTGCACGTCAAGGTAGCCTGCCATCCGTGCAGCGCTACGGACGACGCGGTCCTGTTGGCGTCTCGTCCACGAGGCTCGCGCCGTCGCTGGCTCGATCCACACGCCCAGCATCTCGCCGCACCTGCCGCTCTCGGCCAACGATCAGGGTCTGTCGTACCATCAACCAACAACAGCGAGACAAGGTTTGGCCCAGCGGCCGGCCCCAGAAAGAAAACCATGAATCGACGTGACCTGCTGGTGGGCATGACAGGTATTGCGTGTGCGTGGTCGAGTCACGCCGCCTCAGAACTCGTCGTGGCCCAGGTCGGACCCATGACCGGGCCACTGGGACCCAACGGGATCGCCAACTTCGTGGGAGCGAAGGCTTGTTTCGACCTCGTGAACGCCCAAGGGGGCGTCAACGGAGCAAAGATCCGGTTTGTCCGCGAGGATGATCAGTACAAGACAGAGGAAACCCTGCGCTTGCTTGAACTCGTGGCCAAGCGTGACAAGCCGGTGGCGTTCGTCAACATACTGGGTTCGGTCAACGTCTCGACCATGCTCAAGGAGAAGTTGCTCGATCGCATCGAGGTGCCGGTGATCGGGGTCACGCCCGGGGCAGAGAGCCTGCGCCAGCCCGGCAGCCCATGGCTCTTCCATGTACATGCGGGCGACAGGGCTCAGATCGAGCGCATTCTCGGCCACCTGTCCACCTTGGGCATTTCCCGGCTTGCGGTCGTCTACCAGGACATCCCCTTCGGCAAGAGCGGCTTGGCCATGGCAGACGAGCTGGCCGGGCCGCTGAAGGTCGAAATTATTGGGCGCGTACCTGCGCCAGCCGGTACCGATGACCTCAAGACCGCCGCTGCCGAGCTGCGCAAGACCGGCGCCCAGACGTATTTGATGATCCTGGCGCCAAACAGCGGCGCCTCAATGGTTCGTGATGTGCGGCTGGCTGGCGATCGCACACCGATTTACGGCATGTCTTATGTTCCCGCCGACGCCATCGTTGCCAAGGCGCCGCCCGGTTCCGCCGTTGGCATTGCTCTCGCACAGGTCACACCCAACGCCTCGACACTCAACACCGGCGTGACCCGCGAGTTTCATCAGGCGATGAGCAAGTTCGCCCCGGACGTCACCGAGCCTTCGCAGTTGCACCTGGTGGGCTACCTGGCTGCGCGCATCACGGTGGAGGGCTTGCGTCTGGCGGGCGCCAACCCGACACCCGCCAGCCTCGCCAAGACCTTGCGCCGGGTCCGTCTGGATCTGGGCGGATACAACGTCGACTTCACCGGCGGAGACAATGTCGGCTCGCGCTACGTCAATATTGGCGTGGTCGACGCTCGAGGCCGCCTGATGTACTGACCGCCGCTCTCGGTGGATGCGCGCTCGCTGAACGGCGAGAACGGGCTTAACGGGATCACTCGACAGTGCTCACATGACGGTGTTCTTCAGAGACCTTGACCCACGCGCTGTCAGCGCGCGGGCGTGATGCGCAGGTCGCGAAAGCAGGCCACCGTGCCGGTTTGGAGCCAGATGCCGACGCCGCCCCGCTGACCGGGGCCGAGCTTCATGTCGTTCACGACGATCGCGGGCCGCGCGAGATTGTCGAGGTACAAGCGCGCGCGCTGACCCCACGCACGAGTAGCCGCTGCCTGCCAGGCCATCAGACGACAGTGGTGGCAACCGAACGGGCGTCGTCGGTGGGGATCAGCGGCGCGCGAGGACCGACGCACCCCGGCGAATCGCCGCCCTCCGCACAGGGAGGGCGTGAGCGGACCTCAGAAGGGATACTGCTGGACTGACGGCTCGACCGTGATCCACTTCAATTCGGTGAACTCGTCGATCACTGCCCGACCATCGAAGCGTCCGTAGCCGCTGTCCTTGGTACCGCCGTACGGCGCCTGCGCCTCGTTCTGCACCGTCGACCCATTCACATGGCAAGCGCCCGTGTCGATCTGCATTGCGACAGAGAGCGCTCGCGTGACATCGCGGCCGAACACGCCGGCCGACAGTCCGTAGGCCGTGTCGTTGGCGGTCGCGATCGCCTCCTCGAGGCCGCGCACGCGCACGACCGTGGTGATCGGCCCGAAGGTCTCCTCGTCGTAGATCTGCATGCCGGGCTTGACGTGGTCCACGATGGTCGCCGGCATGATGGCGCCTTCTGCGCGCCCGCCGGCCGCGAGCTTGGCCCCCTTGCCCAGCGCATCGTCGATCATGGCGTTGATGCGCGGGCCCGATCCCTTCGAGACCATGGGGCCGATGATGCACTGCGCGTTTCGCCTCGGGTCGTCGACGGAGAGCTCCGCAGCACGCGCCGCGAACTTGGCGACGAACTCGTCAGCGATGGATGCATCGACGATGATGCGCTCGGTCGACATGCAGATTTGTCCCTGGTACAGGAACGAGCCGAAGACCGCTGCCTTGACCGCCTCGTCGATGTTGGCGTCGTCGAGGACCACCAGCGGGGACTTGCCGCCCAACTCAAGCAGGCAGCGCTTGAGATGCGTGGCCGCCGTCTGCGCGATGATGCGCCCGACGCGGGTCGAACCCGTGAAGTTGATGCGACGCACGGCCTTGTGCGCGATCAGCGCATCGACCACCGCCGGCGAGTCCTGAGGCGAACTCGTGAGCACGTTGAGAACACCGGGTGGCAAGCCTGCTTCGACCAGTGCCTCCGCCACCAGCATGTGGGTTCGGGGACTCGACTCGGAAGCCCGGAACACGACCGTATTGCCGCACACGATGGGATAAGCGATGGCGCGTGCGGCAAGCACGACCGGACCGTTCCACGGCACCATGCTGAGCACGACCCCTGCCGGCTGCCGCACCGTCATCGACAGCGCGCCCGGCTTGTCGGTCGGGATCGTCTCGCCCTGGATCTGGGTAGCGAGGGACGCGGCCTCCCGGAACAGGTTCGCGGCCAGGTGCACGTTGAATCCGGCCCACAGCGCGGCGGCACCGACCTCGGCTGCCATGGTCTCGATGAACTCGGGCGTGCGCGCCTCGAGCGCATCGGCAGCCTTCAGAAGAAGGCGCCGTCGCTCCGATGGCGCCGACTGGCGCCACTGCTTGAACGCGACCTGCGCGGAATCGGCGGCGGCGAGCGCATCTTCCACGGTGCACGCTGCGGCCCGCGTCACGAGTTCCCCGCTGACGGGGTGGGTTCGGTCGAAGGTGGCCGCGCCGCTGGCAGCGCGTGCCTTGTTGTCGATGAGGAGTTCGGTTTGCATGTGCTTCAAGCCTTGGTTGAGAGGATGTCGGCCATGCGTTCGCCGATGAAGACGCATGGGGCCATGGTGGCGACGCGCGCGATGCGCGGCATGATCGAGCTGTCCGCGATCCGCAGGTTGCCGACGCCGTTGACGCGGAGCTTGGAATCGACAACCGCCTTCGCGTCCTTGCCCATCCGGCAGGTGCCGCTTTCGTGGAAGTAGGTCGTGGCGCCATTGCGCACGAAGTCCTCCGCGGCCTTGCCCTTGAGCGCGCGACCCGGGGCGACCTCGCGCTTGGCGAATGCCGCCAACGGCGCGGCGTTGCCGATGTCGCGGCACATCTCGATCCCCTTCAGCAGCGCCTTGACATCGTCCGGGTGGCTCAGGAAGCGCGCATCGACGATGGGCCGGTCCGTCGGACTGGAGGACTTCAAGGTCACCGTGCCCCGGCTCTTCGGCGCGACGAGGCCCGCGCACAGTGCCCAACTTCCCGGTGGTGGCGAGAACTGCTTGCCGATGACTTCGCTGGCATACGGCAACTCGATCTGCACGAGGTTCAGGTCGGGTGCCTCCAGCGACGCGCGGCTCTTCCAGAACCCGGAAGCCTCTGCGGCGCTGTTGCGATGCGGCACCGGGTCCTTGTATTCCCAGATGCAGCCGCCATGGAGGATGTGGTCCTGGAAGTTGCGTCCGACCTCGGGCGCATGGACCCGCGTCTTGATGCCGTGGCGGCGCAGCTGCGCCTCGTCGCCGATGCCGCTCAGCATCATCAGCTTGGGCGTGTTGATCCCGCCGGCGCAGACGATGACTTCGGACTTGGCGGTGACCTTCACGAGCTCTCCGCCCCGCGTCATCTCGATGCCGGTGGCCTTGTTGCCGTCGAAGGTGATGCGGTCGACATGCGACTTCACCAGCAGCGTGACGTTGGGCCGTCCGAGCACCGCGTACAAGTAGGACCGCGCCATGCTCTGGCGCTGACCAGCGCGAATGATGTGGTTCATCATCGCGAAGCCGCCGTTGCCCTCCTCGCGCGCGCCGTTGAGGTCGGGCAGCACCGGCAGGCCGAGACTGCGACAGGCCTCCAGCATCGCCGGCGCGACGGGATTCGGATCCTGAGATGACTCGCACCACACCGGGCCGCCCTTGCCGCGATAGCGCGCGTCGGGTTCGCCCTGCCAGTTCTCGACGCGACGGTAGATGCCCAGGCCGCTCTCGTAGCCCCACGCGCTGTCGCCGCTGACGTCGGCCCAGTGGTCGAGGTCGGCCTTGAACGGACGCGCCCAGATGGTCGCGTTGATGCTGCTGCCGCCGCCCACGACCTTGCCCATGTGCTCGGGGATCGCGCGGTGGTTGGTGCTGGCGGACGGGATCGAGACGTCCTGCCAGTCGCGCTCGGTACCGAGATTGGTGAACCACAGCCCAGGGTTGAGCACCGACGGTGCGACGTCCCAATCTCCGGCCTCGATCATCAGGAAGCTGGCGTCGCTCTTCGCGGCAAGGCGTCCCACCAGCGCACAGGCCGCACTGCCCGTCCCCACGACCACGTAGTCATATTCGGGCAGAAGCTTCGCGGCACGCTCTCCCTGATTGGCGCGGATCGCGTCCAGCTCGTCGGCCAGGGCCGCCAGCCCCGTCGTACCGAGCCCGAGGGCCGTGAGCCCTTGCATGAATCCGCGGCGACTGATCTTTCCGGCGATCAGCGCCCGTTCAAGGTGCTCTGGCAGGGTCTCGACCTGCGAGTAAGGGTTCGAAGCATTTCGTAGTTGCATGTCCTCGTCTCTTTCTGTTCTCGATCTCCAAGGAACCGCCTCGGACGACTCGAATTCTCGAAACGGTCGGTCGTCGCGGAACACCTCGGGAATACCCTTTCGACCGTGTTCCGTATCGACACACGGCCCGCAGTGGCAAGCCGTCCGGGCCTCGCTGACGCAACGCGTCATCACTGGCGCTGATACACGTCATATGCGCACGCGCATTGGCGAATGCCCCAAATGAGGCAACGATGCGGCATCGGGCCTCCACGACAGCGCTTCGCGGGCCCAACCAAGGAAAGCGTGTCTCGATGTCCCTGCCCACCACTTCATTCTTCGATTCACACGCAGCGCGGGTCGAATGGGCGCGCAGTCGCTACTTCGACGAAGGTCAACCACCTACAGGTGTGATCAGCGAAGCGGTGTTCGAGTCGTGGTCCCGCTGTCTGCGCCTGCGCCAGCGGCCGGGCGACCGGGCCGCGTTCGAGCCGGTGACGACGAGTCGAGCCCAGTTGGCACTCCAGAAGAATCGCCCACTGCTGCACGCCTGGCTCGACGAACTTCCCAGACTCGAGGCCGTCCTGGGCAAGACGTCCTGCGCTGCCATGCTGACCGACGCCACCGGCGTGCTGGTCGCATCGTGTTGCTCGGGCCGAGCCCACGAAGACCTGATGCCGATCGCGACGCGGATCGGCGTGAACCTGTCCGAGGAAGCGGTCGGCACCACGGCCCCGGGGGTCGTCGCTCGGACCGGCAAAGCGACGACCGTGCTGGGGGCAGAGCACTTCTTCCACAGCGTCAGGAACATGCATTGCGCGGCCGCGCCGATTCGGGACATCCACGGGCGCGTCGCAGGCGTCCTGGATGTCTCCAGCGAGCGCATACCTTTTGCATTCGATGCCGCTGCGATCGTCAGCCTCTACGCGGGTGCCATCGAGAACCGCTTGCTGGTCGCCCAGTCGCTCGACCACCTCGTCCTCAGGTTCCAGGTGACCGACGACCTGCTGGATTCCGCGTTGGTGGGTCTCGTCGGCGTCGACGTCAACGGCCAGATCGCCTGGCACAACGGCGTAGCCCGAAGCGTTCTCGGCCTGCGGGTCCACGGCGACGAGGTGCCGGCGCCCGACGTCGAATCGGCCCTCGGCGTCACCCTTGCGGACCTTGTCTCTCTGCCCTCCGTCGGCGCGAGCACACTGGCCTTGCCCAACGGCCTCCTGGTGTGGGCACGTGCGGAGATGCGCTCGCCTGACGGCAGGCGCCACTTCGTCGCTTCATCGCCACAAAGGGCCGGAAGCGCGCGCCCGCCCGAGCCTGAGCTGGACGCCATGCAACTTGCTCCGTCGCCACCTGCCGAGACCCGGGTCGCAAAGGATTCGACAATCCTGGACATGGTGTCAGCGTCGCCTCGAGCGTTTGATTCGAATCCCCTGTCGGGCGGGACGCTCAGGAGCAGCGATCGGGAGCTGATCGAACGGACGCTGGGCGAACACGCCGGCAATGTGTCGGCCGCAGCCAAGGCGCTTGGCGTGTCGCGGGGCCTCATCTACCGGAGGCTCCGGCGACTCGCCAACGACGAAAGCTGAGACTCGCCCGACCTTCGTCGACCTCTCCTATGCGCCACGGCGGCGCACGACGCGAGGCGTCACACCCAAATGGCGGTGCATCAGATCGGTCATGTGCGCCTGGCTCGCGAACCCGAGCTCGAGGGCGATGTCGGCAATCGGTCGTTTCTCCTGTGCTCGAAGGGCCGCCACGGCGGCTTCGATGCGACGCACCTGCACGTAGCGATGCGGCGTGGTTCCGAAGGTGGCCTTGAACACCCGCGAGAAGTGGTGGGCACTCAGCCCTACCGACTGGCCAGTTCGGTCAGGGACAGGTCAGCTCCCAGGTTGCCCTGGATCAGTTCCAAGCAGTCGCCGCTTCTAAAGCGCCCCGAGCTGTCCAGCGCTGGCTGTCGAGAGACTCCCCGCACTGGTCGCGTAACGAGACTCCAGCACACCGACGAGCGCAACGCAGAGCCCCTGGACGTAAAGTCGACCGTTGGGCAGGTCATGCAGCGCCTCCTCAGCGAGCGCGCCATCGCTGACACGGTCATCGAAGAGTTCGTGCTGGGTGTGAAGCCTCAGCCGTTGCAGCTCACCGTGCGTCAGCGCCTGCACGTCGGCGTCGGCGAACTCCACCATGACGCAGCGACCTGGCTCGCCTTCCCATCGGCAGTGGTCGAAGCTGAGGCACCTCCCTCGTAGATTTCGATCATGCGCGGACGCGTCGTCAGCTCGCGCGTGACCGAAGCCAGTTGGTAGCAGCGCCTGCCCCATTCGGCGTGCGCCACGAAGACGCGCGGCGTCACATGAAGATCTTCGGAAAGCTCGGCCTCGCCCGGTATCGGAAAGACCGTGATGGGGAGGCTGGTGTCGACGCCGGGCGGTGCGCGAAGTACGCCGTCGGGTCATCCGAAGCGGGCATGTCGTCGAGGTGCATGGAGTCCACGGGCGCATGATGATCCCGACCAACATGCACAAACGTTCATCGTTTACCCCGCCAGCTTGAGCAGCTGATGCCCGGGAGCCTTCTCGAGTTCGCGCAGCTGAGTGCTGATCGTCTGCAGCGCCATGCCCAATCGCTCGGCGGCGCGGGCGAAGCCGCCCTCCTTGGCGACCACGCAGAAGTAGTACAGGTGGCGGTAGTTCATCAAGATGGCATGCCCATTGAATGACGAGCACGCGTCGATCGTCGAAACCGATCGACTTCAAGGACGCAGCTCATGGACTGTTGATGCTATCGAACGCATGCGCTGGAGCGCTCTTAGCAAAATCGATCGGTGGGCGGGCGAACTGGGCGGCAGCACATGGGGCACCGATGAAATTTTGCGCAAATTCATCACTGACCGACGGTGATAGGCCGCTATCTTGGTCATATGGATTCACACGCGCCCCGCTGCTTCAGGCCCCACTCCGACGAAGGGCAGCGCTTGTACCTGCCTGCGGACGATTCAACTTCAGTGAGCGGGCATCGCCATGAGAACCATGAACATCGCCGAGGCGGCGCAGTTCCTGTTGATGCACCCGGAAGAACTTCGACAGCGTACGAAGCGCGGACAGGTGGCCGGTGCGTCGCGAGCCAGCGCGTTTTCGTTTGACGCATTCGGCGCAGGACTGATCTGATCTGAACTGCTTGCCGCAGAGGTTGCGATGAACCGAGGTCTCACCGATGCGAATGCCATTGCCTACATCGGCGTCAAGCGGCGCACGTTCGACGCGCATTGGCGCCCTCCATCCGGGAAGCGCTGACAGAAGTCGCGCAAAAGTCGCGCAGCACTGCGAAGGGGCAGGCGCCGTCCGATTGGGCTCACTGAAGCCAACGACCCATTGTTGACAGTCAATCGCCAAAACTGAACGTCTCGACGCTGTCGCTGCAGATAGGAAGATCGAACGATCCCCTCACCTGCGCATTCGATCAGAAGCGCTACGTCTGGAGCGACGACGTGGAGGGCGAGCAGGAAGACCCCCAAGGCGGCTATTCCGACGTCGTCTGACGCCCTGTCGCCCGAAGTACCGCATCGGCCACCGCCGCCTGGATCAAGGTGCATGCGTCCTGCGGACTGCGTCCGTTGGCGGTGAGTTCCATGAGGAAGGGGGCGCCGGTGAGCGCCCACAGCACGTCCACCAGATCGACCGCCGCGTCTGCGGCCAGATCGCCCTGCGCGACCATTCGCTCTACCAGCGCGCGCAGCAGATGACGCCGCCGCTCGTTGCGTTCGCGCAGGCTCTGCTTCAGCTCGGGGTCGCTGGCGCCTGCGCCAAGCAGCTGCGCCATGACGGGCTGCCCGCCCGCGTAGAACTCGCAAAACACTGGGACCAGCAGGGCGAGGCCGACGTGCGGATCGGGCTCTGCCATGACCTGCTCCAGCCGCTGCAAGCCGCCGCGCATCGCGATGTCGTCGAACACCGCCTCGAGCAAGGCGCGGCGCGAGCCGAACTGGTTGTAGACGGTGAGGCGCTGCACGCCGGCGCGCCGCGCGACTGCCTCCAGCGAGAAGCCGCGCAGTCCTTCGGGCAGGGCGAGCAGCTCGAACGCGGCCGCCACGAGCCGCTCGCGAGTCTGCGCCGCCACGGCGACGCGCAGAGGGCTGTTGTAGGCCCGCGGAGCGGCGGAAGACTTCTTGATCGAGCTTGGCGAAGGCATGGCTGATCGTGCCTCAAAGACCATCGAGTTGACATGCTGATAAGTGAATATACAGTACGTATATCCAAATCAACCTCGCACCAAGGAAGCTTCATGATGATCGCTTTGATGCTAACCATCGCCCTGCACGTGCTGTCCGGCGTGTTTTGGGCCGGAACGACCTTCGCGCTCGCCCGTGGGCAGAGCCTCGGCGCGGCGTCGCTGCGCAAGCCGCAGCTCGGAGCGGCCGCCGTGGCTGTCGTGTCCGGGGCGTTGTTGGGGCATCTCGCCCACCCCGGCGCATTCGGCGGTGCCGAGCGCGTGCTGGTGCTCGGCGCCGCGGCGGCTCTGCTCGCCGCCGCCATCCAGGTGTTCAACGTCGGCGGCCCTGTGACCGCACAACGCATCGCTGCCGCCTTGCTCGCCGTGTCGGTGCTGTGCATGGTGCTCGCCCGCTACGCGGGATGAGCGTCTGCGTCCACCCTTCCAACCCCCAACCCAACCCGACCCAATCCACCGCCATGAACGATTTCGTGATCCTCTTCCGCCAGGGCCCGCGCACGCTGACCGAAGCCGACCTCGCACGCCGTCAACTGGAAGTGTCTGCCTGGGCACGCGCGCAGAACGCAGCCGGACACCGGCTCGAACCGCGCATTCTTGCGCCGGACATCCTGCGGCCCGGCATCGGCAGTGACGCCTTGCACGACGCCCGCCCCGTCACCGCGCTGCTGTTCCTTCAAGCCGGCGATCTGGCCGAAGCCGCACGCATCGCCGAATCACATCCTGCGATCCACTTCGGTGCAAGCGTCGAGGTCCGACCCTGGGCGCCACCCGTGGGGCCAGTGCCGGCGGCGCGACCGGCCTGAGCAGGCGCTTCGCCAAATCGTCCCGTGCCTTCCGGCCGCCGGCTCGGTCACCACAAGCGCTACGGCACTCGACATGCTCGCGGGAAGCCGTTGCGAGCGATCCGTCGCGCCGGTGTCGTCTATCGTCCGCAAAAGGAGCTCGCTCTAAGAAGGGTTTGGAACAAGGGTTCGCCGATGTAATTGGCGCACACCCGGACAGGCCCGTCAGGCCGGCGATATTGCCTATGCTCGCTCAGATGGCCGACGCGACACGTCGATCGTTTGCCGTCACCTCATTGATCGAGCGTGAACGTCACGTACTTATCCGTGCGACCGCCGTTCACGTCTATCGCAACTATCGCAACAGCTTTTGTGCCTGGCTCCAGACCCGAGGCCGGGAGCGTGTGCGATAGTTTGTAGGTCTTGGCAACGCTGTCGTAAGTCAAGGGTGCGACGTTGGAGCCGCCCAGAGACTTGAGGTCCGCCACGACTTTCGCAATGGATACCCCGCCCAAAGCTATT
>Ga0307509_10008339_pt1 | contig 13237 bp, 15 predicted proteins | sample 10_EM_MG_FD_202245 | JGI IMG/M metagenome (GOLD analysis project Ga0307509, IMG submission 202245) | Populus trichocarpa ectomycorrhiza microbial communities from riparian zone in the Pacific Northwest, United States - 10_EM | ecosystem: Host-associated > Plants > Roots > Unclassified | place...
CCACCTCACCTCCGGCTCTGTCTGATAATGTGCTCAAAAATCATCAAGACATTCGACTTGACCATTGGCCATTACGCGTTGCATGCTTAGCTGTCGTGCTTTTATTCCACGTCGTTTCCTGCTGTTCAGAACAAGGACATTCTATTTGAAGAACACTGTCTATTTCAAGTTGAACGGACGAGCTCCCACTCCAATCCACCTCCCTTACTGTCAAGGCTATCATAGGATGTCGGACCCCGGATCTGACAGCTTTTCTGGCCTCAATTTTTCTGAATTTACAGAGGAGGATTTCGTGCAGATAGATGCAATCATCGCATCTCAAATTGCAGAAAACACAAAATCCCCTGATGCGTCCTTTCAGTCAGAAATATACGGGTTGAATTTAAATTTGCTCACTGCGGAAGAACTCGCTCAACTGGATGCTGTTGGAGTCGAAATGGGCCTGGAAGCGCAACATAAATCCCAAGAAATTGAGACAGCAAATTCATCATTCCAGTATCTTGATGGTGATCTCAACTTGGGGGCACTAAGCACAATAGAGCTCGCATCCCTGGATGCCGCGATCCTCAAAGCCGACAAGAATTCGCAAGCCGGGCCGTCGATTGAAATCAAAATTGAGATCCCTCAAGACTCTTTAGACAGCGCACCCCTCCTTCCACTGCAACAAGAAGAACTCTTCAATAAGATAGCTGATCCACAGGATAAAAAAAGTCCTCTTCAAAAGTTCCGTTCACGTACCCCGCTCTCCGTAACCGATCTTGTTTCCCCTTCTTGGTATGTGGAATGCGCAAGTTTTTTAATGTCAGGCTAATAGGCTAAGGTGTGAAGTTCAATACGATTATGGGTTGAGGGGAAAGCGATCTCGACCAGTTGGCCAACGCCCTAAGAGTTTTGTTTCCGCCTCTGGGAAAAAGATATCGCCAACATTAGAAGTTGCAAAACAAAACGATGTTCGCACAAGACAAGGTCTGGTGGGTGTCAGCGCTGATCGAGATTGGTACTGTGATTGACTTCGGAACTTCAAGGTCATCCACAAGGAGCTGGAAAGAGAGATCAAGTTCGAAGAGCTGAAAGTTGAAATAACCTCAGATGAAACCCGTTGGGCATTACGGTGTGTATCTTTTGAAAATTTCTCTTCTCAAGTCTTGAACGATAGGTATTTTGAACAGAATTGTCAACATGCTTGCTTGCTTAAGAGGCATTTTAGATGGATTTACCGTGGGTTGATTCTTCCCATGCGAAAGTTCATTGTTTGAACCTTCTGATCGTGCCAGCGGGAAATGCCTGTATTTGGACTTGTTCATGGCGAAGTTGTTGTTGGAATAATGGTGAATGGCGCCCTTCGTGTTTGAACTACATTATTTTTTGGTGACACCAGCATTAGGATGAAGTTGTCAAGATGCAAGCCCAGCCTCCCAGCCACAATGCAACTCCAGTGGGCCGAAAGAGATGTTTGAGCCAATCGTATTCCAATGCAGGCGCGAAGCGAACTCGGACGGAACCTCAAGCTCGCATAGACTCGTTCTTCCCCAGCCCAACGACGTCTCAAGGCAGAGGCATCTCCCCACCTACAAACGCCACTTTGAGCCCTGAAGCGTTCCCTATGCCTATTACCCTCGTGATTAAAGACAATAAAACGAGGAAAAACGAGTATCTTCCTTCAGATCCTGACACCTACGCAGGTAGAATGCAACTCATGGTGTATCGAAAACTTCTCTCTGAGCTAGTGGCCACAAACCCTCCCTACGATTTTAAGCCATTATGGACCAAGCTTCGTCTGGATTCCTCCGCCATTTTTCCAACCAAGTTTCTGGTACAAGCACAGCTGATTCAATACGCCACACCGGAATTCGAAACAACGTGTTTGGACGATCTCGTACGCTCATGGCATAGGCTGGTGCGACAGTCGAACATTCAAGGGGTCGACCCACGGCTCGAGTTGATATATCGCTTGCGGCCGCCTCCTGATGCAAAACAGAAGGGCAAGGCAGCCGAGATAAACCAACTGGAATTCACAAATAACAGTGAGGATGAAGGTCTCGCCAGAGCTATTGCAGCGAGCTTGGAAGAAACTTCTGCAGATAGCTCAATCAGTGTTCCGGGTCCATCGAAGGACTTCCAGTCGCATTCCCCTGCAGCAAATCAAAATACCGAATGCGCTGGCATTGACCGGGATCCCGCATTGCCTGAACAACTCGTGGTTCTCGTCTCTGAGGTGGAGGACGTGCAACTGCAGTGGGCGCTTCAGCAGTCCATATCCCCACAAGTGCCCGCTTCTGGACCTTCCGATACCGCAGGCGAGTATTGTTTCACAACCGCATTTGGGATCCGAGCTAACAGTCAGATATAGGGCCCTCGACTATAGATCGTCAAAACGACAAAAAGGGCAAAGCTAATGCAACAGATCTTGGACAAGAAGAGGAGGAAGGAATCCGTCGATATCGAATCATTGGGACCAAGAAATTTCTCTATGACGAAACCCGGCTAGAGTCCCACCTCACCCACGTATTACAATGGTGGAGGGGGGAGCGGAAGCCGGAAGGAGTCTCATTGGATAATGCCTTCAGATGCTCGTAAGTCCTTTCCTCAAAAATCTGGCGTTTCCCTGATCCTTGTGCTCTCTTAGGACATGTGAGTATTCTGAGGATTGCGAATGGCGTGCTGAAAAGGCACTTGAATACCGCAAAAGAAAGCGATAAACATCACTATATACGCGGAAGACATTTCTTATTTTTATATATCGATTTTCAGTTCTGCCGTCTAATATGCCATGCATCTCAACATGATACCTACATCCTTTACGACGACTGTATTATATATATAATTAGAACTTTGGAAATTCTCGGGAAATTGTTGTAACTTGGCGAGGCCAAGGTTATATGATGATATATGGCGAAGCAAAACTCTCACAGAATAATGTAAAATTATAATTCAAGGCGGGGTTCAATTGCAAGCTAACAATGGAATTACTGACATCTCCCAAGGTTCCTAGCACCTTGTTGTAACACTTGTCCACCGCTAAAGTAGTCGGTGGCTGGCGGGACCGTCGGGACGGCTACAGTCATCACGTTCTCTCCTCACAGATATTGCCGCCGTAAACGATCGCCGTTATCCACGCCGTATTAATAACTTCCAATTCCCAAACTTACTGAACTTGGCCAACCCACTGCGTCAGGATTCAGGAACCCTGACCACACGTTTTTAGGTTATATACAGGAGTCTTGGACCCTACCACGCTTGCAGGGTTTCTGGAATAGCGAACCTCACAACAGGCTTTCTTTTTCACCACCACCACCACCCTATTTCTACTCCTGCACTCTTTTGTTCCACGAGGTGCAATCGCGTTGCGTTCCGGAGAAGCGGGTGGATGGCGCTTGAATCACATTTGCATTGGTCTTTCCGTGAAGAGAATGTTCTTCTCCCTTCGATCGTCTTACATTCTTTTTGGAGTTTTTTATTAGCATGTCTCCTGGTCATTTTCATCTGCTTTACCGAAAGGTTTGTCAGCAGTTGGCTTTCATACATGCATTCAGATTTTTAATGAAATCATTAGGTTCCTCACCAATTTGCTTGAAAAACGATGGTCTCCTCATACATTCAAGCTTTCGCGTATCTCTCTTGCCCTATGGAGAACAGGATTATATTCCTTCACCACATTTCTCCGATTGTAAGCTCCTATGAGCTGTAATAAAGCACGTTGCTGACTTTCTCAACAGATGTTACATGCTTATTGCAATGACTTGTCACCTTGGGTGAGTACTACAACTTCAAAGTCTCTCATTGTCTAACAATTGCGCCAATAGTTTGATACTCACAATTGTAAGCTCGTTGCCTCTTTGACATTTCAACACGTTGTGATTTGTTGCACTCAGGTTGCTACATTATCCATCGCACAGTTTGTAATTGAATTACAAACCCTCCCGAAACCTATTCATTCGCTACCGCGGTGCGCTTCTTCGCTGTGGCAACCTGTTTCGACTTACTCATAAAACTATATGGTCAGAAATACCCAGGATATGCATGACATGACCAACCAGCCCCTCTTAACACGCGAAGAGCATGATTATCCTTTAAAAAACGTCCAAACACGGCCGAGGTCGAAGTCCAAACCAGACGACATCTTCATACACCCAACGGACTCGAATATTGCCCGTGCTGACGCTGTGGCTCAAGAACTTGGGATCTCGGGAGACACAGATCGAGTGAAAGGCTACTCGTATTCTAAGGACAAGCCTGCCTGGGAGATTGGAAAAGGCAGAGACATTGCACGAGAGATGCTTGGCTCGAAGAAAATGCCCTCTCAAGGGTCCTTTTCTGTTGGCAATAATTCTGATTCAGACTCTTGAGTTGTTGTAGAATATTGTTGTTGTAATACTAACCAACTAACACCCTTCTGCTCTATAAAGTTGCTAATGTAGTCCGCAGAAACAGGTATATACCTACACACAACTAAGATTCCACTTGAATATCCGGAACTGAATTCACGCCGGCTCATCTATCATCGACTTGAACCATACCAGCTCGTTTTGGCACAAATTTACTGGCAGGCCGTCCCTGCTCTGCTTCAGCTGATTTCTTCTGCCATTGGTCAATCAATCTGCCAACCCCCTGGTAAGGCCGTTCGGGGGATGGCGACCGAGACGTTTCTTCTACCTTCGGAGTCCCCTCATCTGTTAGTGATATAGGGGGTTTCCGGGGCGAGCTGCTTGGTGCAGATGATTCTAACTTTGCTGAACGCCCAGACCCGGCGTCAGTCCGAACAAAGGCGGACCTCGTGGTGGGTTCTGCCTTAACAGATATCCTCCTAGGTCGTGGCGTATTGTCTACTTCTTGTGATACTGTTGTCGATTTCCCCCTTTCCGAAGCTATCTTGCTGTGAGTTTTCGTTGGTGTTCTGGACAACTGAGTGGCTTGTCGCACGGGCTCCTTCACGGTCGTGCGAGGCTTTGAAGGATCGCCGCCAGTCGAACGACTGGAAGAGTCACTAGACATCGAGGTCCTTGAAGAAATCGCCGGTTTTTTATCTGGGAACGACCTGTGAACGTGGCCGTACTCATCAGAAATAGAGTTAGAAATTGGCCAATGGATAGGTGAGGGTGGCCCTGGAGCCAATGAGTTGTTAGGTGGCTTCGCCGCTCCTCTAGCTCCTCCTATGGCTTCATACTTCTGAACCATGTCCGATATCGAAGTCCGACGAATAGCACGGGGTTTTGGTTCTTGTGGCGGAGCTAGATTGTTCGACGTTGCACTCGATGAGCTATCCACTGACTTGGATGGGAAAATGAACATTGACTGAGGACGGGACCGAGTAGGTGTTGGAGATTTAGCGCTGTCCACACTGGGTTGCATCTTCTCCTCAAGTGCTGCACTTTGTTGACGATGTGGATAATTAGAGGTTGCTGATGGCGGCCGTTTGAACGAATAATTCGTTGGAGAAGGTGTTTTCCTATCCAGGACCGTTGTCGAAGGAGGTGCCAGCGACAGCCGGGCTCTTCGGGGTACATAATCACCAACACTGTACGGCGAGGGTTGCCATTCACGTCCTTTTTCCTTTTCCTTTTCCTTTTCCTTTTCCTTCTCCTTGGCTGGAAGACTACCGCCATACTGATAAACAAGTTCATGGACAGAACTTTGCCTACCCTTCCCTCTCGACGTTTGTCTTTTCTGGGCCAAGGAAGCAATGCTCCTTGGATCTTCAGGTCCTTCGTCGGCACTTGATGAATCAATATCCATTCCTTCCCTTGGAACAGGAGGTCCCCGTGATTCCTTCGGGACATTCGAGGAACTATTCTCTGTGGATTGCGACTTCGCGTCAAATTTCTCGATAGCTGGGAATGCGCGGTTGAAATTGGAAACTGTTGGCGACAGGTCAACAGATTGGGATTTGTTGACGAATGGTTCTGGAGCGTACTCTTGCTGAGCAGCAGTACTTGATGGGATTCTAAAATCGCTCTTCTCAACAAAGGAAGCCCGTTTGCTGGGAGATTCACGAAGAATAGGAACATCAGATTGAGTAACATTCGTGCTTAGATCATTATGATCTTCTCCAGTTAGCCAATCTCGAGGAGATGTAGTGACTAAGGGTCTTGGAGGCAAATCTGGTGGATTCAAACTGTCATTGGAGTCGGCTGTGTCGGCCTTGCTGCCTAGCTTCATCGTCACCGAGCTCCGATGTTTTCTTACAAGCATTGGCCTTGGCTGGATTTCGGTACTTCTATGCGCGCCCTGACTATTTTCGGCGCCGTTATCTCGGTCCAACCCTGATGCCTTGGGTTCTGCACCAGTGTCATCTGCCCTCCGACTCTCCTTTGTTTCTCGCATGGCTATGCCAGTGACTTGTTGGGAGCGGACCCCATCCACTGAATAAGAAATGGTAGGGGCTGTTGCGGGTTTCATTAGCAAAGGTCCACCAGTCCCCGTAGCGCCAATGTTGCTGGTGCGCGAAGAGTAGACGGGACGGCTCTCTGATCGAGTTGCCGGAGCAGATTGAGGAACATACTTCGGGGTCGCTTCGATAACCGAAGAAGGGTAAAGCGAATTTGGCGTTAGCTTGAATTGAGCATCCAGTTCCTCAAGTGATGGGAACCTAGATTCGATAGGACCATCGGCCTTGGCAGACGGCGAGGCTCTCGCCATTGCATATGGGGAGAGTTTGAACGACGAACTTCCAGGGGTGGGCACAGGAGAGATCGACTGCGTAAGGACTGGTGTTGTAGAGAGATACCTGGGTTGAGGAGATGGTGAAGGATGTTCCAAATTGGGCTGAGCTTTGTCGGGACCTCGATGACGATAGTCACCCTGATTTGTTGAGGTACTCATGGTTGCAAGCCCTGTGCGCAGTTTTCTGGCCTCTCCTAAGGTTGGGGCTGTCTTCGGGGCAACCGTCGTCAGTCCCAGACCTTCAAATGCATCCTTATCCTTCTTCTGCTGCAATCGATCTTGCTTTGGTCGAATTTTACTTGTGCTGGTAAAGAACAAGGGGGTTACAGGTGTGTCATTGGGTTTCAAAGGATTCACGTTAGGTCGGGGACTACGCCTTGGGGTTGGGCTATTGGGATCCTGAGAGCCCCATAAACTCTGAGAAAAGTCATCTCCAAATCCAGTCGGCCGATCCTTTTTCTCTCTCCGCAGATTTGCATCCAACTCACCCAAATTCCACGCTTCGTCCGAGGCATTGGGCGGTCTTGCATGAGATGAAGAGGACTGCTTCTCGGTCATAACCTTCCATACCTTATCTTGCTCGGAGCCAAAACTACTATCCGACCAATCCTTCGCATATTCAGACCGGGATTGGCTATGTTTTGGGGAGGTTGAAGGTCTGGAAGTGGGAAGTGAATCCCTCGATGCGGTTGGCCTTCCTCGTCGCATCGGAGCAATTGCCTCCAAGACCTTTTCTCGAGCTTGAACGCCCTGATTTGGTGCATTGGATGGAGTATTCACATTGTAGATAGTGAGGGCCGACTTCGCAGGAGGAAATCCGAATCCGTATGTAACGAGTCCATCCAGAGGGTTTAATGGAGGTGAGATTTTGGCTTGTGGATGACCATGGGGTAGCAATGGTGGCGGTACTGGTATATTATACGCGAATTTAGACTTCGTACCACGTAGACGGTGTACATGATTGAGAAGTTCAAAAACAGTTGGCCTCTGAGAACCGTGTTCGCGCAACATTGAACCTGACCCGTTCGAAAAATCAAATTCCCGTGTGAAAAATGTGACAAGGAACGCACCGATTAAATGGTTCATATCCTGGGAATAAACTGGATATGGGGGGATGCGATACTGCACGTTTAGGATTGCTAAAGGGCCATGCTCCTCGAAAGGGGTGGTATAATAACATAGCTTGTAGAGGAGGACGCCGAGGGCCCACACGTCACTCTTCTCATTGACAGCACGCTTCGAGTGAACGTCAACCATTTCTGGCGCTCGATACTGCAAGGTCGTATGCCTGTTGAGATCAGCCTCGAGAGCACGAATCTCCTGCATGTTGGTTGGTGGGTTTGAGACGGTGGTGGAAGAACCGAAATCGCAGAGCTTGAACGAAGTGGGGGAAGACTGGAGTATGTTCTCAACTTTAAGATCACGATGGAGTAATGGGGGCCTCGAGTTATGCATGTATGCCACACCTTCACAAACGTCAACGAAAATCTGTAGTATTTCAGCCTCTGTCAATCGTTCGCGCAGTCGTCGATTCATCATATCAATTATGCCGCCCCCTTGTTATAGTTAATCAGCCAGATATTTGGTAAAGGGACACTTGAAGCCTACCAGGGCAATATTCCATTAGAATGAAAACTTCAAATGTGCCATTTGGGAGTTTGTGCCATGCGGCATCGATGAGGTGAACAATGTTTGGATGTCCTTTCAGCAATCGCTGGAAATCAAGATTGAATTCTGAGGACAGAAGGAGGATGTCGCAAACAAACCATGATGTCGACCTCCTTCTTTACCTCAGTTAGCATCGTCTCACTAGCGACTGCGATGCGTTTGAGGACATGGTGCGTCGTATTATAGACAGGAGCTGGTGTCCGCACGAGATAAACATGGGCAAATCCACCTAGAGAATCAAGAAGGATTTGAATCAGGTTTCTAAGGGAAGCGAGTAGCGACAAACCTTGAGATAGATACCGCTCGACCTGAACGGTGTAATTGTTGACGGAGATCGTTTGGCCAGGAATAAGAGTTCCCTTGTTCTGTGGATACGCGTGGTACGCCTGTTGGTTTGCCATAGTATCTGCCGCTGTTCTGGTGGGCTGGTCTTTTTCTCGTGAAAAGCGGCCTAGCAGCAAGCGTCCATAACAGGTTGCATTGATTTGAACGCTGCATTCGTCGTGATTTGGAAATGAATCACGTGGTATATATCCCCTTTTGTCCACACACGGCGAACATATCAATTTTGCTTTGATTGAGGGACAATTGAGGGAACTTAGCCAACCACTTCAAGGGCAATACTTTGGCTTCCCAAATACCCCTTAGCTCAGGCGCCTCTGGTGGTCGTTATATAATAGGCATTATCCTTGTCTGCAGGCCCCCCTTCCTTCACGCACGACGGATCTCGTCGCTCCTCACTCTCATAACGTGCTTAGTGGTTGGCTCACCGGATGTACAAGCAGCTCCTTCTCGCCATGAGTGGAGTGTCATTTAAATGAAGTGTCTCCCCGTCCTAGCAAGGACAACCAATCTTGGTGACACTGGACTGGTGCGGAATTATACGCTTTACAGGCCCCACTCTTGCCTCGATTATCATATCTTACAACCTACGCAGTGAATCGATGAAACCATTGTCGTTGTCAATTCAAGAATCTTGTGAATTTGTTCAACTGCCCCTTGTCGTTGAAATCAAGCTTTCGGCGGTGCTACATCCGCAATACACTCGATCTCTACGTCAGCACCCATAGGCAAATTGGCCACTCCAACACAGGTTCGCGCAGGCATCTTGTCTTTGTCAAAAACCTGTTCCCAGATATTAGTTGAGTCCCTTTCAAACACGAGCAAGCTTAGCTCACTTCGGCATAAATTGCGTTCATGGCCTGGAAATCGCGAGGCATATTCGACAGATATATGTTGACCTTGACGATGTGTTCAAGGCCAGACCCAGAGGCCTTCAATACGATTGCTAGGTTTTCCAGTGCAGCGCGCTAGAAACGACACTTCAGTCCAAATTTTACATAAGTGAATAGTCCACCCACTGTTTGTGCTTGGACACCTCCTTCCACAAGTCTGAACTCCCTATCGCATCCTATGCTTCCGGATGTATACACTCGACCCTTTGAGACAACTGCTTGCGCTGTAATGGAAGCAACATATGATAAGAAGGAAGCCCCGGCGGAGGAAGTATGCGCAGTGGTACGAACAAAAAAGAGGCAACGGAGGCACGGCATCAGGCGTAAACACGAAAGTCGTCATTTGGATGGAAGAGCAGGCGAGGTTTGGCAAAGTCTTGTACCTTTGCCCTACATATATATAAGGACCTTGAGAATAAGCATATCATCTTTATACGTTCAACTGCTGTTTGGGGGTCAAAAACCTGTTTATGTCCGATCCGAATACGGACATGACCGCCAAAAAAGGGCTAACACTCCGATACATGTGGACATGAAGGCCAGTAGGAGCGATGTCCGATCCCTATGCGGGCATTTGTGGGGTCGCTCAGGAAAAAAAACACCGCGCCCAGGTGAGGGCCTCGGTCAGGATCACTCACTAGACTATATTCTGATATCGTGTTGACAATTTACCAAAAAAAAAAAAGCATGTGCCCAGCTTCTAGCAAGGTCCGAGTCTACCCTAAAAGCAGAAATCAAAAGACTCAAAATGCCAAGTCCTAGACGCGCATGGTTTCCGCACACCGGGTGGTAACCCAGAGGTTTGGAGTGTTGGTTCGTTTAATCGGTTCATGGCACTCCTCGTTATGCGGATATTGAATTTCCTGTCCGATTGGCCATGCGGACGATTTTGACCAAAAGGTATGTCCAATCTACATGCGGATGGAATTAACCCAAAAAACCTTACGTCGGATCGTGGACCAAGTGGTAAAATTTCGTGCAGCCATTTGGGATCGAACCTCTGATAGCATAAAGTAGAGTTCTTGTAAAGCAGGGTGTATGAAATCCCAAGTCGGCCATAACTCTGAGTGATCACAGTCTTAAATCTCTCCGGTACTGAATAAAGTCGCCCAAATTCTCCCAAACCTCATCGCCTCTCCTCCTAAGCTCCTTTCCGCCCTCCTTTCGCCTGTCGATGGTTTTTACAGCATTTTTTATGGGCTGCAAACATGCGGCAAGTTTTTCTAGATAATTTCCTTGGCGGAAATTGATATCATACGGGGCATTTTCGTCCGAGTAAATGTCAATGAGGGCGGACGCTGCTTGGATCATGGGTTCCGTCCTAATAATAGACGAAGCGTTCATACTTGGAAGGAGAGATAACAAGTAATTGGAAATGACCTAGAAATTGTTTGAAGTAAGTTATTGGTTTCGTTTGAGTACAAAGGAATTCCTACCTGATTGGCCTCAACGGCCGATGGAGTTTGCGCAAGACATTCCAGCGTGCCTATGCATTTAACTTGGAGACGAGGGTCGTCGGCCGCATTGCACTGCTGAATCAACACATTTACTTGCTCTCCATCAGGAATCTAGACGTTCTTTGAGCACATAAACAATTAAGTTGCCAGCAATCGAATAAACATACGAGATTTCCTTTCCAAACACGGCCAATTCCCCAAAGCACACCAGCAGCAACCTCCCACATCTCCTGTCGACGTTCCTGACCCAACCCTGTTTGCGTGCCCACCAAACTCAGGGCGGACCATATGCCATTCCACACGGTTAGTCCACTATTCACATCAGAACGTATCCTTGGATTAGGAGAGGTCGTAAGTGATAAGAAGGCGTTATTCAGGCACTCAAGAGCGCTTATGTGCACTGCGCTTAATGCAGAGGTCGTTGGAGGATGTATAGAGGGAGAGGCGAGCGGTGGAAAAGAGAGAGTTGTCGGTTGGACGAGAGCAAGCAATGGTGATACCAGTGATGCTAGAAAAGAAAGACTTGAGCTTTCTGTCCCCGTGGTCTCAGGCTCGGTATTCATATCGACATCGACATTGTCGCTGGCATCGATTTCGAGTTCTAGAAAATAGGAAAACACCAGACAATAAACATTGAGTCTATAGTAGTTCGGGTGAAACAAGTACCTTCCTCATCTTCATCCTCTTGATTCGCAGGAAGGTCGGGTTCTGGGTCCGGTAAAGTAGCACAAGTGCCTGTCAGAATCTCTAGAGCGAGCTGTACGGTCCGCAGCTTAGACTCTAACAACTCCAGTTCGACTTCAATTGCAGTTTTGTGATCAAACTTTGGGGTATGATTCAACGACAGGTTCTCGATCTGAGGTTCCGAAGCTTGTTTCTGAATGAGTTGCTGTACAGCATTGGAAGTGTCGGGAAGGGAGATCGAGGATATTACTGGTAGCAGGAGGGGCAGGACCACATCCTTGTCGATATCAAGGAAGGAGGCCGCCGATGGCGGTGGTATAGGCATCACATTACGGATAGTGCCTATAAATTAGTCTCATTGGTAAAAGGTTGACTCAAATTTCGTGCAAAACATGCCAGCTGCCAATACCGCCAATGTGACAGACTTTGGGTCATCCTTCTTTTCCGGTGAGCCAGTGTCTTCTTGGCGGGCTATTGAGAGTAGACATGAAATGTAACTGCCATCTGTCCTCACATCGGTGATAGATGGGTGGTTGTCGTCCGTCAAGACATAGAGACATTGGGCTGAAAACCAAGAACGTGAGAAGGGAGAGGTGAATCGAATCCCTAAAAACACACCTGCCGCAGTTACAGTGGCCAAGGGGAGCTTATCACGAGCAGCCAAGAATGACATCAAGAAAGGAACCAGATGAATTTCATTTATGGCATTCAGTGCCTTATTTGAAGTCTCTCTACAGATGTGAGAAGTAGAATTTTTTTTCAGAGATAAGAACTCACGATAGACACCACAAAGTTGTGATAACATTATCTGCGAAATCGTACACTATCCTGCGTACACTTTCTGAAGAGTTTTTGGGCTCGGCAAGAAATTGGGAGAGGGTGTTCGAGATCTTTTTCGAACATCATCAGAACAATGCTACCGCAGAGTAGAATGGGCACGCACCTTGGGGATGAAAGTCTTCAAAGGAGTTAAGATACTTTTATTATACATCTCAGCACAAATATCATATCCACCATCGATGCACAAATTCCTTTACGAAACTCATCAAATTGAACGATCTGTCAAAAAACGTTCACCAGAACACATACCTTAGTGCACCAACAGCCTCAACCACCACTTCCTCCTCACTATCCGTAAGCCGGGTAATCAGAGCCCCAACAACATTTTTTCCTTGCAGCAATCTGCGTGTAGATGGGTCGTTCTGGATAAGATTGGACACAGCAACACAAGCCCATTTACGTTCTGCACCATCGGCGCTTTCTAACTATCGGTTCAACTGTATTCAGCGTTTGGAGCCAACCGAGAATCGTTCGAAAAAAGTAACCAACCTTTTGGATAATTGGGAGGATTTCATTTGATCTGGACGAGGACTTGGACGCCGATGCCAGCCCTTTTGGGAGATGCGAATCCGGAACGCGCATGGGATTATGCCTCCGCATAACTTTCTTCTTTTGTGATTTGCCCATGATCAAGGTGTAAAAAACCAGTTCAGTGAAGGCTCGGGAAAGTCTAATCTCGATCGCGTTTCGAAA
>Ga0307509_10008340_pt1 | contig 13237 bp, 9 predicted proteins | sample 10_EM_MG_FD_202245 | JGI IMG/M metagenome (GOLD analysis project Ga0307509, IMG submission 202245) | Populus trichocarpa ectomycorrhiza microbial communities from riparian zone in the Pacific Northwest, United States - 10_EM | ecosystem: Host-associated > Plants > Roots > Unclassified | place...
AGGCAATAATAAGGGCAAGCTCCTTCTTCCCATTCTAGTATACTTCCCCTCCAGCTAGCCTTCTCATGAAAGCTCTTGCAGGGATCTCATTGGCGGTGTGGATAGAAAACTACGGTAGAACTTCATCCTCTATCATGGACACCCTCGAGCATACACGCTGCCTTCTTTGCACCTTGCTCTTGCCATCGGTTCTTTTAGGTTTCCTAAGAATTCCGCCTCTAGTGCATTTACAGATCCACTACCTGAAGCATGATTGGGCAGGGAGTTTGTACTTACATTCAGATTTTCTTTTAATGTTATCCACCCAGCTTTAATCAACTGCATGAGGCTCTTCTTGAAGGCACTGCAAGAATGAATGCTATGTGCCGCAACACCAGCATGGTATTCGCAGGTGAGGTCTGGCTTGTACCAATTAGGGTAAGGTGGTTGCAGAGGTGCCAAGAGTTTGGAGCTACATGTCTGATGCTCAGTAGCTTCTAGAACATTTCATTCAAAGATATCGATAATGGAAGTAGTTGTTCTTGGATCCTTTGGTAATTCTTCTTCAGGAAATTTTCAATTTGGTTTTTAGCTGGGACATTTTAGGGCTCAGGTTTTCTGGTAGGAAATGGGGAGTTGAAATTGATGTTAGCAATTTAAGGTCGAGTGGTAGTTTTGGAATTGGTTTTTCCTACCCATGTAGCCACCTTCAACATGGTCGCCCTCTTTTCTTCTCCCTTCAAAGCCTCTTTTCTCGGTGGACATAGAAATTCTACCACTCTTGACTTTTTGTTCGATGCGTTCAGCTACTGCCACAACATCAGTGAATTATTGTGTCGTGCAACCTATCACATGCTCGTAGTACGATGCCTTGAGCATATTTGCAAATAGAGTGACCATTTCTTTGTCTAAAAGTAGGTGATGCACCTATACAGCTAGACTCTCCATCTCTAGACATATTCCCTTATGCTTCCTTGTCCTCTTTTTCTAGATTGGACAAGCTGGTTTTATCAAAAGCAATGTCCATGTTGTATTTGTATTGCTTGAAATAAGCATCCACCAAATCTTTCCATCTCCGGATCTTGGTGTTGTCCAATCTCATGTACCAGCTCAATGTTGCCCCACTTAAACTATCCTGGAAAAAGTGCATTAATAGTTTCTCATTGTGTACTAATTCTACCATTTTATTGCAATAAGACTTGAGATGAGTCATTGAGCATTGTGTTCTAGTGTATTTGATGAATTCAGGAACTCAAATTTCTTTGGCACAACCACATTCAAGACTAGACACATTTCTGCATCCTGTATAAATCTACCCCTTTTATAGCCCTAATTCTAGCTTCCAACGCTGTCATCTTATCTATTTCATTAGATGACTTGGTCTTGTGGGACTCATTGGAAAATGTATTTATAACTATAGGGGCTGGCACTAATGCTGCTGATTGCACTAATGTTGGATTGTGTTGAAGATTCTGACCATGTTCACTCAATCTTTCTTCAAGCTGAGTTGTTGTTGGGATCTGAACAAAAGTGATGGATCGATTGGAAGGACCTTCACTAGAGGTATTTCTAAGTGCTTACTCGAGCAAGCTGTTGAGGCAGGCCATGCTATCTTTCAAAGACTCCAACTCTTCTTGGAAATAAGCATCACGGTGAGCACGCTTTTCATCTTCCATGTTTCTTAGTCGAAGTCGGGTGTTGTAGGCTTTTTGGGGACCTATATTTCAACTTGATGCATTTATGTATGTTATTTACATTGAATGGATGTATGGATGCACATTGGGTATGGATGGTGAAAACCTATAGTCTTATCATCTCAAACTCTGTTCCAAAAATCCTGCAGAGTTCAGGATTATTGATAAGGTTTGTCTTGATGCAAAATGAATTATTTAGGGAGTTAGTATCCTAAAGGCAGGTTCTAAGCCATTACATGATGGGTAAGCTTTTTACCTGGTCTTAAAAAGGTCTATGAACTGCCTAATGACCACCTTACATGAAGGCAGTATATAGGTTTACAAGGAATGGTTAGGGCATGGTGTGACCCTACTGAGTAAACACTTAGTTCATAGTTAGATGTTTCACAAATCTGAAACTCAACTGAAAGTCATGGGGCAGACCGCTACTCCCTACCTAACCTAGAATTGGGTTTATTTGCAAAATCAAAATGCATGAGGGCATTAATCAATACCTAATGTATTTATGTATGAATAGGAAGTAAAAATGCTAAAGCAGTAAAAATGTGTGCTAAAATTGAATTAAATAGACCAACAAAAGTACACAGACAAACAATCAAATAAACAAAGCTTAGTCCATCTAGACAAGATGTCCCTAGTGGGGTAGCCATACTGTCACGGGGGGCGACGTCAGGACTAGCGCGCTTTAAGATGTGAGCCTCCTGAGAGGTATGTTATTGGGAAAGGAAAGAGTTTTAGGTTTAATCATAAAATTATGATTAAGGTTCAGGAGTCGCTACCTCGTATTAAGGTTATTCGGAAACCTCTTGTCTGCAAGATTCTAAGTAAAGGACTAGATGTGCAAGGGGAAGACGCATCACCCCCAGTGCACTCTACATAAGGTAAGCTGCATTGTTATTTGATTGTTTTTCTAAGTCAAGTTTCTATCCATTGGTATTCTTCTAAAGTCTAAGGAAGATCTCCTTTCGTGAGAGAGTCTCTACCTTATTGGGTGAAATCCTAGCCATTCTAAAGTCCAAATTTCAGTATCTTATTTATTTTGCACTTCGTATCTTTAATACCTGAGGGTGTGCTCTATTGTGTAGTTTTACTTCCCCAAATATTTTGGTAAAGGGTTTTTGACATCTAAACCCTAATATAAAATGAACAAAATGATTGGTAAAGGGTTTTAGACATTTTGGCCAAATCTTTATGGATAATCATAAACTAGTTACGATATCCCTTTTTTTTTCACTTTTTTTAAAACATGAGAAAGATGTAATTTGTTTTTGTTTATTATGAAAATATGCTTGGAAAACTTTTGAGGATCTAGCCATATGCATGAAAACAAAATATTTTTTGTTTTTTTTGTTTTTTTAAAAGAGAAAATTAATTTAAAAGTTTTGAGATTTTTTCAAATTTTAATTTTTTTTAAGAGATGTTTCGGAAAACACATGGTATTTTAATATCGGATTTATATCTTACAGTGTAAAAATATAACTCAATATTATGCAAAATTGGTACAAAAACATGTGAGAAAATAAAAAATATTTTGAAATGACCCTTGGAATTGTTTTTGGAATTTTTCAGTTTTTTTAATATATATATATATATATATATATATATAATTAAATGTATTGGGTTGGGCCCTACCTAGTCAACTGGGCCTCACCCAGCCGAGTCTATTGGGCCGAGTAGCGGCCCAAAAGGGTTGGGCAAAAATCGACCCAACTGATCCGGTCTCTTTTTTTTTGGGTTTGAGCTGAACTCGGCCTAGCCATTTGAGCTGGGCTAACACGGGTCTAGCCCAAACTCTAGGGGTTAATTATTTTTTGCCCCTATCGTTCTGCATACAGGATGACAATGGCCGCGGGGGGCAAAGAAGAAGGAGAGGCAAGGAGGGGAGTACCTGGCATGGAAGGAGAGGCTGACTGGTCTTGCTGTTGACCGGTGGTGGAGTTGTGGGTGGAGATGCTAGTGTCATTTGTTGGATGAGAGAGAAGAAGGGGAAGCTCGCAGTGGAGGAGCTGCTATTGTTGTTACCGCTATAAAGGAAAAGGGAGAAACAGTCAGTGGAGAGGGAGAAGTGTGGTGGCGTTGATGGAGGAATTGGTGGTTGGCGTTGGTTGTGGGGGAAAAAATGAGAAACCTTTGGTTGTGAGGAAGAAGGAGAAGAAGGCAGAGGAGAAAGAGAAGTTTGTGGTGGCTCCTCCTTACATGAGGTGGTCGGTTGGTGGTTATTATAGTGAATTGTGGTGGAGATGGTGGTGGTTAAGCTAGTGGTGACAGTAGTGGTGGTCGAAGGCCACAGCGGAGAGAGAAGGAAAAGAGAAACAGTGGTAGAAAAAGAAAAAAAACTAGGGGGAAAGCTGATTTTTTATCGAATTTGGCCTCTGATTTCTTCTTCCTCGGGCCATGAAATTCACATATATTTATAAGAGGTGGAAGAGGGACGTTCGGTCTCCACTGGTACCAAATCTTGGCCCTTGGTTCAACGCGGAGGGATCCCAATTGTTGGCTCAAAGTAGTCATCATGCGCTGTTAGAATTGTTGCAAGAAATGGCTGGTCTGGTTGACCATTTTAGGGTGATGCCACAACCTCAATTTCAACCCCTAATTTCAACGTCTTTTTTATTGTGGTCTTTGGTTTCGGATTTCTCCAGTTTAACCCATAATTGACCATTAAATTTTCAAATCTCTTCAATTCCCTAATAAATTGACTTGATAAAAATTAAATTTGGTCTCCTAAAATTTCAATCTTCTTAATTAAGCTCAACTTGGGCTCCGGAACTTAAGTTTTCACCAATTAAGCCCCTAATAACTTTAATTTGATCTAAATAAATCCTTCAATTGAACCTAAATTAGTTTTTAAACATAATTAAACTTTAAATTGGCCTATGATTAAATCAAATTTGCCTATTAAAAATCTAATTATGTTCTTAAGCTTAATTTATATGCAGATTTGTCCAATAATCATATAACTTGACCTTGAATTTGTATTGTCTCTCCAATTTTTGGTAAAATAGGGTATAATTAGGCTCCTTATTCTATCCAAAATTACAGCTTGATTTTTCCTACATGTGAGATCCTCTCAGCTTGTTTTTGCTAAAATATCAATCTTTAGTTTATTTATTTATTTATTTATTTTTATTTTAGGAAGAAAAGGTCGAATTCGAGGAATAACCTAGAAATGAGTTATGGCAAAGCTGATGGACTGTGATGCAAACCTCGTGATCATGTGGTTATGCAACCTATAATCAAGATTGAGATCTGATCCTGGAAAGCCAAAAAAATTTTGATAGGAGTGTGACACAATGGAAACCTGCCCCAAGGCACCAACACTATTGGAATGAGTAAAATGACGCGACGAAGCCAGTTAATCTTCGATAAGTCAGATTCAGTTCGTTCAAGAACTGAAGAATACAAGAATCACTCTCACACGTTAAAATTGAAAAAAATCAGAAGTAATATTCTTTAATGGCTGCCGAAATTTTGGTTACATGTGTTTAAATAGTTCTTAAAAATTAACCCTAATGTATCTACCCTAGTAGGCTGAACTGGTCCACATACAAAACTGACCCAAAAACCCAAAACTGAAAAGTCCATAGCCTGATCCAAACAAGCCTTGGATCCTAGCTAAAAACAAAGTATTAATTAAGCCCGAACATGAAAGAAAATATTAAAAATAACTAAATGTCATTAAATACCACTAGCTTTTCTTTCCTTGTGTAGCTAGGATGAATAAGGAATCCTTATAAGAAAAGGATTTTGAAACATTAATGAATCATTGTCACACTTGGAGATTATATTGCAGCTCATTAAAGATCCTTGTGGAATTAGAAAATTCTCAAAACAAGCTCCCACATCCTTGTAGGAAAAGAAACCTTGCCAAATAGAAAGTCCACAAGTCAAAAGGAAGTAAATAACAAAATTTGTGCAGTCTGTTCTGACCTATATCACAAGTCCTTCCTAAACTCCAATTCACCGGAAACTTTACCCCAATATAGAACAATACCTTCGAGATCTTCATGTCAAGTTTCATCTTGATCCAACGGTTGGATTTCCATTTATACTTAAAAGCATAAAACTGGACAGTAGGAAATTTTACGACAAAATCTGAATCTAACCTTGCTTGGATCGTATCATTCCCTTCTCTTCAAGACAATTCATCCTCGAATCACCAACAGGTTTAATGGACAATTCCTTAGCCTCTTGTTGAAGTCTTTGGAGTTCTTTTCTTACATACAATTGCCTGCAACAACATTATATAAATGTAGTAGCCGATAATAATTTCGTATAAGCACGTCTTGCTGTCCACTTGCGTGTATATTTTTGAATGATAACCACGGCTGCCCTCTTTTATTTTTTATTATTTTGGCACTGAACTGAAGCTCTCCATTATTCACGTTCTTTATTTGTTTCTTTATAAACCTTTACAAGTCGTTCTGCCTCGCGCTCTTTTTCTAACCTCATAGAAGCATTATGATCATAAATATTTAAAACTCATAACCTCTGTTTCTCTTCCTTACTCATATTAAATCTCCTCCGATCAGCCCCAATAATCTATTGCTTCATCAAATCCATATCATCTTTTCAGCTTCATCACCTTCGAATAGCTACGACAATCGAAAACTCAATCCACCTTTTTCTCCCACTCCAAATACGTCTCTAGATCATTTTTACCTTGAGAGTTAGGAATTTTAAGTTTAATTAAGTCCAAGTCCCCGTCCACATCTTTATAATTCCCCAAGCAATGAAAATTCACATTCCTCCCAGCCCTATTGGGTCCAAACCTCATTCCTTGGCTAACAGATGCAAAATAATAGTTATTTTCACATGTATTTGGGTTTTCATCAACAAACTCCTTAAAATCAGATCTGACATTTCGTACGGCCCTACGGATTGTATTTCATCGGCGATCAGCTCCACTATTCTGTTGCTTTATCAAATTCACCTCATCTTTCAGATCCTTGTACGTCCTAGACAAGAGCTTGAATTGCTGGCCTATGGCTCGCAAGTGGAAAGCGACATCAACGTTTTATGTCACTGATTCGTTGTTTTCAGACATTCTTTGAATCTGTAAAATTTGGTTAATAGCACAAAATATATCCTCACACCTCTTGTGTTACACACAAAAATCAAGGTTTTTCACTCTAATATGCTCACTACGTCTTTTACCTCTCCCAACTTGTTTTCTTTTATTCTTTAGCAACTGAAATCAACAAATCAAAGTCAGTAGCCTTCGCAACGCAATTGAATTATAATTTTCAGACTCATGAATCAATAAATATACTGAAAACAAAGCAAAATGAAACTACGATTATGATTTCGCAAGTAGCAATGCAAATTTGTACAAATTATGGACGAAATGAAGACACGAAATAAAACAGAAGTGAATAATATTGAAAACAATGACTTGACTCCTAAATAATCCAATTATAATAGAAACAAAAAGATTTGGACAAAAACGAACAATAAGGATCACGTGTTGGAACTTGACGCAAATCTGACCTGTTACACAATTTTTACGTAACAGAATTGAAACCCAGACCAAATGATCTTGAAATGACCTCAATTTCAATATTTAGTATTTTGATACCAATTAAACAACAAATCTATGTTTATAGGTCATTCTCTTATGTCTAGGTACCCAAACCCCTTGTATGATCAATTTGCGGCAGAATTGAACCTCGAATTAAAACCTCAAGCAAACGATATCAAAATAAGCCTAAATTTAATATGTGGTGCGATCTCACACTCAGTAGACACAATATGGATTTTCAATGGATTCTGAGGTGGTTTTCCTATGGTTTACTAAGAGTTGTGCTTCTGCGGCAGAATTGAACCTCGAATTAAAACCTCAAGCACACGATATCACAATAAGCTCAAATTTAATATATGTTGCGATCTCACTCCTAGTAGACAGATTATGAAGTTTGAATTGATCTAAGATGATTTGGTTATGGTTCACTAAGAGTTGTGTTTCTGCGACAGAATTGAATCATCCTTCAAATTTCATCTAATCTATATATATATATATATGTGTGTGTGTGTGTGTGTGTCATTGATATGATTAGAGACAACAATAAGATGAAATATAACACTCTTTGTTTGCTTAGATGACAGACACAAAGAACAAGAAGATGAACGATGCAAACACTGAAAAACTTAAAGGAACACTAAAAAAACAAAAACAACAAAAGGATATGACCTTGTTTCGAAGCCTAGCTCTGATACTAATTGATGTGAACCTTGTGATCACGTGGTCACGCAACCCACAATCAAGATTGAGATCTGATCCCGGAAAGCCAAAAAAAGTCTGATAGGAGTGTGACACAATGGAAACCTGCCCTAAGGCACCAACACTATTGGAATGAGTAGAATGACGCCACAAAGCCAGTTAATTTTTGATAAGTCAGATTTAGTTCGTTCAAGAACTGAAGAATGCAAGAATCACTCTCACATGTTAAAACTAAAAAAAAACATAAGTAATATTCATCAATGGTTGCCGAAACTTTGGTTACATGTGTTTAAATAGTTCTTAAAAATTAACCCTAATGTATCTACCCTAGTGGGCTGAACTGACCCACATACAAAACTCACCCAAAAACCCTAAACTGAAAAGCCCATAGCCTGATCCAAACAAGTCTTGGATCCTAGCTGAAAAACAAAGTATTAATTAAACACGAACATGAAAGAAAATAATAAAAATAATTAATCTGTCATTAAATACCACCAGCCCTTCTTTCCTTATGTAGCTAGGATGAATAAGGAATTCTTATAAGAAAAGGATTCTGAAACATTAATGAATCATTGCCACACTTGGAGATTATATTACAGCTCATTAAAGATCCTTGTGGAACTAGGAAATTCTCAAAACAAGCTCCCACATCCTTATAGGAAAAGGATCTTTGCCAAATAGGAAGTCCACAAGTCAAAAGAAAGTAAATAACAAAATATGAACAGCCTATTCTTACAAGTCCTTCCCGAACTCCGATTCACTTGAAACTTTACCCCAACATAGAGCTACCTTTGGGATCTTCAGGTTAAGTTTCATCTCGATCCAACAATTGGATTTCTAGTTATGCTCAAAAGTGTAAAACTAGATAGTAGGAAATTTTATGACAAAATCTGAATCTGACCTTGCTTAGAACGTATTAGACTGTTTCTTTAAATTATAAACATGCACTACAAGTCTTAAACCAAAAGTGTCTTTCCCAAGCCATAGAGGTAGTGGAGCATTATTCATCATTATCAAAGCATAGGAATACATGGAATAAGTTTGAGGGTGTCTTAATTTGTGGATTGAGGCAATAGAACAAGTTGTTATGTTGAATTATTTGAGTTTTATAAATTTATGTAAGAAAAGAAAAAGAAAAAGAAAAAAAAAAGAACAACTTGTTCTAACTTTAGTGAAGGGTTGGAGATTTGGAAGGTGAAATATCATTCCTTGGTTTGAATGAAAATTGTTCTTTTGAACGATCAATGAAGGAGGTTAATGTGGTTGTAATATTTTCAAGTTTAAAATGTCTAGATGGAGTGTTTGATATTCTATATTTGGTTTTGGGTAATTTTTCTTCATTAGTTCCTACACCTCTGAGCTATCCTACTAAAGATTTCTTACCCTGAACCGAGCCCCATTACAACCCTTATGAAGACCTTATGATTTATGTCATGCATGAAATTCAAGTGGTGGAGAAAGAGAATATTTGCAAACTTATGGTAGATCATTTCGAGTGGAACGAAATTGAGTGAAACACTAACCTTTCAAAAACATGAGAAATGAGTGACTATTCCTGCGAGGTCTATGCATTTGGTTACTTTATTTTCAAGTGAAAAAACTTGTTGAGCATTTTTAAGTTGTTTAGAGTGTTATTCATGATATGTTATGATGATTTGAGAGTTTAATTGTTGTTCATTGATGGCATTACATTTTTGACATGGGAAAAGTAAAATTGAAATTTTGCTCGAGGACATGCAAAAGTTAAGTATGGGGGAATTTGATAAGTACAAAATATACATATGTTTTTATTCCCTTCGCACTATACTTTTTAATGTATTTTGAGCTTATCTGAACTTATTAGAATTTATTTTTATGAGTGTGGCATGCCTAGGAGACCTTGTGAATTAATTACTAAAAGATAAGAATTTCTGCATTTTATGTTTCGAACCTTGCTTCTTGTGACAAGTGTTTCACCGAGTTATAATTTTAAAATATGAATGTGGGCTAAATCAAAGTTAAAGTACACATATCAAGCTTTTCAGAAAGGTATTATAGGAAGAAATCCAAGTTCGTTTGGACCTCTAATCAAACCTGCAAAATTGGGCCCAAATCCTCATTGCAGCAGGATTCTATGCTTTCACACTACATATTCAAACAGGCATATCCTGAGCCTCGGACATTGAAATCATGGGAGTCAAAATCCTAAAATCATCTACACTTCTAGGAATACAACTTTTATGAAGGATGCCAGGTCAAATAAAATCATTTTGAAGGTGAAAATATAGACGCAATCTGAAGGACGAGATTGGTCTCCTGATCAGATGAGGAAACTAATGATGTCGAGCATACCACTACGGCTGAGAGTCTGACATAGAAATGGTGGGCCTTAGGACCTAAGAAAGGTGAAAATCAAGCCCTTAACATGTTATGAATGAAATAATACAGGTGGGATGGTCGGATATTACAAGAAATCAAATCAGAAACAAAGTTTAAGTTGCAGTAGAGTTGTGACAGCAACAGAGTCTATTTTCAACACAAATTCTGAGGGATTTAACCAACCTTAAAGACTAGATAAAAAAAGGAAGGAGTTAAGTAGCATAAGGGCTTTTAATCAACCTATGAATTATGAAGAAATTTGGCAGCCAAGGAAGAGAATAAATAGAGCAGAACACGGCTAAAATAAAGGCTCTACAACATTCTTTTTTTCTCTGCTTTTGTCAATTTTCTAGCAACTATGAACTAATTCTTAATTTTAGTTCAAAGGAATACACACCATCTCTATTGGCAAGTTGTGAGAAGTAAAGTTATCATTACAATTCTTTCAGATTCAAGTATTTATTTTTCCTTGTTTAGAATTATTTTATTGATTGTTATTCAAGCTTATTGAATTGTTTTGAGATGACATGTATACTTTCTAATTTCTTTCAATCCGTAATTGTTGTTAGGGCTAGAGTAAGAAGCAAAATAATTAATTTGATTGATGCAACTCTCATCTTGATTTATTAGGGAAGAATAAACTAAGTTAAATTGTCAAGCTTTTGAGCGTTTGCTTAGAAAAAATGCACAGACCTTACTCCTAAGAGTACTGCCGAGTGAATGAGAATTGCTTTCAATGTTAAATTTGTTTGATGGTAAGAAATTGATTAGAGAGCTTTGTCTAATTAATTTACTCATAATCTCATTAATTTCTCTTAGCTTTAAGGGATATTGAATTTATTTGCTTGACGTGAAAAAAAATTTATTTTACTTCGATGATCAACAAATTTATAGGAATGGATGTGTGAACCCTGGAACTAATTTATCGACATGTCAATTTATTATTTTTAGAATTATTGTTTCTTTAATTTTTCATTCAAATCCCTGGTTCTTTTTCATTTCAATATATTGTAGGAAGATTAAATGAAATTTCCTCTGGGTTCGACCTGATTTTCATGATCATACTACAAATTTATTTTTTTTGTAATAGTTAATTCAGAATTATATTTTGGAGGTTCCAACGATCGACCATTTATCAAAGCTAATCATAAATGTTCAATATCCTCGCTACAAATCATGTGACTTTAGCAATGCACAGAAATTTCCCATTAGTATACTATTTCCTGTACGTAAAATTTCCCCTTAATTATTTTGTGAAATTTTTGTAATATAACTTATTACCATATTTCGGCTGTAATAGGACAATATTTGTATAAATAGAAGATTTTAAGATGTTACTTAATTTCACCCTTATTTGATTAAGTTGGAAGTTTAGGAATATTAGTAAGACTTTAGTTATTAAATGCATTTCCTTATCTATTTTGTTTCTTTTAATTACATGATGGTGCATGATAGTTTAATCTAATTCAAATCATTCCTTTCCATTATATTATATTATTGATTATGGTGAGTGAAAAGGATATGTGGTTGATTTTGGTTGAATAAAAAAATAAGGTCCAAGATGGTCGGTCTGTGTTTGTGGATTTTGAATGTGGTATTATAGGTCATAATGTTGATAATCTTGTATCTTGAATTTATGGGCAAACTCTGCCAAAATTTCAGTGGAGAATACATTTCAAAAAATAAAAAGTAAAAATACATGATTATGCTTAAACTGGTCGACTAACTTAGTTTACCAATTGATTCGGTTAACTGCTTGATGGAATGGGCAGTTAAAATTCCTATTGTCTTAATCGGTTGATAAAACCGGTCGACCAAATTTTTATATTGAATTAATTCAGTCGACTGTTAAAATGACAGTGTACTGTCATAAGAAAAATTCCTTGTTTTTGACATTATTAAAAAGGAAATTATGTGGGAATTTGAATCCAAATAATTGAGGTTGTTACAGCATCCTTAGAGCGTCAAAAAGATTTATCCCTTCAAAACAAGCCCTAGTTGATGCGAGCAACACTTTTATCTCACTATTTGCATTGTTAAAATGCTTAATCAGTTTTTGATGTTCATACACTTTAAGATTTCCATGCATATATAATACATCTTCTCCTTGGATCCAATTGAAATTTGACTCAAAGGTCGTTCTGCATTCTAATGACAAGTCTTTAACTACTTGCTGACTGATCTTGACTTTTGCTATAGTGATACATTTTACATTGTTAAAAAAATTAATATTAGATTTATTGGTTAGTTGTTGTAATCTTATTGTCACCTAAACACACATACAACAACAAAAATACTTGTATAATTATTGAAACAATGAACACATCTCCAAAATTACACAACAAGTGTAAATATAATGGATTATAAAGTACCAATAAATATCTAACACAATTCTAATTTTATTATACAATAAAATATCACATCTAAATCAGTTCAACACTTTTTAATTAGAATCTTCCTCTTCATTTTCTTCATTGTCATGTCCAACATCATCTTCTTTGTTGAATTCAATGTCGATCTTATCATCATTATTGTTTTCTCTATGTCTACTGGTACTCAATATTATATTTAACTAATCAATATCAATATCAATAGAAATATTCTCAATGACACAAAAATATGGATTTTCTAACTCGGTAAATAGAGCAACTTGATATGGATCAACTAGTTCATCCATTTAAAATACATTGTCTCCCCTAATTACTTCATCGTTATCATCTTCAACAACTTGGACACGACTTTAGATTTGGTTTTCACAATGGATAACCAATCAACTATATTATGATCATTTCTAAACGAAGAAATGTATGTATAATATAATTGTTAGCATTGTTTTGCAAAAAATAAAAACATCATTGATGTTGAAAGTCTACCTTCTTTTATTTATTTCAAACAAATCATGGTGAGGATCTACTCTAATTCTTCTATCGGTATTATATAAATAGAATTTAAATAAAAACATTAAATCTTTTGATATTATGGGGAA